>Ga0082335_1003254_pt1 | contig 27206 bp, 21 predicted proteins | sample Subgrocontami58m_FD_72375 | JGI IMG/M metagenome (GOLD analysis project Ga0082335, IMG submission 72375) | Subsurface groundwater microbial communities from S. Glens Falls, New York, USA - GMW37 contaminated, 5.8 m (SPADES assembly) (version 2) ...
TTATTTATAACCAACGTTGCCGATGATAATGAAATCAAGTGGGGTATGCACTTGACGGCACCTGGTAGCATATGTAGTATATTGGGTATATGGAAGAGTACCCCCGAACGCTACGAGAGTTTGAAGCCCATTTCTCTACCGAAAATGCATGTCGCGAGTATTTATTTCGGTTGCGGTGGCCAGACGGTTTTATTTGTCCGCGATGTGGAACGCATGGTGGTTGGTCGGCAAAGAGTGGACGGATAATTTGCAGTGGATGCAGGTTTGGAACAACCGTGACGGCAGGAACGATCTTCCAAGATAGCCACCAACCGCTGACGGTTTGGTTCCGTGCGATGTGGTGGATGACTAATCAAAAAACAGGTCTCAGCGGGCTTGGGCTCCAGCGGTTACTGGGCTTGGGCAGTTATCGGACAGCATGGATGATGTTGCATAAACTGCGTAGTGCTATGGTTAGGCCAGGTAGGGATCGGCTAACAGGAACCATTGAGGTAGATGAGGCATACGTTGGCGGGTTGGAAGAAGGTGTCCGAGGTCGCCAGACAGAAAAGAAATCCGTCATTGTTGTTGCAGCACAAGAGGATGGATCGGGCATCGGTCGGGTTCGGATGTCTCATGTTGATGATGCTTCCGCAGCCAGCTTGCATGGCTTTGTGAATACATCGGTTGAGCCGGGTAGCACGATTCATACGGATGACTGGACAGGCTACCAAGGGTTGGAGGCCAAAGGATATCGGCATGTGGCCACTCCGATCAAGAAGAGCGGAAAGCAGGCCCATGAGCTTTTGCCCCGAGTACATAAGGTAATCTCTCTTTTTAAGCGCTGGCTGCTGGGAACGCATCAAGGGTCAATCAGTCACGAACATCTAAGCAGTTATCTTAATGAGTTTGTTTTTCGGTTTAACCGAAGGACTTCTGCCCACCGCGGTAAGCTTTTTCTGCGTTTAGCGCAACAGGCTGTGGCAGTGGAGCCTGTCCCCTATGTAAATCTGATAAAAGGCGTCAGGGAAGGACGGACTCAAAAATACAAGAGCTTGGGATAGGTGCCGTCAAGTGCATACCCCACAAACACTTAAACATTTCCCCATTTTCATGAGGACAAGTTTCATTTCTTGTTATATGTTATTTATTAAAATTAAGTTACTCAATATGCTGAGTAGTTACTGGAAGTTATTACTTTGAACTGGTAACTTTTAACTCACAACTTTTAGCTTGGTTTACGCCGCGCTAGGATATGGTAAAAAAAGCAGGAAATATTAAAGCTATTATCTTTGACCTGGATGATACTCTTTATGATTGCAGTGGCACGTTGGTTGTGCGAGGACGAAGACAAGTTGCCAAAACAATTGCCAGGTTGATCAATTCCTCTGAAGAAGCAGCATATCAACTCCAATTGGATATGGAAGAAAAATATGGTGTAAAGGCAAATATTTATGAAAAGATTGTATCGCATTACCATCTTCCAGGCACGTATGCACAGGAGTTGTTAGAAGAATTTGTTCATGTAGATATTTCAGACATTACAGTCTTTCCCGATGTAATAGATACAATGATTCAGTTGAAGGGACGGGGTTACCGGATGGTTCTTGTCACCTCCGGGGATGAGGAAATTCAGAGAAAGAAGATCGATGTCCTGGGATTAAACAACAGGTACTTTGACGATATAGTGATTACCGAGAGGAATAAGGGTCAGTCAAAGAAAGCCTGTTTTCAGGAAATCATGAAACGCTACGATTTACAGCCCAAAGAATTTGTCTGCGTGGGAGATAAAATAGATGATGAATTAACGGCTAGCAAGTCGATGGGGATGGTAACGGTAATATTTGAACACGGCAGGCATTACAATGCATATTTAAAAGTACAGGACAATTATATAAAACCCGATTATTTTATTAAACATATCAAAAATATTTTAGAATTAAGAATTTTTGAATAATTTGCAGGTTAGCTAACTTTAAGACATCCGATCATTACACCACCATTCCTATAATAACCCCTTCGAAAACCAATTTTCCGTCTACCACGCCTTGTGTATCGAAAATTGCCCTTCTGGGGCGCAGTTCTCTGTTTTTTGCAATGAGAACAAGCTTGTCGCCAGGCACAACCTTCCCTCGAAACTTGACTTTATCAATACCACCAAAACCGAGGAAGCGGTCATCCTGAATAGTCTTTTTGTAATAATAGGTACACAACTGTGCTGCGGCTTCCAGCATAAGCACCCCTGGCATAAGCGGGCGGCCTGGGATGTGTCCTCGAATCCAAAATTCATTGGATGAAACATCCTTATAACCTACGATTATACCTTGTTCTGGGTCGAATTTTACGATACCGCTCAATTGTTCCATCTCGTATCGATGTGGTATAATGTTGCGAATAGTCTCGATATCTACAATTGACTTAGTTAAATCCAATGCACTTAAATCTGTCAAAATATCTTGTGGCATAGCAAAATAATATGTTATAAGTAAAAACCAGTTGATAAATAGTAATGGCCAAAATTAATTTGTAATATGTTAATGACAAGCCTTTGGCATGTCAATTAAAATATTATCTGGCAATAAGATAAAAATATATTTGACAAGTATGAGCTGTTTTGATATAAAGCTTATTCGAGTTTTTTTCTTTTGTTATTTGTAAAATAACTTGATGTGAATTATGGGTAGTACTTTGTAAGTCGTTCCTTCATCGGTCTCTGTCATAAACATTGTATTATGAAGGGAGGGGATTGTAACTATGAGAAAATTATATATAACATTCATAATGGTATTTGCTTTCGTGTTTGGAATTGGCTTAACAAATGTGCCAGTGCTTATCAAATCTGCAATCGCTGGTGCATGCGAGTGCCCGGAAGGCTGCCCATGCAGTCATTGTTCCGGGAAGTCGAAGGATTGTAACTGTAAGAAATAATAACTACTATTAGTTTATAATAAAGAAAGCGCCTTATCTTGCGGAAGGCGCTTTTTTTGATACTCTCAGCTTTAAGGAATATAAAAAAATGAATACATTTATGGCAAAAAAAGAGAATGTAAAAAGGAATTGGTATATCGTAGACGCCAAGGACAAGATTTTAGGCCGGATGTTAACCACCGTCTCAAGAGTCCTTCAAGGCAAGCACAAACCAGAATATACACCCCATGTGGATGTAGGGGATTTTGTTATTATTACCAATGCCAGCAAGGTAAAACTTACTGGAAAAAAGATGGAAGAGAAGATTCACTATTATGTAACACATTTTCAAGGTGGTTTGAGAAAAAGGATGGTCGGCAAAACCCTTGAAACAGCGCCAGAGAAAGTATTCAACCGGTCGGTAAGAAGGATGTTGCCGAGAACAAAACTCGGTAAAGCTATGTTAAGAAAATTAAAGATTTATGAGGGTGCCGAGCATCCACATCTAGCACAACAACCAAAAGAGTTGATTATTCGTAATTAATCGAAGGAGAGAAAAGTGGCAGGAGAACAATATATTTGGGGTACAGGTAGACGCAAGACATCTATTGCAAGGGTAAGGATAAAAAAAGGAAATGGCAAGATACTGGTAAACGATCAGGATCTGGATAGCTATTTTACCATAGATCGGGAAAGGGGCATGGTAAGGACTCCACTGAAAACCACAAAAACACTGGGAGAATTTGATGTATTCGTTAATGTTAAAGGCGGAGGTTTAGCTGGTCAGGCTGGGGCAATATCTCTTGGTATTGCACGTGCCTTATCTAAATCCAATCCAGCCCTTGCGGAAAGTTTGCGTGGCGGAGGATTTATGACAAGAGATAGCAGGATGAAAGAACGTAAAAAATATGGCCAAAAGGGTGCACGGAAGAGCTTCCAGTGGACTAAACGATAATCTTCTGTTTGGTGCTCTATTTTGTTCTCTTTAATTTCTGATAATACTGCGTGGCAAGTTTAATACCTTCCTCGAAGGTTACCTTTGGCTTCCATTTGAGTTTTTCCATTGCCTTTGAACTGTCCAGGCTTATATGATCAATCTCTCCAGGGCGCTTTTCACCAAATATAGGTTCAATATCTGATGCAAGCGCCCTTCGTACCGTATGAAACACCTCTAAGTCAGAAATTTCTTTCCCCCAGCCAAGATTATAAATCTCACCATTTCCCACGTTATTCAGAACAATCATATTTGCATTTACAATATCTTTCACATAAACATAATCACGGGTCTTCGAGCCGTCACCAAAAATCGTAGGACGTATATTTTGAAGTAGTAGTTCACTAAAAATAGCCACCACCCCTGCCTCGCCATGCGGTGACTGCCTTGGCCCGTAAACATTTGGATACCTCAAGATGGTAAAATTCAAACCATATAATTTGTAAAAAACAGACAAATAATGCTCTACTGTATGCTTGCTTACACCGTATTGTGAAAGAGGTTCAACAGGACACGTTTCTTTGACAGGCAATACTTTGGGTTCACCGTAAACTGCACCGCCGGTAGAAACATAGATAAACTTTTTAATCTGATATTGTTTTGACAATTCACAAAGATTGAGCGAACCTAATATATTAATGTTCGCATCATAAGCAGGCATCTCTACAGACTTGCGCACATTAACATGAGCGGCATGATGATCCACAACCTCCGGCTTTTCTTTTTTAAATACCTCTTCCAGGGAGACTGCATCACAAATATCTACCTCGTAAAATAACGCCTTTGGGTTAACACTCTCCCTACGCCCTGCCGAAAGGTTATCAACAACAACTACATGATGTCCCTCTGCAACCAATCTATCGACCAAATGAGAAGCGATAAAGCCAGCGCCACCGGTCACAAGTATTTTCACTTAAAAACCCCTTTCTGAGAACTTGCTCAATGCAACGTGAATTATCATAATTATGTGCTAAACGGTAACCCTTCTAATATCATCCTTGGGTGTTCCAGTACCATCTTCCTTGCCGCCTCTTCGCCCAGCATTTCAGACACGACCTTTACCGCCTTAGACAGTATTGGAGGTCTTGCTATTGGGGAATGCGCATCCGATGCAATCACATGTACGAGATTGTTTTTTAACATCCATAAAACACACTTCAAAGGTACAGCATCAAAATCCCCTACGATACTTTGTGCTGTTACTTGTAAAATTGCCCCCATCTCTACGTAACGTACAACCATATTGGGATTACGCTGAATTCTATAATTCCTTTCAAGATGAGGTAAAATAGGAGTAAATCCCATTGACTTTAACTTAAATATAACCTGCTCTGTTTCTGGAGGAATCCACTGAAAGGGAAATTCCAAAAGGATATACTTTTTACCATCATTTATAGTCAAAATACTACTTTCCCTTAAAATATCTGTATCCAACAGACGGTCATTTAAATGCACTTCCGCACCAGGAAATATAACCAAATCCAAACCCTCTTGTTTTAATAATTGGTTGAGCATGCGTATCTTTTCTAGGACTTTATTTGCATCTAAATCATCCATCCCATTTTGCACATGAGGTGTAGCTACGATCTTTTTTATTCCGTCATTCACTGCAATTCTGCACATCTCAAGAGATTCTTGCATCAGTGTCGGACCGTCATCTATCATTGGCAATATGTGTGTATGGATATCAATCATAATTGGAAATATAATAGCATGAATATCAAATTAATCAATCAGCATAAATTCTACTTGCAAATTCTACAATATGTAGAATATAATATTTATATTATTACATATTTCCCCTCTTTGATATCGCACACTGTATAAAAAAGTCATTCAAGAATTAGACAAATATATTTTGTAAAGAACTCGACATGAACAAACAAGTAAAATTTAATTTCAATCCTTTCAAAGAAGGGCTAAATCAAGTCCTGGGAGCGCTGGAAAAGGACATAATGGAGGTGTTATGGAATCGCGGAGAGTCCAGTGTAAAAGAAATCCTTGACGCCTTTTCTTCCGACAGAGACATTTCATATTCTACCGTAATCACCGTTACCAATCGAATGGCCAAAAAAGGACTCCTTAAAAAAAGAAAGGTTGGAAAGGCCTATTTTTATAAACCCACGTATGATAGAGAACAATTTTATGAATTCATATCAAAGAAAGTTGTAGAGGGAGTCTCTGAATTTTCTTTCCAATCGGCAATGGTGCATTTTGTTGATTACATGGCGCAGGTAGACCCGGACAAGATAGAATACTTTTCTAAACTGATTGAATCTAAAAGGAAAATTAAGTCCAGAAAGTAATTCCATGAAAAATTTGATAAAAACCCAACATGGAAAAGCACGACTTTACTTTACACTGATTGTATTCATAAACCTTGTCATCTTATCCATAATAAGCATAGGCATAGGATTCGGAATCAAAGAATACATATCTGATACCCGATTCGCGTATGAAGCAGTCACCTGCTGTGGGAGTATTTGTTCTCAGTGTTTTTTTACTTTACGAACCTTTTCAACGATACTTCCCTGGGGTTGCGTCGTAATACTTTTTATTGGAATAGGTCTGGCTGTTCGTAAAACAATCATCATGCTATCCTGGAATTACCGATTTATTCGCCCCACCACCCCCCTATCCTTCAAAACTCATCCTAAATTAAAAAATATTTTACCGGCTATGAATCTTTATGGACAACTTGTACTCTTAGACAATGACAAGTTGCGCTGTGCTTTTACTTTAGGTCTATGGACGCCGAAAATATACGTATCATCGGGCATTTGTTCTTATTTATCGAGAAAGGAACTCATAGCCGTAATCTTCCACGAAACACATCATAAAAAGTGCAAAGATCCATTAAAGCTATTTGTTGTACAAATATTGTATGCGCTCAATTTTTTCCTTCCAATTAATAGTTATCTGATAAATCTGTTTTCTGCTGCATCCGAAAAGGCGGCAGATGATAGCGCCATAAATTTTTCCAGAGAGCCATTAGAGCTGGCAAGCGCACTCGTTAAGTTATCCAAATTTAAATTAATGGATACGCTTAGTCCTTCGGCCGCATTTTCCAAAGAACAGAATATTGTAGAAGATCGAATTAGACGTTTGCTGGAAACACATAAGCCCCTCCCCTATTCGGGCAAGACGTATTTATATCTTTCGTGCATAGCATCAGTTTTTATTGCAGCAATAATTTGTTTGTCCCTATTTTCTAAGTCCTTTAACCACACTCACACCATCGAGTGTAAAACAAGGATGTGTAACATGGCTAAGTGCGGATAATCGTATTCTTAACATGAATAGAATACCCTTAAAAATATTCTTATTTCCCCCACTACTCTTTGTATTTTCCTGCACCGTCATTTCAGCAAAGGAAAAAGGTAACAGCACGCCCCAAAAACAAACGAACGGCAAAAACGTTATTATTGAAATGAATGAAACCGAAGCCCCTTTGGATTTAAAATGGTTAATCCAGGAGGCAATGGAGAAAAACCCAGAAATCATTGCAACTCAGAAGCGCTTCAATGCTGCAAAGGCAAAGATTTCACAAGCCAAATCATTGGACGATCCTACCATTCGTGTCGGTTCTTATGATATGTCAAATAACCCGGTCAATGTTGATGGTCAAACCGAAATGCTCCAGCAGCGTTATGGTGTATCACAGAAAATACCTTTCCCGGGAAAATTGCGCCTACGAAACGAGGTAGCCGTCGAAGAAGCGAATATGATTGAAAGAGATTCTCAATCTAAAATACAGGAAATTACAGCCCTAGTAAAATCAGCCTATTATGAACTCTTTTACGTTAACAGCGCCATTGACATAACGGAGGAGAACCGCGAATTATTACGCAAATTTTCTAAAATTGCTGAAACAAAATATTCCGTTGGTAAGACTACACAAAGGGATGTGCTTGCTGCTCAGGTTGAATTATCTACATTAGCCAATAACCTTATTGTTTTGAATAAGGAAAGGGAATCCTTTATCGCCCGATTGAATAGCTTATTAGATAGACCTACATACGCCTCTTTGGGAAAACCACGACCATTTAAAAAACATACTCTAACTCTGACGATTAAAGAATTAGAAGTCCTCGCTATTAAAAACCGGCCTGAACTAAAGAAGTTTGATCACGCCGTAAAAAAGGAAGAAGCAACCTTAAAACTTTCAAAAAAAGATTATTACTTTGCAGACCTCGAACCGATGGTGGAATACATGCAGGAAGATAAGCGTTCCGACACATGGGCATCGTCACTCACGATAAACGTCCCCTGGCTCTGGCCAAAAAATCGGTCAAAGGTTAAAGAGTCAAAAGAAGGCCTTAATGCCGCTAACGCTGACTATCGTTATATCAATAACAAGACAATGTTTGAGGTCAAAGATTTATTAGTCAGGGTACAATCATCTGAAAGTACGATAAATCTTTATAAAACAGGGGTAATCCCACAGGCAGAACAATCCTTAAAAGCCGCACGAATCGGATATGAGGCAGACAGGGTGGATTTCCTTACCCTGATTGATAGTCAGAGGATTCTTTTGAATTCGAGATTACTTTACTGTAGGGCATTAACTGATTTTGAACAAAACCTGGCAAATCTGGAAAGAGCCATAGGTATACAGCTAATCCAATAAAATAACCAGTACTTCTCAAATCAAAATTGCGAAAGGGGTAATGTATGTCCTTCAGACAAGTAATTCTTTTCATCAGTATTCTTTTCGGTTTATATGTAGTTACCATTCCATTACTAGACATATCAGATCGTGTTCCTTCTGCAAGCGCAGAGGAGCTAAAAGAAAAGAAGATATTGTATTGGACTTGCGGAATGCATCCCTCCGTTAGGATGGATAAGCCCGGCAAATGTCCTATTTGCGCTATGGATCTGGTTCCGGTGTATGAAAAAGGAGCCGGTGCGGAGGAGGCAGGTGCACTGGCCACCATAGAACTGAGTGAACGAGCCCGCAAACTGGCACAGGTCAAAACTGACATTATTGGTTTCAAATCCTTAACCAAGGATATTTATACGGTAGGTTTAATTGAATATGACGAAAGACTCAAGGCCATGGTATCAGCATGGATACCGGGCAGGATTGATAAGCTCTTTGTTGATTTCACGGGTACTCAAGTTGTAAAGGGGGAATCCGTGGTTTGGATATATAGTCCCGATCTTGTATCCACACAGGAAGAGTATCTGTTAGCGCTGGAAACCTTAGAAAAAGTTACGGAGAGTCCTTTTGATGAAGTAGTAAATGGCGCTAAATCACTCATTGAGGCCTCCAAACGGAGATTATTATGGTGGGGTGTTACGGAGAAACAGATTGAAGAACTCACGAAAAACAAAAAGATAAAACAACACACGGTTATATATGCCCCTATTGGTGGTATTGTCATAGAGAAAAAGGCATTAGAAGGTCAATACGTTATGCAGGGCGAGATGATATACACTGTTGCCGACCTTTCAAACATATGGATGAAAGCCAATATTTATGAGTATGAAATGGCATGGATCAAGATTGGACTGGAAGTAGAAGTCACTACCCCAACGTATCCAGGCGAGGCATTCATCGGCCGAGTATCTTTTATAGAGCCATTTCTGGATGAGAAGACACGCTCGGTAAAGATACGCTGTGATATTCCCAATCACCAGCTTAAACTCAAACCCTCCATGTATGTCAATGCACGCATACGGATACCAGTTGAAGAACTTGAAAAGCAGGGCGAAATCTACGTGAGTGGTCTAGATTACATCTGCCCTAATCACCCGGAAATAAAATCCAGCAGGCCAGGTATGTGCCCTGAGGATAATATCCCCTTCGTAAAGAAACCCCCTACTCAAACTGAGTTGATTGCTACTGGTGATGTAACTCTACAGCAAGGAGCAATCGGGTTTGAATACGTATGTCCCATGAAATGTTACACCTCTAAAGAACCTGGAGATTGCCCCGTATGTGGTATGAAGCTGGAAAAAGTTCCTGTCTCTAAAGGAGAAGAAATTGTAAAAAAAGAACACTCGGTCAAAGCGGAAACTCTATACGAGTGCCCTATGAAATGCTATGCATCAAAAACAGATGGTGACTGTCCGGTATGTGGTATGCATCTTGAAAAAAAGGAGATGCCTGTTGGGGTCTCTGGTGAAAAGTTAACGTGCATTTGCCCGCAAGAATGGGATCCAACTACAGCGCCCAAGTCATGTCCCATGTGCGGCATGATGTTACAAAAGAGTATCACCGTAACTTTACCCACCGGCGAAAAGAAACAAAAATTCGTGTACATGTGTCCCATGGCTTGTATGACCTCAGAAAAACCAGGCGAGTGTCCGGAATGTAAAAGACAAATGGGCCGATGGGAGGTTAAGGAAGACCTGGGAATAAAGGTAAAAAAAATAGAGCATAAAAAACGTAGCGTTTATGCCTGCCCCATGCATCCAGAGGTAACCTCTGATAAACCTGCAGATTGTAACAAATGCGGAATGCACTTAGAAAAGATCACACAAGTTCTCGCCATTCCAGCCACAGCGGTATTAGATACCGGCATCCGAAAGATTGTTTATTTAGACAAAGGCAACGGACAGTACGTCGGGAAAGAAGTCACTCTCGGACCAAAGGCTGGCGATTATTACCCTGTCTTAGAGGGGTTGGAGGAGGGAGATAAGGTTGTCACATCAGCCAACTTCCTCATCGACTCTCAGAGCCAGCTTACAGGCGGAGCCAGCGCCCTGTATGGCGGGGCTATGGAATTTAAAGAAGAAAAATAGACTCCAAAAGCTTTGAAACCACAGATTTCACAGATTACACAGATTAAAAACATAAGGCTTGTCATTCCCGCACGTTCCCCGCTAACATCATGCGAGGACAAGCTTTAGCGGGAATGACATATAAGGTGTCTCTTATTTATTGCCTTTACTATAGAAGCGGTTTATCAGGAGTGTTTATAAAATAAATTTTATAAAAATAGATTACAAAGATTTAAAGACAAATTAAAAAATCTGTGTAATCTGTGAAATCTGTGGTTTCTCATTTCTATGATTAACAAACTTATTGAACTCTGCTTAAAAAATAGATTCCTCGTCATCTGCTTTTACCTCCTGGTGATATTCGGTGGTATTTTTGGACTGAAGAATATCAACATGGACGTCATACCGGATATCGGGGAAAACCAGTGCATCGTCTTTACCGATTGGCCAGGACGCAGTCCCCAGGATGTAGAAGATCAAGTCACCTACCCCTTAACCGTTAATCTACTCGGTGTACCCGGCGTAAAGGTTATACGTTCCCAATCAGGATTCGGCTTTTCCATGGTATTTATCATTTTCAAGGAAAAGATCGATTTTTACTGGGCGCGTTCCAGGGTATTGGAGAGATTAAACTTTATTCAGGCATTGCTACCAAAAGACGTCATCCCCAGACTTGGTCCCGATGCCACAGGACTTGGCCAGATTTTCTGGTATACAGTTGAAGGCGAAGGGTACGACCTTGGACAACTGCGATCTGTCCAGGACTGGTTTGTCCGCTATCAATTAAATGCCGTAGAAGGTGTCTCGGAGGTAGCTGGCGTAGGTGGTTTTGTCAAACAATATCAGGTCGATGTCGATCCAAACAAACTGTTAGCACATAACATGACCGTTGGAATGGTGTATGAAGCCGTTCGCAAAAGCAACATCGACGTGGGCGCAAAGGTAGTAGAAAGCAATAATATGGAGTTTATCATCCGTGGTCTTGGATTCATAAAGAACATTAACGATATTGAAAATATTACGGTAGGCAGTTACAACGGTGTGCCCATATTTGTTAAAAACATCGGCACTGTCCAGGTTGGTGGTGATTTTAGACGCGGGGCGCTGGACAAGGAAGGCGCTGAGGTTACCGGTGGTATTGTTATCATGCGCCAGGGGCAGAATCCCTTAGAGGTGATTAAAAGGGTAAAAAAGAAAATCAAAGAAATAGAACCGGGTTTACCTCCTGGAGTAAAGATCGTTCCCTTCTATGATAGAGAGGGTCTTATCTACCGTGTAATTGATACCCTTCGAGAGGCACTGATAGAAGAAATCATTATTACTTCTATTGTAGTAGCTATCTTTTTGTTACACGTTCGCAGTATATTGATCTGCTGTCTGGGATTCCCCATATCTATCCTTATCTCCTTCCTATGCATGTATTTTATGGGTATCGATTCCAACATTATGTCCCTCACGGGTATTGCCATAGCCATCGGTGAGGTAAGCGATATGAGCATCATCATGACAGAAAATATCTTTAGAAACCTCATTGAACAAAAGGGCAAGAAAAGCAGGCCACAGATCATCCTTGATGCCTCCAAGGAAGTTGGCGGTTCTATATTCTTTGCTGCCTTAACAACTATTTGTATGTTCTTCCCGGTATTTGGGCTTACAGGCCAGGAAGGGAAACTCTTTACACCACTAGCCTGGACAAAGACCATTGCTATTGGGTCATCAGTTGTTATGGCAATTACCCTGGTTCCCATACTCTGTACCTTTCTGATAAAGGGTAAACTAAAGCCCATGGAAGAGAATTTTTCCTCCAGGATGCTCTTGAGAGGTTATCAACCTGTACTCAGGTGGGCGTTAGATCACAAGAAGACATTTCTGGCTATCCCACTCGTCATAGTTGTTTCATCCGTTTTTGCGGCAAAAAAACTGGGGAGGGAATTTATGCCCCCCCTGGATGAAGGTTCTATCCTCTTCATGCCTGTGATGTTACCCAGCGTGGCATTAACGGACGCCCTCAAGGTCATGCAAAAACAGGATATGATCATAAAATCCTTTCCTGAAATAGATATGGTAGTTGGTAAATTAGGCAGGGCTGAAACCCCCACAGACCCGGCGCCTGTCGAGATGTTTGAAACCGTTGTTGCCTTGAAACCAAAGGAAGAATGGCGCAAAAAGAAGATCGAGTACAAATTTTTAGACTATGTGCCCTCGTTCTTCCACCCTGTTTTCCATTTGTTTTTACCCGATGAACGGACGATTACCAAACAGGAACTCATTCAGGAAATGGACGAAGCCATGAGAATACCAGGCGTGGCAAATATATGGACACAGCCCATCGTGAACCGGATTGACATGCTGGCAACAGGTATCCGTACATCGGTCGGCGTCAAGGTCTTTGGGCCAGACCTGAACGTTATACAGCAATTAGCCATTGACGTCGAAAAGGCGTTGCGTGATGTCCCAGGGGTGGCAGACCTTTATGCTGAAAGAGTTACGGGAAAACCTTACATGGAATACAAGATTAAACGTGAGGAAATCGCCCGCTATGGTGTCAATATCCGGGATGTGCAGGATATTATTGAGACGGCTATTGGAGGAGAAAACATTACGACGACGGTAGAAGGTCGTGAACGATACCCCGTGCGGGTCAGATACATTCGGGAACTCCGTGATAACTTTGACGCATTGAAGAGGATTTATGTCTCCAGTTCCACGGGTGCGCTAATTCCTCTTACTCAAGTTGCTGATATCCGTTATGTGATGGGACCAGCGATGATTAGCAGTGAAAATGCCCTGCTGCGGGCTTATGTCCTTATGAACGTACGTGGCAGGGACCCGATGAGTTTTGTAGAAGAAGCATCCAAGGTCGTAGCACAAAAAGTCATGATACCCAATGGGTACTTTATCCAGTGGAGCGGCCAGTTCGAAAACCAGGTCAGGGCGAGAGCGAGATTACAAATCCTTGTGCCTTTATCAATGTTTCTTGGTTTCATTCTGATTTTTGTGGCATTCAAATCCATTCCACAAACGATGTTTATCTTATTTGCAGGAATACCTACAGCTATTGCAGGAGGCGTCTGGCTTCAATACATGTTTGGTTATAATTTTAGCGTTGCTGTTTGGGTAGGTTTTATCTCCATCTTCGGCATCGTGGATGACGATTCCATCCTCATTACCACCTATATCAACGATTTGTTCGGTAAAAGAAAGATGAAAAGTGCCCAGGATATTCGTGATACAATCCTGATGGCAGGCACCAGAAGAATACGACCCTGTATGATGACGGCCGCTACCACATTTATCGGCTTAATTCCTATCCTGTGGTCAACAGGCGCCGGCGCAGAGGTAGCCAAACCCATGGCGATCCCTTCCATTGGAGGTATGGCCATGGCGCTGGTCAGCGTCTTCATCATCCCCTGCCTGAACGCCTGGCACAAGGAACACAAGTTAAAGAAGGCACTACAGAAAGACCCAAGTATTGCAGAAACTGGCATGATTATATAACTTATTAAAGAAATCAAGTGTTGGTAATATTGAACTTGTTGAATAGTAATTCCTGCCTCTTTAAAAGAGAATGACAGTGAAAGCACGGATATTAACGACCATTTTGTGTGTAACAATGTTGATGGGCTGTGCTAGCCAGACAGTCCAAATACCATTACCTAACAATGACCCCGCAAATCCGAACGCCCCGGAATCTGCGTTTTCTCCACGGACTAATTGGCTCCAAGCCGAGGTGCCTGTCACACCGGAACAAACACCCACCGAATTAACTTCATCTACAGATTTACCCGCAACTGCACCCACAAGGTATGCCTGCCCGATGCATCCAGAAGTAGTACAATCAAGCTTGGGCAGATGCCCTAAGTGTGGGATGAGACTAGTTCCGGCAGAACCTTCCAAAACCGAACCGGAGGGGAAACAATGACACATAGATTGATAACTATATTTATAACGCTCATGTGTATTGGAGTACTTACTGGTTGCGCTTCGGTTCCTAAAGATGCTGGATTTTCTGACGTCCAGAATATCATTGAACAGCGCATTGGTCGCCGGGTACACTGGAATCAGAGTACATCGGAGGATGCGGCGGTGGTCGATGCCGTCCGGTCAATGCTACAACAGGAACTGACCATAGACGAAGCCGTGCAGATTGCACTGATCAACAACCGATCCTTACAGGCGACATATGAAGAATTGGGCATTGCTCAGGCCGACCTTGTTCAGGCTGGTTTATTACGGAACCCGACATTTGGAGCTAGCTTCAGGTTCCCGGATAAGACCGTGGGAGGGCATCGCAGTACCAACACAGAGTTTTCAGTGGTTCAGGATTTTCTTGATTTACTTGTGCGTCCTTTACGGAAAAAAGTGGCTGCAGCGCAGTTTGAGCAAACGAAACTGCGAGTCGGTAACACAATTTTGAACCTTGCAGCAGAAGTACGGTCAACTTATTACGCCCTTCAAGCAGATGAGCAAACACTAGAGATGCGCCGAACTGTAGTCCAGGCTACGGAAGCAGCAGTTGACATTGCTACCCGTCAACACGATGCCGGCACTTTAAAAACGTTAGATCTTGCAAATCAACAGGGATTCCATGATCAGGCGAAATTAGACATGACAAGAACAGATATTCAGATCGTTGCTGACCGCGAGCGTCTAAATCGACTGATGGGAATTTGGGGAGCAGATACAATGTGGAAACTCCCTGAGAGGTTGCCCGAGTTGCCAGAATCTGAAATTCCAATGGAACATCTGGAGTCTATTGCCGTGTCACAACGCCTGGATTTAGCCGCCGCACGACAGGAGACGCAGGTCATCGCTCATGCCCTGTCATTGACACGAAGGTATCGATATTTTTACGTATTTGACGTCGGTGTAGATTCTGAACATGACGTCGCCGATGACGTAACTTTTACGGGACCAAACCTGACACTCGAACTTCCCATTTTTGACCGGCGACAGGCTTCGATCTCCCGATTGGAGGCGCAATTACGGCAGAGTCTACAGAGGCTCGCTTCTCTGGCAATCGATATTCGTTCTGAAGTCAGGGAGATACGCGAACGGCTTTTGGCCGCTCGCAATGTAGCCAAATACCATCACGATAGCATCCTCCCCCTTCGACAGCGGATTGTAGACGAATCCCAACTTTATTACAACGGTATGCTCATCGGGGTGTATGAGCTGCTCTTGGCGAAGCAAAACCAGATCAACGCAGGTCGTGAATACATCGAAACTTTGAGGGACTACTGGATAGCCAGGTCTGACCTGGAGCGTGCCGTTGGTGGCCGCTTGATAGTCACTGAGGAAACTACCCAGCCGCCCGCACAACCGATGGAACAACCAGCTACTCAGCCATCAAAACTCCCTAACCATATTCATCATTAAGGAGATTAATCATGATTACCCGGCGTAAAATGCTTCTTTCCAGCGCAGCGGCATTGCTTACTGGCAGTATTTCTATGCTGTTAGGTCGCAGGCAACTGGAAGCTGTAAACACAGTAACCACAGCACAAACCACCCCTATCATGCCACCCATACAAGGTTTGTCCTATACACCGGTAACTACACTCAATGGGAGCACCCTCCCCTGGAAGTGGGACAATGGCGTTAAAGTATTTCACTTGATCGCCGAATCGGTCAAGCGGGAGTTTGCGCCAGGAATGATCGTCAACTGCTGGGGTTATAACGGTCAGACGCCAGGACCTACCATCGAAGCGGTGGAAGGTGACCGTGTGCGCATATTAGTTACCAACAAGCTTGCAGAACATACCACAATCCACTGGCACGGTGTACTCCTGCCCAATGGTATGGACGGTGTCGGGGGATTGAACCAGCCACAAATCAAACCGGGCGAGACCTATGTATATGAATTTACGCTACGTCAGCACGGTACGCAGATGTACCACCCGCATGCGGACGAGATGGTGCAAATAGCAATGGGAATGATGGGCTTTTTCATTATCCATCCAAGAGGGCCAGAACAGCCACGGATTGACCGTGATTTCTGCATCTTCCTTGGAGAATGGTTTATCGAACCAGGTACAGCCACATCAAATCCAAACATCATGACCGATTTCAACCTCTTTACATTCAACAGCAGAGTTTTCCCTGGTACAGAACCATTGGTAGTCAAACTGGGGAATCGTGTGCGTATCCGGATTGCTAACGTGAGCATGGACTCTCACCCGATCCATCTGCATGGCTATAACTTCAAGATTACAGGCACTGACGGGGGCAAGATTCCACCCACAGCTCAATGGCCTGAAACCACGGTCAATGTGCCCCCAGGGACTACACGTGATTTTGAGTTCATTGCAGATGCTCCGGGAGACTGGGCGTTTCACTGCCACAAGTCACACCACACCATGAACGCTATGAGTCATACTATACCGAATATGATCGGTGTTAAACAGAGCGGTGTGGATCGAAAAGTGCAAAACCTGTTACCCGACTACATGGCTATGGGTGAACGCGGAATGGCAGAAATGGCAGAAATGGTAATGCCCTTGCCAAGAAATACACTACCCATGATGACCGGAAAAGGGCCGTTTGGACCAGTCGAAATGGGCGGAATGTTTACCGTGTTAAAGGTCCGCGAGAACATTACCAACTACGATGACCCAGGCTGGTACCAACATCCAGAAGGTACTGTAGCTTGGCGAGTAGCTGAATAACCATTAACAATAGAGTCTTACTGCAGTAGGTGTGGGTTGGGTTGAATGAAGTGAAACCCACAAATAGCAGTATTCGCGCAGTTTAAATGGTGTAAAATACACTATTTTTGTTTTGAAAACAAAGGCATGTGCTATCGCAGATCGCAGGCATGGATGCAGCCTTTTTCTTTACAGTGGTGACACACAATAGAAAAAGATATTGTGTAGTGGTATAGCTATAACGCTGGTCAGTGTCTTCGTCATCCCCTGCCTTAACGCCTGGCATAAGGAACACAAGTTAAAGAAGGCGCTACAGAAAGACCCTGGTATTGCGGAAACGGGGATTATGCTATAGCTCATAATAGCAAAAAAAAGGTGGAACATTTATGTGATAAAGGTATTGCATTGACAAGGTAATGTTGAATTGTATAGAATTGCCAAAAATTTGAGTTATCTATGGATTATCACATGAAGATAGAATATTCAAAGGAAGACGATGCGCTTTACATTACCTTAAAAGAGGCCGATGTTGCAGATACAGACGAATTAACTGAAGATATTATTATTGATTACGATAATGGAGGCAATATCGTAGGTATAGAAGTCCTTGATGCATCGCAACACGTGGACATAGAAAACATCAGCATATCCACCAAGCTTGAATCACAAGAAGAGGCAAAACAGTTCAGTAGGTTGGGTTGAGGCACGAAACCCAACAGTTCATTGAATAAACAAGGCAAATACAGAATAGCGAGATTAAAGACCCGTCCCCATTTTGTTACCGAAAGGTGAGTAAATATAAGGCATATCCGAACAGATATCTGTACGAGGCCCTTGGGTTGTACAAGATACCAACGACTGCTCGCTGGACGCAAACTGTGAAAGCCTGTGGAAGAAGATGATTGGAAATCCGTGTGCGGGAAAACTGCACGCACGGTTTGATGAAGGGGAGTTGGAAATAGAGCATGGTTAAGCTCGTGATGCACTGTCATACGAAAGGGACAGATACAGATACGTCCTCATGAAAATGGGGATAGACCAAACCTAAACCACTACACCAGTTCCCTACTCTACCTATTGACTATTGGGTGGCTAATATCAGAATTTATTTCTTCAACAATCTCATAAAGAAGGTAGTAAGGTGATGAGAAACCTATCTCGTAGTTGTGTGTCGAATACCTGTAACGTTCTTTGGCGTGTAGTGGTCTTTTCCTTTTTTCCTTTGACGGCAACATTATCGGCGACGCCTCTTTTAGCTGAACAAGGCAATGCAAGCAACCCGTCAAAGGAAGAGGTAATTCAGGAAATACAAAAGCTTCAGGCGCCTTTCATTGCCAATAACGGGCAGGTTGATGAAAGGGTACGTTTTTATGCAAAGACCTTTGGGGGAACGGTGTTTGTAACGAAGGAGGGGGAGATTGTTTATTCGTTGCCAAAAGGCAGGCTGGGGACCGAAGTGACGGAGGGGCATGTTGGGAAGAGGGCAAGTGGTGTTACCCTTAAAGAACAACTGGTAGGCGGCACGATTGGTGAAATCAAAGGTGGGGCGGAATCCGTAGCCACCGTGAATTACTTTACTGGAAATGACTTATCAAAATGGCAGAGCAATATATCAACGTACGGGATTGTCGATATGGGCGAGGTGTATGAGGGGATAGGCTTAAGGCTGAAGGCGTATGGAAACAACGTGGAAAAACTCTTTACGGTAAAACCCGATGCAAACCATGAGGCGATAAAGATAAGACTGGAAGGCGCACAGGGATTGACGGTAAACGAGACCGGCGAGCTTGTGGTAAAGACGGAGCTTGGGCATGTGAAGTTCACGAAACCCTTGGCGTATCAGGAGATTGATGGGAATCGGGTGGAGGTTGCGGTTAAATATCGTATACAAGAGTCGTGGGGATGTACAACGGCAATAGGAGAACAAGCGGCAGGAGAGCAAAGAGGCAGGGAGGCAGAAGAGTACTCTAAACTCCAAAACTCCGAAACTCCACAACTCACTTACAGTTTCGAAGTGGCCTCCTATGACAAGACGAAAGACCTCATTATCGACCCCCTCCTTGCGTCCACCTATCTGGGCGGGGTTTATGAAGATTATGGCAAATCAATTGCCATTGATGCCTGGGGAAACGTCTATGTGACCGGCGAAACCTTGTCATCAGACCTTCCCACAACGCCCGGCGCTTATGATACGTCCCGCAGCAACAATACCGATGTCTTTGTGTCAAAGTTTAACAGCGGGCTGACGAGTCTGCTGGCATCCACATTCCTGGGCGGGTCTCTTAATCATGATCGTGGCTATTCAATTGCCGTTGATGCCGGAGGAAACGTCTATGTAACCGGCGCTACTTACTCAACAAACTTTCCCACTACGCGAGGCGCTTATGATACGGCCGGCAACGGCCGTTGGGATGTCTTCGTATCGAAGTTCAATAGTGGGCTGTCGAGCCTGCTGGCATCCACATTCCTGGGTAGAAACTCTGATGAGTATGGCTATTCAATTGCCATCGATGCCGGGGGAAACGTCTATGTGACCGGCGAAACCTTGTCGTCTGACTTTCCTACAACGCCCGGCGCTTATGATACGTCTTACAACAGTGGTTATCATGACGCCTTTGTGTCGAAGTTCAACAGTGGGCTGACGAGCCTGCTGGCATCCACATTATTGGGCGGAGGTTCCGGTGATTCTGGCAGATCAATTGCTGTCGATGCCGGGGGAAATGTTTTTGTAACCGGCAATACCTGGTCAAAAGACTTTCCCACGACGTCCGGCGTTTATACCATAGCTCACAACGGTGGTAATGATGATGCCTTTGTATCGAAGCTCGATAGTGGGCTGACGAGCCTGCTGGCATCCACATTTCTGGGTGGGTATTCTAATGATTATGGCAAATCAATTGTTCTCGATGGTGGGGGAAACGTCTATGTGACCGGCGAAACTGTGTCACCAAACTTTCCCACGACGGACGGCGCTTATGATACTACTTACAACCGTGGTTTTAAGGATACCTTTGTATCGAAGTTCAACAGTGGGCTGACGAGTCTGCTGGCATCAACATTCCTGGGCGGAATTTCTAATGATTGTGGCAAATCAATTGCCATCGATGCCGGGGGAAACGTCTATGTGACCGGCACTACTCATTCAACAGACTTTCCCACGACGGCCGGCGCTTGTGATACCTCATCTAATGGTGATGGCAATGTCTTTGTATCGAAGTTAAACAGTGGACTGACGAGTTTGCTTGTATCCACATTCCAAGGCGGGTCTCGTTCTGATTATGGCAATTCAATTGCCATCGATGCCGGGGGAAACGTCTATGTGATCGGCGAAACTGAGTCACCAAACTTTCCCACGACGGACGGCGCTTATGAAACGTCTTACCATAGATGCGAGGATGTCTTTGTATCAAGGTTTAACGCCAATCTTTCTGTCGATAAAGCAAGCAAGTAACAATAACGGCAGCATCGAGCCGTTGCTCACAAAGAGGAATGAAAATATCTGATTGCGGGTTCAAGTTTTGAAAACAATACGGAAAGGAGTCTTGTTTCTTGATATTTCTATAACTCCATTTTCAGATGTAATAAATGAAAACTCACCTTACCTTACACAACTTTAAGTCCGTGTCAAATGTTAGTATTTGATGCGGCGGGGTTGAGGTACGGAACACAACGGATTTTTGAATGCCATGAACGGTTGATGTTGGGTTTTACTTACCTTCAACCAACCTGCTCAACTTGCTTGTTAGTATTTTATGATGTTTCCCGATCGTGCAGTTTCGCTCAGATTGAGCGTGGATCACGTGCACAATGAAAAAGCCCAAATACAACAATTTGGTCATCTTTTATCATAAAATAAATAGCGTATTTTCTATTCTTGCCTGAAGTTCTTCGAGAGTTAAAAGGTTTCCAGGAGCAGATTCATGCATTCTAAGCCTTCTGTTCAATTCTTCCCTATGGCTATGTGGAACGGGTACTGCCGACTCATCCAACGCTATGCTGTCCCAAATATCTTCAACCAATAGGATTTTTTCCTGCGCGCTTAATTTGGCAATTTCTGGAATATCACTTATACGCACGGTTGCCTCCTTTTTGTAATTGTCTTAATAGGCGCCATAGCGCATGTAAAAGTGGTGTCCTCCTGGTTCTGGCGGTTCAAATCCGAATCTCTTTAACTTCTTTATGAAATCCCTTCGCTTACATGGTTTCCATTTAGCCATGAATAATCGTCTCATCAGGAACAGGCATTTTTTTGTTCAAATCAACTCGGCCTATCACGGGCAATTTATCACCGTGCCTAATTTTTACAATAAGCCATCCCTCAAGGGCTGATCTTAATTCTTCCTGACACTGATATAGGGTTTCTCCAAAGACAATAACGCCTGAACACGGTGGAATTTTACCAACAAAATTACCATCTTCCAGTTTCTCATAGACCGCTTTACTCATTGCTTTATTTATATATTCGATAAGCATAAGAATATCCTTTCATAATCCCCGGTTTTGCCAAATATTTGATTTGGTGAAATTATACCGTATCCATACTGAACTATCGATGAACATCGCCTTTTCTTCTTTTCAGAAATTCGGATAATGAAAAAGAAAGCTCCACTTTGCCTTCAAGCTCAATAAGTATTTTCGATTTTTCCCTTTTCACAAATTCCTCCAGTGCAATCACTATCGCTTCTTTCTTGGTCTTAGTGCCTGATAGTGTTTTGGCTTCTTCCAAAAGTTCTTCATTTATTGTTAACGTTGTTCTCAATGTATGCTCCTTTCTGGCGTATTCTACAGGCATGTTATCAAGTGCGTATGTTTCATGTCAATGAAAAATACATTACCATTAAGCCCTTGTCAAATGCCGGTATTTAATGCGATGGGGTTGGTCGTCTGCCGTGCCGAGACGTTTTTTTCTATCCGCCTCATAATCGGAAAAGACCCGTAGGTTGGGTTGAGGCACGAAACCCAACAGATTTCTAAATGCCATAACGGTTGACGTTGGTTTCCCTTATGTCCATCCTCACCTACAAAACTATTACTTAACACGTCATACGTTAAATTACCGCAATGATGCCGCTTCTCCTCTTTCTGGTACTCCCTGATTTTTACTGCTGAAAAATTTGATCCGTAATATACCCCATCTTTTCATACCTGCTCAAAGATAGTCAAAAGTTGACAGTTCATAAACATGATGATTTACATATAAATGTTGATATTATATAATATTCCAGATATTAAAGAGGATGTTCTCAAATGACACCTTCTGATAAAATGAATTTTTCAGGAAACTCTATTTAAAGGTTTTTTATGGAAATCAGGAAATTTAAAAAGCTTCTCGTTGCCAACCGTAGTGAAATAGCGATACGGGTCTGCCGGGCAGCGCATGAACTTGGCATTCATACCGTGGCTATTTATTCCCACGAAGACCGCTTTGCTCTTCATAGATTTAAAGCAGATGAGGCATATCAGATCGGTAAGGGCAACGAACCGGTTAAGGCTTATCTGGACATCGAAGGAATTATCCAACTGGCCAAAGAGAAAGAAGTCGACGCCATACACCCTGGTTATGGGTTTCTCTCGGAGAATTCCAGATTTGCCCGCGCCTGTGAACATGCAGGCATTATCTTTGTCGGGCCCCGTCCGGAAATTCTCAGTATGCTGGGTGATAAAACCTCTGCCAGAAAGATTGCCGGGGAGTCGCAGGTTCCTATACTTTCCGGTTCCGATCATCCCGTGAAAAGCCTGGATGAGGCCAGGGAGTTTTGCGGCAAACTGGGATACCCGGTTATCATCAAGGCTGCCCATGGCGGCGGTGGCCGCGGTATGCGTGTGGTTCGCAGTGAGCTGGAATTGGGACATCGCCTGAACGAAGCGCAGCGTGAATCTCTGACGGCCTTCGGTTCTGACGAGTGCTTCATAGAAAAATACGTCGAAAAGGCACGCCACATTGAGGTGCAAATCCTCGGCGACAAGCACCATAATATTGTACACCTGTTTGAACGCGACTGCTCTCTTCAAAGGCGGCACCAGAAAGTCGTTGAGATTGCACCGGCGCAGAATCTTGAAAAAAGCCTCAGACAGCGCATCTGTGATGCAGCCGTAAAAATATGCAAATCTGTGAATTACGATAATGCCGGTACCGTAGAATTTCTTCTCGACACGGAAACCAATAAATATTATTTCATCGAAATCAACCCCAGAATCCAGGTCGAACACACCGTCACTGAAACGATTACTGGTTTTGACCTGGTGAAGCGGCAGATACTAATCAGTGAGGGATTTCCTCTTAATTCTCCGGAAATCCGCATACCGAACCAGGAGGCAATTCAGATCAACAGTATTGCATTCCAGTGCCGGATTACCACAGAAGACCCTTCCAACAAGTTTATTCCAGACTACGGTCGCATCCAGCATTACCGTTCAGCAGGCGGCATGGGCATCCGTCTTGACGCCGGCACTGCATTCTCCGGAGCCATCGTTACACCATACTACGACTCCTTGCTCGTGAAGGTTACTGCCTTTGGAACCTGCTTTGAAGAAACGGCGCGCCGTATGGACAGGGCGTTGCATGAGTTCCGGATTCGCGGCGTGAAAACCAATATCCCGTTTCTCATTAATCTGATCAACCACAAAGATTTCCTGAAAGGCAAATGCACCACGCGTTTCATTGACGAAAATCATAATCTCTTCCTATTCCCACGCCGCAGGGACCGTGCCACCTGCATCATACGTTATATGGGAGACGTCATGGTAAACGGACACCCGCTTATTAAGGAAACGCCGAAGTCTCTATGTCGCCGTAAAGCGCCAGTTCCTGTTGTTGACCGTAAAATTCCAAGACCCAAAGGCACCCGTGACCTTCTCCTGGAAATGGGGGCAAAAAAATTCGTTCAGCACGTCCTCAAGGAGAAAAAACTGCTGCTGACGGACACGACCTTCCGCGATGCGCATCAGTCTCTGCTGGCCACCCGCATGAGAACCACGGACATGCTGAAGATAACCGAGGTCTACTCCAGAAACCATGCCGATTTCTTCTCGCTTGAAATGTGGGGCGGCGCAACTTTTGACACCGCCATGAGATTTCTCATGGAGTGTCCCTGGGAACGACTGCGCTCCATGCGCAAACTGGCGCCCAACGTCCTCTTCCAGATGCTGCTCCGGGCTTCTAACGGTGTGGGGTATACCAACTACCCTGACAACGTCGTTAAGGCGTTTATTAAACAAGCGTCAGAAAGCGGCATCGATATATTCCGTGTTTTTGACTCTCTGAACTGGGTTACAAACATGAAAGTGGCGATGGATGCCGTCCTGGAAACCAATGCCCTGTGTGAAGCCGCCATCTGTTACACGGGAGACATCCTGGATCCGAAACGCTCCAAGTATACCCTTGACTATTACGTAAAAATGGCAAAAGAACTGGAAAGGCACGGCGCCCATATACTGGCGATTAAGGATATGGCTGGCCTTTTGAAGCCTTATGCCGCTTATGAACTGGTGAGCGCCTTGAAGTCCGAGTTGAAGATCCCTATACACCTTCACAGTCATGACACGTCGGGCGGCCAGATCGCCACCCTCATCAAGGCCGCAGAAGCCGGCGTGGACATTGTGGATGCAGCCCTTGGTCCCCTTTCCGGACTGACATCCCAGCCCAATCTTAACACCCTGGTAGAAATGCTGCGTTTCCATGAACGCGATACGGGCATGGACTTCAGGGCTCTGGGGTTGCTCTCGGACTACTGGGAAGTGGTCAGGGAGTATTATGCACCGTTTGAATCCATTCAAAAGTCAAGCACTGCCGAGGTGTACCACCATGAAATTCCCGGCGGCCAGTTTACCAACCTTTTCCAGCAGGCTCATTCAATGGGACTGGCGCACCGCTGGCATGAAATTACCGACGTTTATGCGGACGTCAATCAGCTTTTCGGAGACATTGTGAAAGTTACTCCGTCTTCGAAGGTTGTTGGTGACATGACCCTTTTTCTGGTGACAAACAACCTCAATGCCCAGGATATTGTAACCAGCAGCAGGGACGTCTCGCTTCCCAACTCCGTTGTAGAATTCTTTGAAGGCCGCATCGGCCAGCCTACTGGAGGGTTCCCGAAAGACGTGCAGTCCAAAATACTGCGCGGGGCGCCTGTTTCCACGGAAAGACCCGGAGCCAATCTGCCGCCGGTTGACCTTGAAAAGGTCAAATCAAAAGTTGAGGAACGGATTTCCAGACCAATCACCAATGAAGAACTCATGTCCTACCTGATGTATCCGGACGTCTTCATCCAGTATGCCGAGCACAGAAAAAAATATGACGACGTTTCCGTAATTCCCACTGATGTATTTTTTTATGGCCTGCCCATGAACGAAGAAGTTACCATTGACATCGAAGAAGGAAAGACCCTGATTTTCAAGCTGGTAGCCATAAGCCCGGTAAACGCTGAAGGAAATTGCACCGTCTTCTTTGAGCTGAACGGTCAGCCCCGTGAGGTAGTGATCGCCAATCGCAAGGTAGCTGCTTCAGTAATCAAACGTCCTCAGGCGGAAGAGGGAAACATCAAGCACATCGGCGCGCCCATGCCGGGCATGATTGTGAACGTGAAGGTGTCTGCCGGTGATAAAGTCTCCAAAAACTACCCTCTTTTGATCATGGAGGCCATGAAGATGGAGGCAACCATTTATGCCGAACACGACGGAGAGATCAGCCAGGTTCTGGTTAAGACAAGAGACTGTGTTGAGGCGAGAGACCTACTAATCGTTTACAAGTAATCAGGGGATGAAAGGACATCACAAAATAGTGTGTAAATGAGAAGTATTATTGAATTATGAAGGTTTAATCCTATGCCCCTATGTTTAAAAACCACAAAATCCAAAAGTCCAAAATTCAAAAACAAGTCAAAACATTACTTGACCTTGAAAGGGAATTTTGATCATTTGGATTAGTTTCGGATTTCGATATTCGGACTTGGGACTTTACCTGTTTTACTGCCTGAATATTCTATTTTGGTTGCGGCTACGCCGCTCTATGATTGTCCTCAGCGAACGGCACGGACAGAGTAATTGTTATTGCTATCATTATAGACGTAGTCGCAATAACCGGAATCAAACCTTACACAACTTTAAGCCCTTGTCAAATGCCGGTATTTGATGCGATGGGGCTGGTCATCTGCCGTGCCGAGACGTTTTTTCCTGTCCGCCTCGTACTCGGAATAGTTTCCTTCGAACCAGACGACCTTACTATCACCCTCGAAGGCAAGGATGTGTGTGGCAATTCGATCTAAAAACCATCGGTCATGGCTGATTACCACGACACAACCGGAGAAATTCTCCAGGGCGTCTTCCAAAGCCCGCATGGTGTTTACGTCGAGATCGTTTGTGGGTTCGTCCAGCAGAAGCACATTGGCGCCTTCTTTCAACATACAGGCAAGATGCACCCTGTTCCGTTCTCCTCCGGACAGCGCTCCCACCGGTTTTTGCTGGTCTGCCCCTGAAAAATTAAAACGCGCCACGTATGCGCGGGAATTGACCTCCCTGCTGCCAAGCCGGATAATGTCACGTCCCCCCGAAATTATCTCCCATATGGTTTTCTTTGGATCAAGGGTTTCACGACTTTGTTCGACATATGCAAGCTTAACTGACTCACCCACGCGGATAGCGCCCGCATCCGGTTTTTCCTGACCGATAATCATTCTGAACAGCGTGGTTTTGCCGGCGCCGTTCGGGCCGATGATTCCCACGATTCCTCCACGCGGCAGGGAAAACGTCATCCCCTCTACCAAAATATTATCCCCGTATGCCTTGGTGACCTTGTCTGCCTCGATAACCAAATTACCTAGTCTCGGTCCTGGTGGGATATAGATTTCTAAATCCTTTATCCGGTTTTCACTTTGTTGTTCAAGAAGCGATTCATAAGAGTTAATACGCGCCTTCGATTTTGCGTGTCTGCCCTTTGGAGTCATTCTGATCCT
>Ga0082335_1003256_pt1 | contig 27203 bp, 20 predicted proteins | sample Subgrocontami58m_FD_72375 | JGI IMG/M metagenome (GOLD analysis project Ga0082335, IMG submission 72375) | Subsurface groundwater microbial communities from S. Glens Falls, New York, USA - GMW37 contaminated, 5.8 m (SPADES assembly) (version 2) ...
CCGGGGGTCGGCCCGCGCGGGTACATGAGTCGGGAGCAGGCGCGCGGCAAGCCGGTCGACCGGCGTTCCGACCTCTATTCGCTGGCGGCAGTGCTGTACCACGCCGTTGCCGGGCGGCCGCCGTTCGACGACTTCGATCGCGCGGCCCTGACCCGGAGAATCCTGAGCGAGCCGCCGCCGCCGTTTCCGGATCCTTCGGTGACCGGCGCCGCGGCTGCGCTCGAAGGGGTGATCCTGCGCGCGTTGGCCAAGGACCCGGCAGACCGCCCGGCCTCGGCGGCGGCGATGCTGGAGGCGCTCGAGACGGCCGCGGCGCCCCGACCACGGCCCGCGACGGCCGGCGTGACCACCGAAGCCGGTCCCGCGGCGGCCGCATCGTCGCGACCTGCACCTGCCGCGTGGCCCGGGTCGGCGGCGGGGCCGGCGCGCCGTACTTTGCCCGCGCTGGGCGTGCTGGGCGCGTGCCTGGTGCTCGGACTGCTGGGGTGGAGCGCGTTCCGACGGGAAGCCGGCACGGGCAACCGCGCGCCCGACTCGCCGCGGAACGGGGTCGGACCGGCGGCCGGAAACGTGCCCCGGAATGCACCGGTGGCTGCGGCGAACCTTCCGGAGCGAGGCGCCGATTCCGCGCGTGAGGCGAGGCTGCGGGAGTCGCGCGCGGCGCTGGCGCAGGCGCAGCTCGCGGCGCGCGAGGAAGGGTGGGAGGAAGCGCGCCGATTGGTGGTGCAATCCCTCGTGCTCGAGCCCGGGTCCGAGGAAGCGAAGGCGCTTCACGATCGTGCGCTCATCGAGGTCGGGAAGGAGGAAGCCGCTCGGCGCGAATGGTCGGCGGTGCGTCCGGCGGCGGAGGCGGCGATCCCTCGTGTGGGGCAGTCGGTGGGACCGCATCCCTACGCAACGGCGCTGGCCGTGGTCGACGTCTGGCTTGCGGGTCATCCCAAAGGAGCGACGGCGCAGGCGGCGCGGGACTTCCGCCGCGCGCTCGAGGAGCGGGAAGCGGTGGCCGTGGGCTCGGCCGTCGCGGAGGCGCTGGAGGCCGCGGCACGCGCGGAGGCGGCGGACGACCTGGATGGGGCGATCGCGCGATTGGAGGGCGCACGGGGCTTCGGTTCCCCGCGCGTGGAGTCGGCGCTGACCGCCCTCGAAGGGAAGCGCCGAAAGCGCGACGAGGCGGCGCGGCAGGCCGCGGAGACGCAGCGCCTGGCGGAGGAGCGCCGCCTCGAGCAGGAGGAGACCGCTCAGGTCGCGGCGGAGGCGAAGGCCGCGCGCGAGAAGGCGCTGCAGAAGGCCGGGTACCTGAAGACCAAGGCCGGGGAGTGGCTGCACGAGAAGAGCGGCGTGACGATGGTGCTGATCGAACCGCCCTCGGGCCGGCGCAGCGAGCCGACCCGTCCCTACCTGCTGGCGAAGACCGAGACCACCAACGGCCAATTCCGCCGCTTTCAGAAGGGGCACTCGAGCGGTCAATGGAGCGGGATCGGACTGGATTCGACCGACTGGCCCGCGGTGAACCTGACGTTCGACGATGCCGACGCCTTTTGCCGCTGGGCGGGATTGCGGCTGGCTTCGACCGAGGAGTTGACGTATGCGGCGACGGGCGGCGACGGGCGCGCGTACGCCTGGGGCAATGACTGGCCGCCTCCTTCGGGCGCGGGCAACTGGAACGTGAAGGGGGTGTCCGACGGCGCTCGGGCGGCCTCCCGGGTGGGCGGATTCTCGCCGAGCCCGCTCGGGGTCCACGACCTCACCGGCAACGTGCAGGAGTGGTGCGTCGGGCGGAACGATTTCGGGCGCTTCGCCGCGGCGTACGGCGGTTGTTGGCACGACGAAGACCGGGCCGCGGCGCGCTGTAATCGCCGGCTCGGGCCGTCGCGCGGGAGCAAGGAGGCGTGGTTGGGCTTCCGCGCGGCGGCGGACGAGCCGTAGGGTCCCGCGGTTCGGTCGCGATTCGGTAACGCCGGCCCGGGCCCGACGGCAAGCCCGCCGGGCCCGGGTGAGCGTGGGACGGCTGCGCGATGGGCGCAAGCTACACCGCCGCCGCGGCCTCCTCCTCGCGCGCGCCCGCGCGGGTGTAGGCGCGGACGAGTCCCGCGTAGGGACCGCCCGCGGCGACCAGTTCGCGGTGCGTCCCGCTCTCCACGATCCGGCCGTCGTCGACGTAGAGGATCCGGTCGGCGCGCCGCACGGTCGAGAGCCGGTGCGCGACCACCACGCAGGTGCGACCGCGCATCAGCACCTCGAGCGCCTGCGCGAGCGCCGCCTCGGTGCGCGTGTCGAGCGAGCTGGTGGCTTCGTCGAGCACCAGCACTGCCGGATCGGCGAGCAGAGCCCGCGCCACGCAGAGCAGCTGGCGCTCGCCTTGCGAGATCCCGACCCCGCGCTGCTCGAGCGGCGAGTGCAGCCCCTGCGGCAACTTGTCCAGGAACCAGCCCGCGCCGATCGTCTCGAGGGTCGCGCGCGCCTCTTCCTCCGTGGTCTCCGGGCGCCCGTAGCGCAGGTTCTCCAGGACCGTCCCGCCGAAGAGGAACGGCTCCTGGAGCACCACGCCGACCTGGCGCTCGAGCGACGCGAGCGTGGCGTCCGCGATATCGCGCCCGTCGAGGAGCACGCGTCCCGCGAGCGGCTCGTAGAAGCGGCACAGCAGATTCACCACCGTGCTCTTGCCGGCGCCCGTCGGCCCGACCAACGCGATCACCTCACCCGGCTGCGCGGACCACGAGACGTCGCGCAGCGTCCACCGGGAGCGCTCCGCGGCGCGGTCGTACGCGAACGAGACGTTTTCGAAGCGGACCTCCCCGTGCGGGCGCGCCAATGCCTGCGCCCCCGGCCGGTCGACCACTTCCGGCGGCGTGTCGAGGAGCAGGAAGATCCGCTCCGCGGCCGCGGCCGCCGACAGCGATTGGTTGTACAGATCGCCCAGCCACTCGATCGGGCCGAAGAAGGACGTGAGCAGGAGCACGAACGCGCTCAGCTCGCCCACACCCATCTCCCCCGCGAGCACCTTCTGGCCGCCGAACACCAGCACCAGCGCGGTCGCCAGCGCTTGCACCGACTTCAGCGTCGGCTGGTACGCGTTCCACACGTTGGCTGCGGTCACCATGTCGCCGCGGTGCCGGCCCACCAGGTCGGAAAAGTGCGCCAGATTGCGCTCCTCCTGGCCGAACGCCTGCACCACGCGCACCCCCTGGATCGACTCCGCGAGGTGCGCGGTCACCTTGGCCATGGCCTCGCGCACGCGTCGATGGGCGCGGATGCCGCGCCGCCGGAAGGCCTCGGTGGCGAACGCCACCGGGATCAGCCAGAGCGCGACCAGCCCGCACAACTGCGCGTCGTAGGCGAGGAGGAAGCCGAGGGCCATGAGCAGGCGCATGACGCAGCTCAGGCCGATCAAAGGGCCCCAGACGAGCGGCTTCTCGATCGAGTCGACGTCGCGGTCGACGCGCGCGAGGATCCGGCCCTGCCGGGTCTGGTCGAAGTAGCGCACCGAGAGCCGGTGGATGTGCCGGAACACGTCCTTGCGCAGGTCGGTGAGGATGGCGTGGCCGGCGCGCCAGCACCAGCCGAGCTCGACCGCGTCGCACACCGCCCGCTGCAGCGCGAGCCCAGCGATGGCCGCGATCACCCACAAGAGGCCCGCGGCGTTGCCCGCCGCGATCTCGTCGTCGATCGCCACCTTGATCAGGTGCGGCTCCAGGATCACGCTCGTCACCCAGGCGACCTCGAGCAGCAGCGCGCCCACCACCAGCCGGCGATACGGCAGCACGTACGCCGCCAGCCGGCCGAGCACGCGACGGTTCAGGCGCGACTGGGCCAGCTCTTCCTCGAGCTCCAGGTCTACCGGCACGGTTCATCCTCCACCCACTGACCGCGGAACAGCTCCGCGTACAGCGGACAATCCGCCAGGAGCGCGTCGTGCGTCCCCTGGGCGAGAATCCTGCCTTCGTTCAACACCACCACCCGGTGGGCGTGCAGCACCGTGGACAACCGCTGCGCGATGATCACCGTGGTGCGCCCGCGCGCGGCCCCGGCGATCGCCTTCTGGAGCGCGACCTCGGTGTGGCTGTCCACGCTCGAGAGCGCGTCGTCCAGCAGCAGCACCTCCGGGTTCGCGAGCACCGCGCGCGCGATCGCCAGGCGCTGCCGCTGGCCGCCCGAGAGATTCACCCCGCGCTCGCCGATCAGCGTGTCGTACCCCAGCGGGAGCGCAAGCACGAAGTCGTGCGCCTGCGCGATCCGCGCCGCGCGCTCGATCTCCTCCCGCGTCGCCTCCGGGCGGCCGAACGCGACGTTCTCCGCAACCGTGGCCGAGAACAGGAACGTCTCCTGAAACACCAGCCCGATCCGCCGGCGCAGTTCGGCCAGCGGCCACTCGCGCAGGTCGACCCCGTCCAGCCGGATCGAACCTGCCGTGGCGTCGTAGAACCGCGGCAGGAGCGCCATCAGCGTGCTCTTCCCCGACCCGGTCGGGCCCACCACCGCTACGGTCTCGCCCGGCGCCACCGTCAGGTCGATCGAGTGCAGAGCGGGCTGCTCGGAGGCGTATTCGAAACTCACGCCCGCCAGCTCGATCCGGCCTTCCCGGGCAGGCGGCAGCTTCGGCGAAGCCGGTTCCGGCAACGCCCCCGAGGCGTCGAGCACCTCGAACACACGGGTCGCGCTCGCCAGGGCGTTCTCCAGCCCCTGCACCACGCGGCTCACGATGCGCATGCGGTTGTTCATTTCCCCGAGGTAGAAGATCACCGTCGCGAGCGCGCCGATCGCCAGCTCGCCGCGGATCACCCGGGCGCCGCCCCAGACCAGCACGAGCGGCAGCGCCATCTGGAACACGAACTGCGCGAATGGCGCGCGGAGGGTCCAGAAGAGTTCGCCCGCGATGCACTGGTCGCGGAAGACGTCGATGCGGCGATTGAATCGGTCGATCTCGCGGCCGCCCGCGCCGAAGGTCTTGACCACGCGGATTCCGGCCACGCTCTCCTGCACCGCGGAGGTCACCGTGTCGTACTGGTCGCCGGCGTCCTCCCAGATCTTGCGCAGCGGGATCGCGTAGCGCGCGACCAGATAGAGATACAACACGCACGCGAGTCCGGCCCCGGCTCCGAGCCAGGGGTCGATGAGCGCGATCATGATCGCGGCGCCGGCGAGGACGAGCACGAGCTCGAGGCTGGCGAAGGCCACGTCGGCGAAAAAGGGCCCGATCCGCTCGACGTCGCGCGAGGCGCGCGAGATCAGCTCGCCGGCGCGCATCCGGTCGTGGTAGGCGAAGCCCAACCCCTGGACGCGCGCGAGCAGGTTGGCGCGCAGTCGTGCGAGAATCGCGGTGGACACGCGGGCCAGGCCGATGCCCTCGCCCGCGCGCAGCAGGTTGCGGACCAGGGAGATGCCGAGGAAGAGAAGGATCCCGGTCCACGGCAGGCCCGCGCCGCCGGCCGCGAGCGCACCGACGATCGAGCCCAGCACGCGGGGCAGGGAGAGATCCAGCACGAGCAGGATCAGCATGAGGGCGTAAAGGAGCGCCATCCCGCGCCATTCGGGCGCGGCGAGCGCGATCAGGCGGCGGGTGAGGTGCAGGCCGGTCCAACGGGACGATGTCCCAGACGCAGCGGTCACGGGTTACCTCGGGAAAAGGGGGACGGACGAGAAGCGCGTGGGTTCAACCGGGGCAGGGCGGGATCCGGTCAGCGCAGGCTCATAGCTCACCCGAGGTGGCATTCTTGGGAGGCAGTGTACTACAAGTAGGGGGGAGGAAGGTTCAGGGAATTGACGGCCCATAGGGGGCGACGGGGAGTTGTTCCCGGCCATGGCCATGACGCAGCAGGCGCTTGCGGGCTTCTTCTTCGGGGAAATCGATGGGGGCCGTCGGCACAGGGTGTCTGACGAATGCCGGGGGGAGCGGTTCGATCGCGCATGCCCCGATCCACGGTAGCTCGCGTTTACGGCGGAGAGCGCCGGCTCCGCGTGTTCGTGTTGCAGCCCGGGTCCTCCGGTTCCTGCCGGTCTTGGCGGCGGAGGCTGCCCGCCGGTGCACCGGTGGACCGGTGGACCGGTGGGCCGTGGCTTGCGCCTGGGGGGCCCGCCGCATACCATGAGGCGGCAGCGAGACCATCCGCTCCCTGCAAGCCCGCTCTTCAGGAAGTTGCCCATGCTTCGCGAGCTATTCAAGAACTGCCCGCTGGTCAACCGACTGCGCCCCACGCGCAAGGACCGCACTTGCGTCATCCAGTCCTTCCTGGGCAAGATCCACGCCAAGTGGATGAAGCGTCTGGAGGCGGATGACGCCACCCTGCAGAACGTGGCGCGCGGCGTGCAGAAGCCGGTCGCCGTCATGTTCGCCGACCTGCGTAACTTCACCCGCACCACCGCGGAGATGCCGCCCGCCCGCATCGTGGAGCTGCTCGACGCCTTCCTGCCGGAGATGGTCCACATCATCATCGAGAAGCACTTCGGGATGGTGGACAAGATCCTGGGGGACGGCATTCTCGCCGTCTTCGGGCATCCCTACGCGACCGAGAACGACCTCGAAGCCGCCTTGCGCGCTTCCGCCGACATGCACGCGGCGATGAACGACCTCGGGTCGGTCTTCGACCGTCTCGGACTGCCGCGCATGAGCCTCGGGATCGGCCTGAACTGGGGCGAGGTGCTGGTCTGCCACATCGGCTCGAAGCAGCACAGCGAGAACACGATCATCGGCCAGCCGGTGAACCTGGCGGCCAAGATGGAGGACATCGCCAAGGCCCGCGAGGTCATGCTCGCCGCGCCCGGCGCCGACCACCTCCGGCGCACGGTCCCGCTGCTCGCCGGGCTGCTCGAGCCGATAGGGGAGACCGCCTACGGCACCGGGCACGCGCGATTTCATTGGGAGAAGCTGGGGGGATGAACCGGCGCATCGAACGCCGGCGGTTCGATCCGCCGCGCAATTGCGCCACGATCACGATGCGGCAGGTCCTCGAGGGACGAGAACCGATCCTGCTGGTTGCGCATGACGAAGACGACCACGGCTGGCAGTTCATCGGCGCCTTGGACGCCTCGAGGGAAGATGGGCGGGTCGCTTGCCTGGAGGAGATGGTGCGGCTGGATCCCAGCGTGCTCGAGGTCGCAGACCTGCCGCCCGGGTGGCAGGCGATTCGCCACCAGCGCCATGGACCTGCTGCTGGGCCAATGGGTCCGCGGCGGAAGGATGTCGAATCCTCCTGCAAAGTCGTCCATTCAGGAGCGGACGGATGAACGATCGTTACACCAGGGTCGCGACCGCGATGCTCGCGTACGCGGTCCTGGTATCGAGAGTACCTGCAGCTGGACGGGCGCATCGCAGGTAGCGGCAAATGGCGCACGGAAGAGGGTAGATCGTTCCAGAGGTTCGCCTTGTTGCTCGGAGGATGGGTGTACCCTTGCTCGGCATTCGCCGGCCTCTGGTTTCAGCGGCTCTCTGTACGGGCCTCCGGCGTGTCCTGCGGCTTGGAGTGCTCACCGCTGTGGTAGGTTCGTGAGGGCGCCGCGAACGCCGGGTCGACACTCGTAGTTGGGGGCTACGCCGGGGGAAGCCCAGCCTCCCGCAGAGCCGCGTCGAGCCGCGCCTCGATGCCGAACCTGCGCGCCCATTCGCGAACGTAGGTCCAGTCGAGGGACTGTTGAACAGCCAACAATCGATCGATTCCGGCTCGGTCTTTATGGCGCCATGCGATCAACTTGTACACGAGCAGATCCTCGGGAGTCACCACGTCCGCGGTGAAGCCTGCTTCGATCTTGACGCTCGACGGCGGCGCGCGAGCGCCGACCTTTGAAAAGCATCCGTTGCGAGGTAGATGTCGGCCCTCCACGAAGTACGCCAAGCCCACGGTCAGGGTGACGCACCCGCCGAGCAGGACCGCGAGCCGGCCGGCCCGACCGAATCGAGCGTCCGCACCCAATGCGCAATCGCGCACCGCAATCGGCAGAAGCAACAGGGGAGCCGCCATCGCGAACACCAGCGGCCAATACCACCACGGAGTGGATGCCGCGGGGTTCGTCACGTGGGGCCGGCAGAGGGCGGAGATCCCGGTCCATAGCAAGGCCATGACCAGGAACTCGCCCAAGCCGAAGGCCGCATGACCGCTCAGTGCCGCCCGCTTGGGTCGAGGGATCGCGTCCAGGGGTCGCCACCAAAGCATGGGAGTCCGTCCCAAGAACACCTGGGCCTCTCCGTAGCGCACGAACCCACCAGACCTGCGTCGTGCCACTCGCGAATTCGGTTTCGCGGGCTCCATCGGGCTCATTCCTCCGGCGGCCCGATGAGCCCGTGGTACCGGCCCATCCAATAGGGCAGGAGCCAGAACGAGCCGTCGTCCTCGCCCGTCCCGCCGCCGCCGTCGATCGCCATGTACGGGTCGTGGTTCCACTTCTGGACCGACCGCTCCGAGATCGGCAGCACCCGGTCGATCACCGGCCGGCCGGTCCGGCCGAGGATCGCGGAGACTTTCACGTCCTTGCGGTGCCGGTGATCGACGCCCCAGCCGATCGTCTCCATCGGCGTGTCCCGCAGCGTGTCGAGCGAGGCGTCCAGGTCGGGGTCCCCTTTCGCGCCCCGTGCCGCGCCGGCGATGAAATTGAACAGCGGGCTGCGCTCGGGCTTCTCGATTCTCCAGGAGCGCGTCAGGCTGCGCAGGAAGATCGCCCGCATCTCGGCGTCCGTCTCGTGCCGGAACAGCGGGTAGTACGAAAGGAACGCCAGCTCGTCGTCCGAATGGTTGGTCACGCGGGGCAGCTGGATCTTCTGTCCGACCGTCATGCGCGCGTAGCCGTGCTTCTTCACCAGCCGGTCGTACGCCTCGGCGTAGCGCGGATTGCCGGTGACGTGGAGCGCGACTCGAAGGTGCGAGAGGACCTCGAGCGCCTGGAGGCCCCGCGCGAAATAGCCCTGGAGGGAGCGCGTGTAATCCGGCCCCCAGCGGCCCCAGCTGGTCGGCTTGCCGTCGACGTCGATCAGGTTGAAGCCGTGGTCCACGATGTGCCCCGCCATCGCGTCGACGATCGCCCGGATCCGGTCCTTTTCCACTCCGTCCGCGACCAGGTCGTAATAGAGGGAAAAGCCGAAGAAATGCCCCACCACCTCATCAGAGCTGGTGTCGCCTTTCCAGATCCACTTCCCGTCCGCGCTCGGGTGCCATTCGCCGCCGCCGTGCGGCTCGTCCGGCTTCACCACCGAGCGGGCGGGGAAGCCCGGGATCCCGCTCACGGTTGCCAGCACCGCCATCGCCTCGAACGACTCGCGCGCGGCCTCGCGCGCCGCGGGATCGCGCGTGACAGCCCAGCGGAAGCACTGCGAGCCGAGGTAGATCGACGTCCACAGCCCGTCGTTGTCGTTGTCGTGGAAGATCGGCTGGGTCACGTCTCCGGGGCCGCCGAGCGCGATTCCCGAGACCATGCCGTGCCGCCGGTGGCGGGCCAGGATGCGCGCCTGGAAACCCTCCGCTTTCTGCGCGAGGGTCATCCGGCGCTGGAAGACGCGACCGAGCCCCTTCCCGGTCCCGACCCAGAGCGAGCCGTCGTGATCGACGCAGAGCGAGCGCACGTCGTCGTCGGGCAGCCACATCCGCCCCCCGAAGTAGCGCCAGCGCTCGCCGTCGAAGCGCACGACGCCGCGCGCGGTCCCGAGCCACGCCGCGTCCGGATCGATCGCCAGGCAGCGCAGGTCCTCCACGGGCAGCCCCTGCTCGCCGGTCAGGCGGGCGGGCGCACGTTCCGGCGCGGCCACCACCAGTCCGCCGTCCGTTGCGACCCACACCACGCCCGAGGCGTCCGTGCGGACGTCCCGCACCTCGCCGGTAACGGAGGCCGGTTCGAGTCCGACCGCGCGCAGGGCTTCGGGTCCGGCCGTTCGCAGCGGTTCCGGATTCGCGCCGGCCTCGACGGCCGCCCATCCGTTCGCGCCGCGGGCGAGCGTCGCGCGGTCGGTCCGGACGTGGAGCGTGCCGTCCGCGGCGATCCAGACCCGCTCGACCGCGAGGCCGGCTTCGGGCGGCAAGGGAACGTCTTCCCGCTCCCATTGGCCGTAGGGGACATCGCGGGCCTGCGGAGGCCTTTCGCCGACCGGGTCCTGGGCGTGCGAGGCGGCGGCCGCGCAGAACAGGACGAAGGGCAGCCAGCGGGATTGCAGCGACATGCCGGACATTCTCCGGGCGGCGGGCTCTCCCGTCAATTCTCCGTCGTCGGCGGCTCGAGTGTCGCGTCCGTGCCCGGCTATCCTGTGCGTCGGCTTCCGGCCAGCTTCCGGCGGAGGGCGTCGAGACGGCGAAGGACGCCCGCGCTGGGTCGGGCCCGACCGGTTTCCCAGCGCGAGATCGTCGTGCCGGCCACGCCAAGCCTGCGAGCGAATTGCGCCCGGGAGGGCGCCAGGGCTTCTCTCACCGTACGAAGGCCTCCGGGGGTGGTTGCGAGCCGGTGGGAACAAAGCACCAGCGCCTGTTCCATGCGGCGGGCGATCCGGGCCGTCAGGAAGCGCTGCCCGCAGTGCGAACAAACGCCCATCGGCACCCTCTGAAAGAGCACGTCTTCTCCGGAGAACTGAACCACCAGTTGATCCTCCCGCGCCTGCACGTCTGCACCGCACGAGTAGCATCCGGGGTAGGACACCATCCGACTCATCGCGTTACCTCAGCACATACACGGTGACGAGGATGACCGGCTCTTTGATCACGCAGACGACCTCCAGACGGCGACCATCCAGCGCCGGCGCCGCCCCACGCAGCCCGCGACGCAGCAGGCCAGGAGGCAGACGGCCGCGAGGACGGAGGAGGAGTCCGGGTCAGCGCGCCGCTTCCACCCAGCCGCGGGCCCTCGTCGACGTCCTGCTGCGTCCAGATCGCCGCGCATGGACCCTAGCGCGGCCTGGACGGCCGCAACCAAATTCCGTCCGCAGATTGTCGCCTGCTGCGACAATTTCACGGACTGAATTGTTTATTCTCCCGCGAGAGTCCCTCCGGGCACGAGAACGCACCACGGATCGCTCCCCAGCGGGTCCCCCGTCAGCGCGTGGGCGCGGGAGCGCGACCCGCCGCAGAGGTGGCGGAACTCGCACCGCCCGCAGGGTCCCTGGAAGCGATCCGGATCGCGAAGATCGCGGAACAGTCCGGACGTCCGATACGCGGCCGCCAGGTCGTACGTTCGCACGTTGCCCACGCTCAGGGGCAGGAAGCCGCTCGGGTAGATCTCCCCGACGTGGGAGACGAAGAGGAAGCCGTTGCCCGCATTCACCCCCTTGGGGCCCAGGCGGATCGGGGCTGCGGGGAGGCCTTCGACGCCGTTGCCGTTCCCCGCGCTCGCTGCCTGCTGTGCCACGAAGCGCCGGTAGTGGGGCGCCTCCGTCACCTTGACGACGAATTCTCCACGCCGTTGCACCGCATGGATGGTCCGAAACGCGTCTTCGCACTGCGGACCCGTCAGCCCCTGCAGGACGGCGCCGCGGCCGGTCGGCACCAGGAAGAAGACCTCCCAGAACACGATGCCGAGCCGCGGGACCAGCTCCGCCATCTCCTCGAGATGGGGGAGCGTGTCGCCGCAAAGGGTCGTGTTGATCTGGAGGGGAATCCCGCTGCGTGCGCCCATTCAACGCCCTCCAGGGTCTTCCGGTAGGCGCCGGGCACGCCCCGGAATGCGTCGTGCATCTCGGCGCGCGGCAAATCCAGGCTGACGGCCAATTGGTCGAGGCCGGCGTCCTTCAGCTCGTGCACGAGGTCGCGCGTCAGCCGTTCGGTCGCGGCGGGGATCGTCGCCATGCGCAGGCCGAGACCTTTGCCGAAGCGGACTAGTTCCGTCAGGTCGGGACGATTCGCCGGGTCCCCGCCGCTCAAGACGAAGATCGGCGTCCCCATCTCCGTCGTCGAAAGGGATCGTACACCGCTACGGCCTCCACCGGGATGTCCAGGGCGCGCCAACTTCAGGCCGGCCTGCAGGCCCGCATAGGCGTAGGCGCTGCCGTCGATCGCCACCAGGATCGCGCCGGTCTTCTCACGCCAGGGACGCGGGTCCTTCACGACCCAGAGGTCCCGGCGCAGCCGCCGCGCCATGCGCTCGCACACGCTCCCCAGCGGGGCGTCTTCCGTCGCCCCCATCCCCTTCGCCCCCATCACGACCAGGTCGGCGTCGCCGGCGTGGACCTCCCGGACCAGTTCGACGAAGTTCCTGCCCTCCAGCGATCGGCCCGCAAACGGAATCGCCGCCTCCCCCGCCTGCCGCTCGATCGACTGGAGATAGGAGTCCGAGATCAGCTTCAACCCGCGTCCGATCAAGTCCTCGTGCACGTCGCGCTGCTTTTCCAGCACCGCGTCCTGCCGATACTGCTCTTGCAGGGTGAATTCCATCTGCCGGAAGCGGCTCTCGTGCATCCGAGCCGCGAAGACGTGGGACGCGGTGAGCCGTCCGCCGAAGACGCGGGCGAGCGTCAAGGCGAGAGCGGCGGCGGCATCCGCGTGGGCGCTGCCGTCCAGCGGAACGTACAGGCTGCGAAACATGTCGGGACCCTCGAGGTTCTTTCGTCCGACCGATGCGACCCGCGGCCGCGCGAAGGGCGCCGCTCCTACGCCCCGTCGAGACCGGCGGCATGTCCGCGCTCCCGGCGATAGGCGTCCAGGACCGCCTCGGTGACGATCCCGATTCCCTGCTCCGCGGCGTACCGCTCGATCGCCCGAATGGCGATGGGGCGCACGAAATCCGGGATCCTCTCGGTGCGACGGAGCGCCGGTGGATCCCACGACGGACCCGCGCGCAAGTCCGGAACCACCGGTGTGGGCGCCTTTTCTGCGACCTCCCCGGCCAATGAGCGGGCCAACTCGGTCTCGCCGCGGTTCGTCAACAGGGCGATGCGATGACCGCACTGCGGACACGCGTAGAAGATCCCTACCTCTCCGTCTCCCATGTCCTCATGGCCTTCGCAGACCATGACCTCTTCACACGTGCAGCAAAGATGCCTCATCTCTTCCTCCGCGGTGCGGGAGTCGTGGCCGTCCCCTGCCGTTCGCAAGTTGCGGGGTCAGAACGCGGACGAGCGTCATCTGCTCGGCGCTCTTGGCCGCCGGCTTCATCGATCGGGTAGGGCAAGCTGCGCCACCATCGCCGCGGGAGCAGGCCCAGTCCGATCACGACAAGATGCAACGCGACCACCCCCAGGAGCGCGACGATGGCGGAGCCCAAGAAGCCGTAGGAATGGAGGCCGATGCCGAGCATGTTCACGCCGAACCACGACCACGCGGTCACGACGTTGCCGAACACCGCAAGCAAGGCGATCCCCCGGGATTCGACCATCCCCCCCCAGCGCGCGTGGAGGATGAGGGCGTTCCAGAGGACGATGATCAGGGCGCCGTTCTCCTTGGGGTCCCAGCCCCAGAAGCGCCCCCACGACTGGTCGGCCCAGATTCCTCCCAACACCGTCCCGATGAAGCTGAAAAAAGCCGCGAAGCCCACGATCCCGTAGATCATCCGCCCCAGCGTTCGGCAGGCTTCCCGGTCGAGCGAGCGCGTGAAAACCCCGCGGAGGACGAAGACGATCCCGAGCAATCCCGCGAGGAAGCAGGCGGAGTAGCCGATCGCGATCGTGGTCACGTGGGTGGCGAGCCAGAAGTTCGTGTCGAGGACCGCCTGCATCATCTCCATGGTGTCGCCGTCGCCCGACAGGTGATGGGCGATGACCATGGTCGCGAAGCCGGCCACGCTGCCCGTGAGGCTGCCGACACCGCTGCGGTACACGCGCTCGAGCAACACGGCGAGCACGGCGCAGCCCCAGCCGATGAAGATGGAGGAGGAGTACAGGTTCGTCACCGGCGGTCGCCCCTGGAGCCACATGCGGGAGCACAAGGCCAGGGTGTGGAGCGCGAGGGCAAGGACCAGCACGAGGTAGGCGCCGTGGCGCAACCGTTCGGTCCCGAACAGCCAGGAGCAGAACACCAGGAGCATCACGCAGCCGTAGAGGACGGAGCAGCGGTAGAAGGGCTCGAACCGATTGAAGAAGACCTCGAGGTCGGCCTTGCGCAGGACCTCCGGCATCACGGACTCGAGGCGCGCGCGGTACTCCGCGAGTTCCCGGTTGAAGGCCTCCGGCTTGCGCTCGATCCAGTTCCCGAGCAGCAGCCCGAGGGACCGCGCCGCGGGGTTGTCGCGCCCGTATTCCTTCGCCTGGTGAGCGGCCTCGGCAAAGGGCTTCCAGGTCTCGTCCGCGGCCAGGGGCGGGATCATGTGGGGGATCTCCAGCCGCGCCAAGCCGTAGTAGAGGCGGAGCTGTTCGTACAGCTCGAGGATCTTGGCGTCCACGAGGTCGCGCCGAGCGGAATCGAGTTCGCCCGCCCGTTCCGCCTCGCGCTGGATCTCCCGCGTCTTCCCGACGAATTCGGCGAGCGCATAGCGGAAGCCGGGACGCTCGTCGAGACCCAGGAGCGCCAGGACCTGGTCGTTCTCGATGCGGAAGACCTTGTGCTTCTCGGCGGGTGCTTTCTCTCCCAGCGCCCCGCTCATGACATCGAGGAGCCAACGTACCGCCGGTTGCGCGCGACCGCCCTCATCGGTGAAGGTCTGACGCTTGCTGACGATCATCAGGCTGGTGCGGGCGAGCGTGTCGAGCGGCTTGACGCGGCCCTGGTAGACCACGGGCAACCGGGCGAATTCCGACAGCCGGTAGTCGCCGTCGCGCGCCGGCGCCGCGGCGCCCAGAATCCACGCCGCGGGCACCGCGACCGCGAGCCAGGGCAGAATTCGCTGCGGGTCCTTCACGCGGGCGCGCTCCGTCGGACGAACCCGAGACAGGCGCGAGCCGAAGTGCCACAGCATCCCGACCCCGACCATGACGCAGGAAACGTAGGGAAGCAGCCACCCCGGATTGCGGACCACTTGCAGGACCGTGCCGCTCTCGTCCGGCTTGAACGACGCCTGGTAGAACGTTTCACCCGCGTAGCGCAACGGGTGGTTCATGTAGATCAGGATCTCGCGGTCCACGTTCCTGCCGGGATCCCGCAGCCGGACACGGCTCGAAAAGTTCTTCGGGATGTCGGTTCCGAGGTAGCGGTCGTGGCGGAAGTCGATCAGCTCGAGCGAGTACGCCCGGTAGGACCGCTGGCACCGCAAGGCGACGGCGAAGACCTTCCCGTCGAGGGTGACGGGTTGAGGCTCGAGCCATTGCGAAACGAGCCAGGTCCCGAGGACCTGATCGGCGCCCTTGCGACGCAGCGTTACATACGCGGAGGCGACATCGACCTGCTGGTCCGGCTCGGTTCCATCGAGTTCCGGACGCGCGACCGCGATCAGACGGAGGCCTTCGCCCGCGGTCGCCGGGCTTGCTTTCCCCTTTCCCTCGGCGAGTCCCAGGATTGCGGAGTTCACGAGATAGCTCACCACCTCGACGTCGAACGGCAGGAGTTCGTCGCTCAGCACCGCGCCGGGTCGGAGCTGGGAGCGCGGGATGACCGCGACCTCGCCTTCGTCCGGACGGGAGGGATCGACGACCGCCAGCTCCGGTTCGCGGATCTGCTCGACGTAATTGCAGGTCCCGCCCTCGTCGATGGTCATATTCCCTTCCACCGCGAACAGGCCGGTGACGAGTTCCCCCAGGAGCATGACCATCAAGCCGGCATGGATCGCCAGGATGCCCGCCCGGTTCCGGGCCAGTTTGAACCGGACGGCGTGCGCGGCGAGGAGGTTGGCGAGGAGGACGCCGCCGATGAGCCAGCCGCCCGGAAAGTACAGGCCTCCGGGAACGGCCATCGACCGCGGGAAGAAGATCTGGAGGGGGATGAACACCCAGAGGGAGCGGAAGTACTTCGCCACGACCGTCCAGATTCCCTGGTCGACCTGGGCCAGCGTCCCGGCGAAGACGAGGATGATGGCCATCGCCAGGCAGGCGACCGTCAAGCGCAGGTCCGCGAGGGGGTGGAGAACGGTCGCGCGCAGCCGGGCGCCGAGAGTCCATGACGCGATGCCCGGGGGCGGGGGATGAGCGGCGGCGCTTACGGGGGTCGGGGTCGCTTCCATCCACGTCTGCCGATCTTCACCGACTGGACGAAGGCCGCGAAGGAGGCCCGGATCGGGAAAGCGCAGGCGGACCGGCAGGCCTGCGGACGTCGCCCCGGAACCGCCGCATCATGAAGGTGCGGGAACGACAGAGGCCGAGCCCGCCGCCAGCCGGTCTATTTCCGGCGGGGGACGTCCCCGGCCGCCGGCGCCGGATCCGTTGCTTCGCCCGCCGCCCGACCGCCGGTCTCTTCCTCCCCGGCGCGGTCCAGGAGCGCAATGACGGTAGAAGTGATGTCGAACGACGGGTCCACCGTGATCACGACGTTGGTCTGGAGGTTATAGATCTGGTAATCGAGGTCCGGCCCGCTGTACGGCGCATCCTCGAAATTGAGTACGGCCAGGAAGCCCTCCTCCCGCGCGAGGCGTCGCACGGCCTCGCGGGCGCGCGCGATCACCGCGACGGCATTCTTCTTGGGACCCACCTCGATCGTCTGCTTGAGGCGCTCGAATTGGAAGGCATAGTCGGACGAGAGCGCGGCGAGCCGGCGTTCCTTGTCCGCCCGCAGCGCGCTGTCCTGGGCCAGCACGGCGATCTCCTCGGCGAGTTCCTTGAGTTCCCGCGCCCGCTGGGCCTGGAGGTCCTTGAGCTCCAGCATCGTTTCCTCCAGCCCTTTCATGGCCGCCGCCGTCTGCCGACAGTCCCGCACGACCCGCCCGAGGTTGACGAAGGCGATCCGAGATGGCTCGCGGACCACGCCGGTGTCGGCCGCCGCGCCGGCCGCCGGCCCCGGCGCCGGTTCGTCGCCTCCCGCCCGGCCCGCCACGCTCACTGCGGCCAATACCGCAACCATGACGACCACACTTCCCAGCTTGTTCATCGTCACCGCTTCTCCAGCTTGGCGAACTCGACCTCGGTCTCCGCCCCGGCGCGCACCTCCACCGGCAGCCGCACGGGAGCGAGCTTCTCGTGATAGAAGGTGAGCTGATACCGGCCCGGGGGCACGTTCGGTATCAGGAACGTGTCCTGTCCCTTGGGGGTCAGCGTGAAGTAGGGGTTCGGGCAGACGACCACGTAGCCGACCATCTCGGCGTGCACGTTGCACAGGAGAACGGCTGCGCCGATCTTGTCGAACTTCACCTGCCGCTTCTCGCCGGCGGGGTAACTGCCGAGATTGAAGGCCACGGGCGAGGTCGGCGTGGTGTAGACGCTGTGTCGGACCTTGTCGTTGTTAGGGAAGTCCACCGTGCTCCCGACCACGACGGGCAGGATGCGCGGGGTGAAGATCAGGTTCACCTGATCCATGACGGGGTTCCTGGGCGGGAGGACCCCGGCGCCCGGGGCGTCCTCCAAATAGACGACGGCAGGCCAGCGCTTCACATAAGGACTTTTCAGGACGCCCCGGACCGCGCCGCGCCCGGAGGCCGGCCGCGTCGCGCAAGGACATCCCGAGCCTGGCGTGCAGCCGGCGCAGCCGCAGCAAGCGGCGCCGCCGGGACAGAGGCATTGGGTGTACCACGCGTGCTTGCACGGGCCGCCGGCCTCCCCTTCCGCCCGGACCCTCGGCAGCACGAGCCCGAGGCACACCAGCACCCCCAGCATGGTCGCGGCCAGCGCGCACCGCAGCAAGACTCGCGACATGTCGTTCCTCCTTGGCTGGGCCACTAGGACCGTTCACCGGTTGGGGATCGCGGGCTGGGCCACGTCGATCGGCCTCAAGTGGAAGACCTCGCCCGCCTTCACCACGAGATCGGGCTCGGGGTTCAGGAAGCGGACCCAGGCGTTCCCGCCCGGCGGGACCCACTTGATCTTGTAGGCGCCTACGGGGATCTCCGCCAACTCGAAGCCGCCGTCGTCGCCGGTCTCGGAGGCGTACGATTTACCGAGGGCGAAGTCCGCGAAGAGGAGGGGAGCGACTTCCTTCATCTCGACCAGCTTGACCCGACAACGCGGGACGGGGCTGCCACGGTGCAGAACCCGACCTCGCACGCCACCGACGAAGACGGTTGCCAGCCGCTCGTGCGGCCCGCGCCGCTCCGGGAAGAGGGCTTCGGGCTCGGCGGCCGGCGCCGCCGCGGAGGGGGCGGACAGAACCCGGAGCGGCGCGCGGCGATCCGGCACGGTCTTCGGGGCCGACGTCGTTGCCTCGCGGCCGGAGCCCGCATCCATGGGGTCGGTGCGCGCCTCGGCGCGCACCTCCTCGACGATGCTCCGTATCTCTGCCCGCAGATCCTCGCGCAGTTCCTGCTTGACCCGGTCAAGATCATCCCTGCTGGTCGCCGAAGACTCGGCGCGGGTGTAGTGGCCCTGTTCCTCAGGCGCCCGGCGCGTCCCGGAATCCAGGCAGCCGCAGGTGACACAGATCAGCAACCCTGCCGCGGCCCCCGTCGTCAAGCGCTCCGGACTCCTGCCTGCCGCCCGGAGGAAACTACCAGGCAAAGTCCAGCCGGAGCCAGAAGGCGCTCGGCTTGTCCATTCTGGCACGGTCCGCTCCATCATGCTCGAGATACAACTCGTGCTCCACACGGATAGCAATGTTCGACCGCAGGGCGATCACCGGTCCGTAGAGGATCCGGCTCCGGTCCAGCGCGGCGTTGTATGTCCAGCCCGCCTTCTCGAGGGTAGCGGCCGGTCTAAAGAGCTTCGCCACGTCGTCAGGTTCATCCATGACGAATGACTCGTAGACGACCCGTCCCATCAGCCAGGGGAGGAACTGGTATTCCGCCTTCGCAAACCAAGTGAAGGTGTCCGTGTCTTCCCTGGAACTGGTGCCCCAGGGGTCGTCATAGTGTCCCCAAACCGCACCAACCGAAAGATCCAGGTTCTCGTACAGTCCGCGGATGGCGCCTCCGAGGAAGTTGAACGAACTCTGCGGATGCTTGTTCCCTGCGGTGACCGCATTGTTCGCGGCATCCGCCGCAGGCGCGGCGCCGAAGTAGCCGAAGTGCTCCAGCAGGATGGAGTTGTCTACCCAGCCACCCGAGGACTTCGTGTCGGTGCTGGTGGTCTCTTCCTCGACGCGACCGTGGAAATCCCGGCCGAAGAGCTTCAGCTTGACCTTGTAGTAGATGTCCTTGTGGGTATCGTTGTCGAAGCGGGCCTCGCCGTTCCCCGTGGCCCAACCGACAGCCAACAGCAGGCGCTTGAAGGCGATGCTGTAGAGCTCGATCGCAGGCTGGTTGTCCTGGAGGCGGAACCCGACGTCCGACCGGATGTTGGCGGCCGCAGTTCCCATCGTATAGTCGCTCAGCTTCAGGTTGCCCCACAGCGGATGCGACTTGCCCGCGCGCGTCACATTGCTGTAGCTCAGGAGGTGCTGCAAGTCCATCAAACCGACGCGCAGGTTCACCAGTTTCTCGGGCACGCCCAGCCAGCCCAGGAAATCGTTCACGACCATGTAGGTCTGCTTGATCTCGGCTACACCCTGCTGCTTCCACTCGACTTCGGCGAAGAAGCCGATCTGGTCGCCGATCCGCCCGCCGGACAGGATCTCGAACTCATAGGGGAATTCGAAGTTCATCCGGCGGCCGTCCGACTCCGCGTCGGTCACCTCGAGATCGCTGATGATGCGCAATCCGATCGGCGGCATCCCCGCAATGTCGGCCGGCCAGATCGCCTGCGGGAAGAGATCCCGCCACTGGTCTGCACCCTGGCTCAGAGGCTCGTCCTTGATGAAGGCCTCGTCTTCCTCGGGGATCCGATAGCCATTGAGACGGAACGCCTCACCGAAGGTGTTGAGCTTGGGGATGATCACATGGCAGGTCTGGCAAGCGGTCTTGTACCTGCGCGCGAAGGGAGGGATTGCCCACGCTTCCGCGCCGATCCAGAGGAGCAACCCGATCACAAGAAGCGAACGTTTCACGACGCACCCTCCTAACGCAGAGACAGGGCCAGACGACCCGAGACGCACTCGTTTTAGCAAATGCCGTTCCGCGTGCGAATCGGGCAGGGTGAAGGTCGATTGCCGCGCGGCCAGGAGTGGAGTTGCGCAGGCCGTGCCACACCGAGTGCGCCGTGGTCCCGCGTTCCGTTCGCAACCGGCGCGCGCCGCACACCATGGGAGCGTTGCTCTAGCGCCGGAACAGGTGTCCCACAGATGGAGCAGTCGGACCGCAGGTGGAGCGGACCGGCCGGGTCAGGCGTCTGGACCGGGGTCGGCCTCCGGATGCGGATCGTGGGTTGTCCCGAAGTCCAAGCCGTGCTTCGCGATGTAGCGGTAGATGGTATTCCGGGATAGACCTGAGTCCCGGGCGGCCCGGGAGATGTTGCCGCCGGAGGTCTTGCACAGCCGCAGGAAAAACAGACGCTCGAACTCCGCCATGACCACTGCACGCATCTCATCGAAATGGCCGCCGGCGCGCCCGCCGGTCTTCGACAGGGCCGTGATCGCCGCGGGCAGGTGGTCGAGCGTCACCTCGCGGTCGGCCAGCACGCAGGCGCGCTCGATCACGTTGCGCAGCTCGCGCACGTTCCCCGCCCAGCTCCAGTGCCGGAGCGCGGCGAGCGCGTCCGGCGCGAAGGCGTCCACCCCGCGACAGACGCCGAATCGCCTCAGGAAGGCCTCCGCGAGGATGGGCACGTCCTCCGGCCGAGCTCGCAGCGGGGGCACGTCCAGCCGCAGGATGTTCAGGCGGAAGAAGAGGTCCTCGCGCAGCCGGCCCGAGCGAACCTCCTGTTCCGGCGGCTGGTTCGAGGCGGCGATGAAGCGCGCGTCTACGCGGATCGACTGATTCCCCCCCACGCGCCGGAACCACCGCTCTTGCAGGACGCCGAGGAGCTTCGACTGGAGGCGGAGCGGCAAGGCGCACACGTCATCGAGGAAGAAGCTGCCTGCGGCGGCCGCCGCCAGGAGGCCGTGCCGGGAGGAGACCGCCCCGGTGAAGGCCCCTTTCTCGTGGCCGAAGAGCTCGCTTTCCAGCAGCGTCTCGGAGAGGGCGCCGCAGTCCACTTGGACGAAGGGCGACTCCCGGCGCGCGCTCCGGCCGTGGATGCGTTGCGCCAGAAGCGTCTTCCCGGTCCCGGTCTCTCCGACGATCAGGATGTTCGCCTCGGACGCGCCGAACCGGTCGGCAGTCTCCAGCAGGTCGCGCACCGCCTCGCTGACGCCGAGGTAGGGCTCGCCCTCCTCGGCGGTCGGCGGGGGCGGGCGGCGTTGCCACCCATCGTGCGCTTGGCGGCGGTGGTCCAGGGCCCGGAGCAGGACCGATTTGATGTGGTCGGCGGCAAACGGCTTGGTGATGTAGTCGAAGGCCCCCTGGCGCACGGCCTCCACGGCCGTCTCGATCGAGGGGTAGCCGGTGAGGAGCACGACGGGCCGGTCCGGGTCCTGCTCGCGAGACATGCGCGCCAGCTCGAGCCCGCTCACGTCCGGCATCCGCAGGTCCACGAAGAGGACATCAGGGCGCTCCGCGCCGATGCGGACGGCGGCACGCCGCGGGTCGCTCTCCGTGGCGACCTCGACCTTGCCCTCATCCAGCGTGCAGCTTCGCAGGATGTCCCGGCAGATCTGGAGCATGTCCGGTTCGTCGTCCACCACGAGCACGCTGAAGGTCTTCATGGACCTGACTCCCGGCACGCCGGCAGCTCGACGAAGAAGGTGCTCCCGCGTCCCGGTGCGCTCGTGACCGAGATCCGGCCGCCAAGCGCTGCCACCAGGCTCTGGCAGATCGCGAGCCCGAGCCCGGTGCCCTTCCCCGGCGCCTTGGTCGAGAAGAACGGGCCGAAGATCCGGTCCATGTGCTCCGGAGGAATGCCGCACCCGCCGTCGGCCACCTCGAGCGCCACGCGGTCGGGCCCGGCCGCGCGCGTTGCCACGCGCAGCGCTCCGCCCGACGGCATGGCGTCGCACGCGTTGTTGACGAGGTTGAGGAGCACGACTTGGAGATCGTCGGCACCGGCCGTCACCGCAGGCAGCCCCTCGGCCAGCTCGACCGTCAGCTCAATCCCTTGGGCAATCCGCTGACGCGCCAGCGGGAGCGTGTCCTCGACGATCCGGTTCAACGCGACCGGCCGCCGCTCGACCTTCGACCGGCGCGCGAACCCAAGGAGCGCGCTCGTGGTCCGGGAGATCCGCTCGGCGTTGGACGCGATCAGGCCCAGGTTGTCCTTCATCTCCGCGGGTGCCTGGGACAGGAGGTGGGTGGCCGTCGCCAGGATCACGCCGGTCGGGTTGTTGACCTCGTGGGCGACGCCGGCGGCGATTTCCCCCAACGCCGCCAGCTTGGTCGCATGGCGGAGCTGCGCCTCGAGCTCGACCCGGTCGGTCACGTCCTGCACCAACTCCACCGCGTGCGACATGCCCCCCTCCGCGTCCAGTACCGGCCAGGCGACATGCTGGAAGTGCCGTTCCCTCCCCTCGAGGACGTGGACCCGTTCCATCCGGGCCTCACGACCGGTGGTCAGAGCGGCGGCGCTGACGCAGCCCGCGCACGCCGCGTCCTGCCCCCAGCACGTCCGGTAGCAGGGCTGCCCGGCCAGCCCTGCCGGCGCCGCGGCCCAGCCCGCGAGCACGCGGTTGGCCCAGAGGATGCGGTGCCCCCCGTCCACCAGACAGAGTCCCATGCCTACGCTCTCGAGCACAGCCTCGAGCTTCGCCTTCTCCCGCCCCAGATCGTCGTTCGCCGCCTGGACCTGGCGGTGCAGGTGCAGTACGCGCCGGTGGCCCAGGCCGATGATCAAGGCCAGGCTCGCGCACAGCGCCGCCGTCGCGACACCTGCGCCCAGCCACACCACCTCGCGCACCCGGGCCGTCTCCGCCACCAGCTCGTCCGCCCGGCGGTACACCTCCACCACGCCCGACACCCGGCCGTCCGCCGCGCGAATCGGCACGTAGGTCTCGATCACGAACTCCGCCTGTCCGCGCTCATACGCGTGCTCCGTGCGCACCGGGGGCTCTATCTTGCTCACCACCTCGCCCGCCAGCGCCGGTCGGAGCAGATGGTTGTCCGGGAACGCGCGGCCGATCAGGCGCGGATCGTCCGACCAGAGCACCGTGCCCTGGGCATCGTACACCTTGATCCGGAAGGCGGCGTAGCGTCGCATCAGCTCGAGCAGCTCCGCGCCGAGCTGGGCCCGCCCCTCCTCCTGGCGCAGGGTCTCGAACAGGCGGTCCTGAAACCGCTCCCGGACCTCGTCCCTCACGCCTGCGCCGACCCACCGGCGATCCTCATTCTCGAGCATGCGCGTGACCGCATCGGTCGTGACGTTTGCCAGGACCAGCGCGTGCAGCACGGCCAGCCCCGCCGCGGCGGCGACCGTCCCCAGGACCGTCAGCCAGACCCGGGCCCGCTCCGGAGCGCGGGTGCCGGGCGCCGGTCGCGTCGCGGTCGCCGGCGGCGTGGGCGTCGCTGTGACCATCTCCGCACTTCTCAGGTTGGGCGTTCGACGGGGGCGACCGCCGGGCGCCGCCGCAGCAGCCCCACGAGCTCCGCCGGCTCGACCGTCACCGCGCATTGTATCCGCCAGGTCGCACGTCCGCACGTTGCCGCCGCATCGCCGGGTTCCGCCGCAAGCTCCCCGCCATCCCCGTCCCGTGGAGCGACCATGCCCTCGCGCTTCTCGAAGAGGAACCCGTGCGCTCGCGGTTCATCCTTTGCCGTGGGATTCGTGGACGTCGCCCGATCATTTCGCAATTCGCGGGCCAAGGCCGAGGGTCAGGGTGCGGACACTGCGGTGGGAGTGGCGAATCGAATCAGTCGGCACGCAAGTTGCTTGTCGGCAAGCGGAGAAGCCCCCATTTCGAGTTGTGCGCGGGCGAATCGGCGGCCTGCTCCAGGGCGCGATCATGCTCGTCGCCGCGGGCATCGTCGTCTTCCATGGCATCCTGGGGTACTTCGTCGAGGCCAACATCCGCATCGGGTATTCCGTCTACCAGGTCGTGGCGGTCCTGTTCGCGCTGGTTTCGTGACCGCCATCGATCTTTTCCTGTATTTCGGCGCCGAGTCGCTCGGCGCCATCGAGTGGGGCAAAGATGCCCGTCCGGTTGCAGTACGTCCTCATCCTGCTGGCGGCACGTTCACGCTGCTGATCGGCCTGATGGGCTTCGTCCGCGCCGGGATCCGGGAGACCTGGCACGTCTACGGCGTGGGGACCATGCGCGACCTGTCGGACACGGCGTTCACCCCCACGATGGGCTACGCCTCCTTCGTGATCGCCTCCTGCACGCTCGTCTTCCTGTTCCTGTGCGTCGCGATCTTCCGCTTCGGCATGCGCCCGGCTGCCGAGGAGCGGCCCGCATGAACCGGAATCGGAACGTGGTCCTGTTCGTCCTCGCCGGCGCCGGCGCCTTCGTCTGGATCTGCAACACGATCCCGCAGATCAAGAGCGCCAACGTCGAGAGAACCGCGAAGATCGGCGAGACGCCGGAGCAGTTGGTCGCCGTCGGCAAGCAGATCTTCGGCGCCCAGTGTCTCACCTGCCACTCCGTCGGCGAGGACCCCAAGGCGCGCTGTCCGAATCAGGCAGGCCTGGGGGAGCGCGCCTCGAAGCGGAGGCCCGGCCTCGGCGGCGCGGGGTACCTGGTGGAATCGGTGTACGACCCCAACGCCTTCGTCGTTCCCGGCTATCCGAAGAATCAGATGCGGCCGGTGAACCAGCCGCCGATCGCCCTTGCCCACGACGAGATCCTGGCCGTGCTCGCCTACTTGAATGCCCTCGGCGGGACGACGGATCCCGCGTTCGTCGAAGAGCTGAAGCAGGCGCAGGAACCGTGGCGCAAGGGGCTGCTTCGGCCCGGCCGCGACCACGCGGACCGGGAACTGCCCTTGCCCATTCTCGCCGGCGACCGCGCCCGCGGCCTGACGCTGTTCGACAAGTCGTGCAAGGTGTGCCACCGCATCGATTCCGGGGGTGCGGACACCTGCCCGGACTTGCGCGCCATCGGCGCATCGCAGAGTCCCGAGTACATCCTCGAGTCGATCCTCGACCCGAACGCGGTCATCGTGAAAGGCTATGATCTGTGGGGGATCTGGACCGCCGACGGGGACCAGTACGACGGCGTGCTGAAAAACCTCGGGGAGGTGGAGACGTTCGAGGCGGAAGTCGTCCGCGGCGGCAAGAAGCAGGTGCTCACGTTCGCCCGTCCGCGCCGCGACCTGACCGTCCTCGTTCGCAATGAGTACAACGAGGTGGAAGAGGTCCTGATCCCCATGAGTTCCCTCGCCGGCGCCGAGGATCCGCGCAACCCGGACCACCCGATCATCATGAGGCGGACCCAATCGATGATGCCCGGCAACTTCGCCCAGGTCTTCACCCCGCAGGAGGTGTACGACCTGGTGGCGCTGTTGATCCTGGGCGGAGTCTCCGCCCGGGCCGACGACCTCGCCTCCGGCAAGAAGATCTACGGTGCCCGGTGCGTGTGGTGCCATGGGGAGTCCGGCCGGGGCGACGGCCGGTCGGCGGAGTCCATGTACCCGCGCCCGCGCGACTTCGTCGCGGCGGAATACCGGATTCGCTCCACTCCCCACGGACGGCTGCCCACCGACGAGGACCTGGTCCGGATCGTCGCGCGCGGCATCCCGGATACGCCCATGCCGGCCTGGCGCGGGATCCTCACCGACGATGAGATCCGCGCGGTCGTCGGTTACATCCGGTCGTTCAGCCCTCGGTTCCGGGAGGAATCGCGCGAGCCCGTCGGGCCCCCTCCCGCCGGTCCCGCCTCCGTCGCGCGGGGCGCGAAACTGTTCGTGGAAGCCAGGTGCCACCACTGTCACGGCCGGGAGGGGCACGGGGACGGTCCGATCACCGCCACGCTGAACTACGAGTGGGGCCACCCCGTGCGGGCCCGCGACTTCACCCGGGGCTGGACCTTCAAGGGGGGAACGGATCTCACGGAAATCTACCGACGCATCACCACCGGTTTGAACGGCACGTTGATGGGTCCCTACGCCGACTTGCTGACCGATGCGGAGCGCTGGGACCTCGCGCACTATGTCGCGTCCTTGAATCGGGAGAGTGCGGCCGAGGACTTCGTCGTCACGGCCGCGCGCGTGGAAGGGCCGCTGCCGGGGGATCCGGACGCTCCGGAGTGGGAGGGCGCGAAGCCCGTGTGCGTACCCCTGTCCGGGCAAGTCACGCTGGATCCTCCGTACCGCTGGTGGGCGCCTACCGTGGGCAGTGTCCATGCCCGCGCCCTGTGGAGCGGCGACGAGATCGCCTTCCGGGTCGAGTGGAACGATCCGACCGACCAGGGTCCCGTTCCCGACGCCGCCGGCCTGCAGTTCCCGGCGCGCACCGGGGGGGGCGGAGGCAAGCCCTACTTCCTCCTCGGCAGCGAGGAGGAACCGGTGCGGGTGTGGCATTGGAGCGCCCCGGATCGGGCGGAGGAACGCGTCGCGCGGGGGCCCGGCCGCGTGGACCCGGTCGCGGGCTCGTTGTCCTGCTCGTCTTCGTTCCGGGAAGGACGACGTCGCGTGGTCTTCCGCCGGCGACTCGCGCCCGCCGACGCCGTGGTACCGGACGTCACCTTCCGGAGCGGCGAGTTCGTTCCCGTCCTGTTCTCCGTCCAGGACGGGGCCGCGATGGAGCGGGGGAATCGCCGAGCCCTCTCCACGTGGATGTACGTCCGCCTCGATCCGCCGCCCTCCCGCCGACCCACGTACGCAGCCGCCTGCGCCGCGCTGGGCGCGCTTGTGGCTCTCCTCGCCGTGGCCCAGGGGGTGCGGCGATGACGCTTCGGTGCATGACGGCACTCCTCGCGCTGACCGGGAGCCTGCTCCTGGCGCGGCCGCTGGCGGGGCAGGAGGCGCCCGGGACCGCCGAGCCACCGTTCAACGCGTACGAGCGACGCAAGAACGGGCCGCCGCTCACCAACGTCTTCCATAAGGCCCATCCCGACTGGATTCGCGAAAAGCTGCTCCAGCCGCGGCACCACCCCGCCGCGCGCATGCCCGACCTGCGTCTCACGGAGGAAGAAGTCGTGCGCATCATGGCCTACCTCCGCAGCGTGGCCGACCCGGACCTCCCCGCCGTGGCATGGCCCGAATGGGTCGTCCACGGCGAGGAGGAACTCGAGCGGGACGAGGGCGCGCTGGACGAGCTGTGCGGTCTCCTCGAAGAGGGGCAGGCCGTCTGGGGCCGGTCGCGCTGCTCGATCTGTCACGTCGTCAACAGCCCGGTGGCGAACGATGCGCGGGGCCAGTTCATCGGCGGGTTCGTGGACCTGCGCGTCGGCGGCATGGACCTGAGTTTCGGCGCCCACAAGCTCGAGCGCGATTGGATCTACCGGTGGCTGCACGATCCC
>Ga0082335_1003257_pt1 | contig 27201 bp, 31 predicted proteins | sample Subgrocontami58m_FD_72375 | JGI IMG/M metagenome (GOLD analysis project Ga0082335, IMG submission 72375) | Subsurface groundwater microbial communities from S. Glens Falls, New York, USA - GMW37 contaminated, 5.8 m (SPADES assembly) (version 2) ...
CGCCCATCCAACCACAACGCCAAATACCCCAACCGCGGGATCCGTACCACCACGTTTCCCAACACGGCGTCTGGCGGCACGGTCCAACCATCCGCATACGAGTTGGCATCCCCTTTCGTGCGGTAACCCACTCCCCCAGCGCCGGAACCGGATGGCGCCAACGCCACCACGCGGTGCACGTACACGTTGCCCGGATTCAACGAAAAAACAATCGTGTCATTGACGGCATACGCGGATTGCTTCTGCAAGAACACCCAGTCGCCCCGCTCCAATGCCGGCCGCATGCTGTCGGACGTCACCGTCGCCAAAAAAGACGGCGTGCCCAAGGCGACGGCCAAAACCGCATAGAATAAACCCAGACCGGCCAGCGCCAGCAGAAAATGCCGAAAAAGGCCGCGTTCTTTCATCATGCGTCAGACCGCCGAGATTTTTTTCGACTAGCAACACCATCCGCATCGGCCCGGCCCCCGCCTTTGGCTGTTTTCCGTCCGAGCCAAAACCCTCCCGCCGCTCCGATGACCAAAGCGGCAATTGAAAACACCACGGCCAATCGGTAGTCCGCCACTGGAAAATTGACCAACCCGGATTTGGATTGGTCCAACTGGCTTTTGACGGTCTGCAAATCCTTGTTTTGCTGGGCCTGGAGTTGCACAAGCCAAACGTCACTGGCCAACAAAAGCGCGATTGCCAATACGACGACCATGGCCAACAAGAAATCGGATTTTCGAACGTCGCCCATCGCGGTTTTCCCTTGGAGCTAGAGGATTGCAAGGTTTTTAACCAACGCCACCGTTCCAATCAACAGCACGAATCACACAAATACGGGGTGGCACTTTCCTTGAAAAAAACGGTTCACAAAAAATCACAACACGTTTCCAGAAAACAACCCACGCAATCTGGCCCATTGCACACCACCCTCAAACGCCTCAGCAGCGCCAAAGCGGCCACGCAAGCCATCCTGCTGGCCTCTTTGTTGCTGGTGGCATCGGCCGTCTTCCTTTCGCAAACCGACAAGATTTTCGCAAAAGCCGCCAACTCCAACATCCGCGGCAGCATGGTCCTGGCTGACCGAGGCAGCTTCTCCCAAGCACAATCCAGCCCACATATGACGTCCGCCGTGTTGGCGCCCGTGGCGCTTCCAGGCACATCTTGTTCGGTTATTGTCACGGGTTGCATGTTCACCTTTGATCGGCAATATTGGATGCCCGACTTATTATTCGACGACAGTTCCAAAGCGTCAGGAATGTATACGTTCGTATCTACACCGACTTCAGTGATTAACGCGCAAAACATATGCACGAAAACAGGAATTTTTACAGCACCAGGCGGATTGCATACGGTGAAAATTCAAACACCGACGGCTTTCACGGGAGCAAGTGGAGCTGGGATATCCGGCATAACCCACGCGGCCATCGCCTACGACTGCACGCCTTGAGCCGCCATGGACCGGCACGCGCATACCGGCTTTCTTTTGGCCTTCTTTGTTCTGGCCCTAATGGTTCCGCCGGTTGCAGCGGCACCCGTTTCCATCTGCAACACGCCCATGTACGACGGCGTTTGTTGTGACAGCACGGCATCGCCCACGTTGTGGCCCTCGGGTAATGGTTGCTGTTATGGAGGACAGCCCTATCCGGGTCCGACGTGCCCCTTATTGCAAGTCACGCCGACTCCGTCACCCACGCCAACACCCACCGTGACGCCCACTCCATCGCCAAGCCCTTCCCCGTCGCCGTCCGCAACTCCCACGGCTTCACCCACTCCATCACCGACGGCGACCCCTACGCCATCACCAAGTGCCACCCCGACCGTTACGGTAATCCCCACACCCACCTTGCCACCCAACATCCGTCCCGAAGCGTCCGTCAAACTGTCCTGTCCGTCCAACTTGGTCATCGCCTCGAAAATCACGCTGGCCACCACCACGCTCACCTTCGGAAATCCCACATGCGCCCCCCAAGTGCGACTCAACGTGACGGCGCCCAAGGGGCAAGACGCGACCGTCGTGTTTTCAAATTGTGTCAACGGCCGCTCCGCGTTCAACGTCACCACGCCGTATGACGGCGCGTACACGGTTGTGGCCAACTATTCCGGCAGCATCGACACCTGCGTGTTCGCGATTGCCGGCACACCGCCGCAACCCACGCCCGAACTGGGATGGCAGTTAATCCTATTGGCAGCGTTGGTGGCGGGTTGGGTCACGCAGCGCAATACGCCCAAGCGTAAGCCGTGATGAAACCCTTGGCGGCGCAAAAAGGCCGGATATAACTAGGCCCGTGGCCGTACATCATTTAACAATTTGCAGGTGATGCGGTTTGGTCCAAGAAATGCTGAAAATCTTCGTTTCGCTATTTGCGTTGAGTGCGTTGATTGGCGCCAGCCATTTGGCCACGTGGGAACCCGCCCAAGACACCGATTCGCCGGCATTTTTTGCGTCAGAATGGCAGTTTGCCACGGAAAACGAAACCAAGGACGACCAAAAAGAGCTGAAACGCGACAAAAATACGACGCGAGACCTGGAGAAACTGCAAAACGATGCGGCCAAAAAACAAGAAAAGTTGGACCGCGATAAAAACCGGACGGTGCAAGATGCGGCGCGCAACCAAAAACAGCTGGACCAGAATAAGAACCGGACCATCGAACATGCCGAACGCGAAATCCAGAGAAAAGAACGTGAAACGCGCAGTTACGCCGCGCGAAACGCAAGCAAAAGCGCCGGCATGTTGACGAACTTGACGCAAGGCGCACGCCAAACCATCCTGCAAGCGCTTAAGAACGAATTGGTCGCTGCGACCACCGAAGCCCAAATCAAGGTGATTGCCAAAAAGTATTGCGTCGACGAAGGCTGCCCCAACGGCACCCGCTTCCACCTGGACACGCGGTACGAATTCGCTCTTGATCTTGCCCAGTTGAACGATTCGATTATCCAAGCCAGAGCCAAAGCCTCTCGTTTCGGCCCCGCAGGCTTGGCCGCCATCCAGTCCGCCGAAACCACGCTGGCCGATGCATTATCTTTCCTGAATGGCGCCCTTGCCAACCCATCGCCTTACTCCAACGCGACCAAGCAGCTGCGGCGGGAGAAGGAACGCATTATTTCCAATTCACAAAAAGCGCTGAGAAAGGCATTCGAGCCGCTCAACGATTTGGTAAAACTCCGGCTGATTGTCAAACCCATCCTGCTCAACCGCACCGCGAAAGCCGTCGATTTCTACCGCAACCTCACCCTCACCGACGTGTCCAAAGGAATCCTGCAGAACGCCACGCCCGTCCTGGACGCTTTGAACCGCATGGAGTCGGAAATGATCCAAGCCATCCACGCCGAAGTCGACGCCGCGAACAGCACCGGCCGGTTGAACAAATTGCACCAGGGTTTCTGCGACAACTCGAATTGCCGAAGCATCCTCAGCTTGCACAGCGACTTCGTTTATGGACAGGCCAAAAAAGCCCAAATACTTGCGGAATTCTTGCCGTACGCAAATCAGGAGAATTTGTCGGCCAAGGTCGGTGAAGCCCAACGACGCGTCGGCGAATTCCAGTCGTTCCTTGCTGCGGTGGGCCCATACGCGTTCGATTATAAAAGCAACCAAAACAACCCGATCGGCGACGACACGATAAACCGCGAAAACAGGACGGTGCGCAACGAAAGCGAGCGCAATTGGGTGGAAGCGCAGAAACGATTGGTCGACACTGCGATGGATGCGGTCCTTCCCACAGCCCGGATCTATTGGCAAGAAGGCTTCAGCGAGAAAAAAGCAAAAACCCTCGGCCGCGTCCAAAGGGACATCGCGTCAATCGAAAACCAGACCGCACGCGTCAACACAAGCCCCGACAACCGCACGCGGGAATTGATGATCGCGCTATTGAACCGCGCCCAGAGCGAAGTCTTACAACCGCTCAAACGCGACATCGAAGCCGCCACCACGTCGGCCCAAGTCCAGACCGCACGCAAGAAATACTGCATCGAAAGCGGCTGCCCGACCGGCATCAACTTCCACCTCGACGTCCGCACGACGTACACGGCCAGCCAATCCCGGGTCATGGACGCGGAAAACGATACCCAACGTTACCCCCAGCGCGATAAAGTCGCGTTGGCGCGGACCGCGTTGGACGAAACCAAAGCATTGATTGAAGCGTTGGGCCCGGACGAAAACCGCAACGAAGCGTCTTCCCCGGCGCAAAAAGCCATCCGCAAGAAGCTGACTGAAGTGAACCAACTCCTCAACGAAGCCATGCGCCCGCTGCCCCAAGTGCGACCGCCTGGAAACTTTTCTGGGTTCCCTGAAAAACCGCCCAAGCCGACGCCGACGATTACGCCCAATGCGACGCTGGCTCCCACGCCACCGGCGAATGCAACCGCGTTAACGCCGCAAAACCTGACAGGATCGTCCGAAAAGCCCAATCGCAACTATTATACCAAACTCGGAAAACGGTGTGCGGAACGCAACCAGGAACTCGGCCTTCCCAACGAAACGACGTGTTGCATCCAATCCGTAAACGCGATGCAGCTGGACGGCGCGCGCGAAAGCAAAAAAGGCACGTGCGAAGAAGGCCAGCAACTTCAAGTCGTCCGTTGTCCCGGCGCGTACCAATGGTGCAAGGACGTTTAGCGGTCATTGTTTTTTGCGACGCGGTCACCGACCCTTCCTGACGTTTGACTCTGGAAAAAAACCAGGACGGCCCATACTCGGAGAAAACACCATGCCCAAACTTGACGCGTTCTTTTTTAGAGATAATGCCGGAGGAGTATCCAATTGGCCTTCAGGCTACATGGAAAAAAAGCCGACGGGAATATGTTGGCGGATTGAGTTGCCAAAAACGGGCGCAAATTTTTTACGAAAACAAGTACGCAAGTGACCCAGCCGCATTATTGAGTTTGGTTGAAGAAACTGCCGAACAGACCCAACGGGAAAGAGGCAAGTATGTGCTCTGATGCCCGGCCATCATTTGACGATTTCGCGCAAAATAATCTTGAACGTCAAGGTTTTACCAGCCAGGAAGTGGTTGAAGTCGATGGACACGTTTTGGTCCCCGACGTTCGTGATGACGCCCGGCATGCCTTGCGGCGACATGACTTGCAAGCCAACACCCAACTCGGTGCCGTTTTCGAACATGGTGCGCGGGATTTCGTACACGCCTTCCGGATTCCACTCGCCGTACGCGTCCTTCGGCGGCAAAACGGCGGTCTTTTCCTCGCCGATGTTCATCCCTAGCACGGCTTTGTCAAAACCCGGAACCACCGAGCCTGCGCCCACTTGGAACTGCAACGGTTCGTACGACGGCCGCGGAGGCAGACCGGCTTTTTGGGCCTCGGCCTGGATGGACGTGTCAAAGACCGTCCCGTTGGTCGATCCGACGTAATCGACTGACACCGTATCCCCGTTTTTGACTGCCACTGGACCCACCCCGACCGACGATACATTAATTTTGGAAACCACACTTGCGTTGGCCGTCGCATTCGCCGGATTGGTTTGCGTGCATCCCAACAAAAGCACGGCGACGAACAAAACCAATGTTAAGCTCGTCTTGAAAAACATGATTTCCACTAGGGTGCACAACCGTTAAATCCCTTTGCCCCCACCAACGAAGCGTATGGACAATCCAGATACTTCTTCCGACTACGGACACGATGACGCAGGCGAAAACCATGGCGACCATGACGAACACGAACATTCCGGCCACGGGCACGCCCACCCCGGTCACCACGGCGACACCTTCAAGCATTACTTGGAAGCGGCGCGCGTCGCCGTCTCGGTCCGCCAATTCGCCGAAGACTACGTCAAAGCCGGAATGAAATTGTTGGACATCGCGGAAAAAATCGAATCCGAAATCACGCAGCAAGGCGGCGCCCCTGCCTTTCCTTGCAATCTTTCGCTCAACGAAGAAGCCGCCCATGACACGCCCCTCATCGGCGATGAACGCGTCCTTTTGGAATCCGACGTGGTCAAAGTCGACTTCGGCGTCCACGTCAAAGGCCACATCGTGGACCAATCCTTCACCTACAACGCCGACAACAGCCACGCCAAACTCATCGAAGCGGCAGAGCAAGCGCTGCAAGACGCCTTGTCCGTCATGCGCGCCGGAAAAACCACGGCCGACGTGGGCGCCGCCATCCAGGACGCCATTACGTCGCGGGGATTCAAACCCGTGGAAAACCTCTGCGGCCACTCTTTGGCGCCATACGTCGTGCATGCCGGAGTCAGCGTACCCAATGTGCCGCGCGGCGACTACGTCTTCCAAGAAGGCGACGTGTTTGCCGTCGAGCCGTTTTGCACCAACGGCGGGGGCAAGGTGACGGACGGCAGTTTGGTGGAAATCTTTTCCCTGATCCAAGAACGTGGCGTGCGCCTGCCGCAGAGCCGGAAAGCGTTGGAATGGATCCTGGCACAGCGCCAGACGCTGCCGTTTGCCAAGCGCCAACTGCTGCCTGCACTGGGATCGATTGCCTCCGTCGAATTGGCCGTGCGCGACTTGACGCGCCAAGGCATCTTACATGACTACCCGGTCCTCGTCGAGATAAACAAGGGCACGGTGGCACAGGCGGAAACAACGGTCATCGTCGAAAAAGACTCAGTCAAAGCATTGGTCTGAAGAAAAGAAAACGATTTTTGTACCGCGGGCTACCACCGCAACTTGCTTCGTCGAATGCCAGGGGTCCAAGGCCACGCTTTTTATAGGCAAAAAGAGTAAGGCGTAGCACATGACTGCACTGAAGAAGAAAGACGAAAAGGAAAAATCAGACGAGCCGGTTTCGGAAAAAACAAGGACCGAGAGCGCAAAAGATGCCAAAGGCGGCAAATCCGCGTTTTCGATTTCTATTCCAAGCCTGTCCTTCGACAACCAGTTCAAGCTCAAAGCCCCCTTGCTAGTCTTGATACTGGTCCTGTTCGCGTTTGCCGGCTACTTGTTCCAATCCGCCAACTTGCACGTGACGGACCTCGTCGACGTCCAACGCATGCAGTTTTCCGCCGCCAAACTCTACAGTTGGTCGTTCCTCCTCTTCATCGTGCTTTACAGCCTCGTGTTGGCCTTGTCCATGCATTTCGGCCACGGCCAGAATTGGCTGATAAGCCTACTGACGTTGGCGCCCACGTTGTTGGCCGCCATCATCCTAGGCTCGCTGTTTCCGTCGTATTTGGGCGCGTTCGTGGCCTTCGCAGTGGCCGCAGGCTCCGCGGCGTTCTTTGGGGCTCGCGTGGAAAAAATTAATTTGGCCGGCGCCTGGAAAGTGGCCGGACGCGCCTTGCTGCTCTTGGCCGTGTTGGCGTTCATCTTGACGTTCGTGAAAGTCAACGCCAATCCCCAATTCTATTCCGACCGGTTCCTCAATAGTGCGGTGGCCTTGGCGCCGGATTTGGGGGGCCAAGTCGCCGACGCGGTCAAAGGCATCGAAGTCGACGAAGCGTTCTTACGGGGCGCCATTTCGAAAGAAACATTTGCCAGTTCCATATCCACCGATACCGTGCGAAACGGCATCGAGACCATTCCCGGCTTGTCGTCGTTCAACGTGTCGGTCCGCCAAAAGTGGGCCGAAACCGTCAAAGCCAGCCTCACGTCCGACGCGGCGTACGCGCAGTTCATCGCGCTGGGGACGCAGGCCATCCAAAAAGCCCAGAGCGGCCTAGCCGACCAACTCAAGGACTCGACGACCAGCGAAGCCGTCACCCAAGGAGCGTTGGCGCAAGTCAAGAAACTACCGGCGTTCAAGCAAGCGACGGACAACTTCGCCCTCATCTTAGCCTTCTTGGTCCTCAGCTTGGTAAGCGCAGTCAACTTCGGCATCAAGCTGGTCGCCACCGTATTGGCTTGGGGCCTCGGAAAGTTGGCGTTTTCGTAATACAAACGGCCCGCCCGCTGAGGGAGGCTTAGCTTTTCTTTGTTGCAGCCATCGGCTTTTGAAACAAAAAGCAATGCGCCGCGTGTTGTTTTTTCTTACCCAACCGGCACTCTTGATACGCCAAGACCTTCAACGGCCGGTACGCCGTCTCAATTTCATTCCGCGTGCGGTAATGCATGACGTTACCCAACGAGCCTACGGCCTGCTTCACACCGGCGTTCGGCGCGTCTTGGTCGGAAAAGCACGCCAACAACAAGACGCCGCCCGGCTGTAACAACTTAGAAAACTGATTCGTGTATGCCGCAAAATCGTCCGGCGCGATGTGGTGCAGCAAACTCCAATCCAAGATGAAGCCGAACCGCTTGTGTCTCATGACTTGCGACAGGTGCCGCACGTCGGCATGAAGCAAATGCACACGTTTTTCCAAACCGATTTTTTCCACTTTTTTATCCGCCAGTCGAAGCGCGGCCTTGGAAAAGTCCACGCCCGTCACATCAAAACCGTTTTTGGCCAAGTAAATAGAGTAATTGCCGGAACCACACGCCACGTCCAATGCGTTGCACGGCGTGATGCGTCCGGATTCGATCAGCTGCACCAATTCGTTGGGAGGCGTGTCGATTTCCCATGGAATCTCAAAAAGAGGCAACCGGTAGGCGTTTTCCCAATGCACAGGTGGCGATTGCCGTCGATTGGTTTTGACGGCGTTGGAGGTTTGCGTTGTTTTTTTGGCCATGAATGAAAACCATTTTTGGGTTTCTTACGGAAAAGTACCGCCACAATTATATGTCCCGGCCGCGTTGAAAAAACGGTATCTTATGCCTTTAATCGTGCTGGACGTTGAAACCACTGGGTTGGGCCACAAGTCCTACCCCCCACGAGACGATGCCGTCGTGCAAATCGGCATGGCTTGGCGAGCGGCTGAAGGAGCCGTCAAAACGTGGTCGCAATACTGCCACCCAGGGGAGCAATACCTCCACGGAGGCCGGGCGCAAGCCGCGTTGAACATCAACGGCATCAGCGCCGACATCCTGAACACGGCCCAGCCGGCGCAATCCGTTGCCGAACAATTCTGGAACCAGGTTTTCCGCATCGAGGCGCAAGGCGATTTGGTCCAATTCCGCGCCTACAACAAAGCCTTTGACGCGCCGTTTCTGGCGAGCGACCCTTGGAACGTGCCAGACGAGCGTTGGGGCGACTGCATCATGCTGGATGCGAAAGACCATCTTCAGACGAGCCGGTGGCCCAAGTTGGACGCCGCGGTGCGCTCCATGGGGCTGGAGTGGCCGACAGGAAAGGCCCATGATGCCGCCGTCGACGCCCACGCGGCGTTGTTGGTCCACGAAAAGATCAACGGCATCCAAACGCCGACCGCCGGATCACAACTGCTCGCGGGCGTGGCAGAACAATAATTGTTGCGCGTACCCTGCGTTATTGCCCCATTTTTCCGCCGCAAATTCCTTCACGTTGTTTTCCTTCGTCACGCCGTACCACGTGGCGACCGCTTTTTTTACCCACACGTCCTGCGGGAAGGCCTCGGTCCGGCCCAAACCGTACAACAAAATGCAATCCGCCACTTTCGGGCCCACACCCGGCAGTTCCATCAACGCGTCGCGCGCCTCGTCCAAGCCGCGCCTTCGCAGGCGTTCAAAAGAAAAACCGTTTTCAGCCACCAGGCGAGCGGTTTGCTTTAGGAACGCTTCGCGGTAGCCCATTTTTAAAGCCGACACATCGGCATGCACCAATTTCTCGGGCCGCATGATGCCACCGGAAGCTGGATTCAAGCCATCGGGCCGAACGTGCAGACCCCGCACGATTTGCTTGATGCGCGGGATGTTGTTGTTCTGAGAAACCAGGAAACACACAGTGGACTCCCACGGGCCGGATTCCGTCAAGCGCAAGCCCGCGTACTGCCGCACCGCTTCGCTCAGCACCGCGTCGCCTTCCGAAATCCGCGAGTAGATGGCCGGAACGTTGTCCTGCAGCCGAAAAAGCCGGCGGGCACCTTTCAAAAAAGCAGGACTGCATTCCAAACGGCCGTCTTGCATCCACACTTCGTCCTTGCCTGCGATGCGGCGGAACCTCTGCGGAGCGGTTTTTTCCCACGTGAACGTCGGCGTCTGTCCGGATTCAATCGTCAGCTCCAAATCGAAAGAGTCCATTGCCAAAAGAAGAGCCTACAGAATTAATGAGCTTGGCGATGTGGGCGGCAGCCCCATCGCTTTTGCGCTTAACGGGCCCGACGGGATTTGCAACGGTCGCCCCGGGGAAACCGAGGTTTCCCCTGGCACGGCCTGCGCCTCGCCCCTTCCTTTTGATTCGAGCACTAAATGCTTTTTCTTTTGGCCGACCAGATTTTCTTTTTGCAAAAAGAAAAAATGGGCAACGGGCCCGACGGGATTTGAACCCGCAGCCTGCTGGTTTCTCCCACGGGAAGTAAACCAATCATCGTTTCTCTCCCAAGACCGAAGCCTCGGCTTCCGAAGGCCGAAAAATCTTGAAAGCCGGTATTCGGAACCAGCCGCTCTGTCCAGGTTGAGCCACGGGCCCTTGAAGAAAGAAGGTAGTAGTGGAACCCGTATAAAATATAGCACGATTAGGTAATGCATGACATTGGCTCCCGCTTACCGCCGCATATCCCAAAGGCTGCAGGAACCTCTGCGCAGGATACGGGAATTGTCGCAAAAACCCACGCTCGATAGGAACGACACGGCCGAAATGAAAAAAAACCTCGCGATGGTCCGCCAAGGCATTGTAGGATTCCTGAACGAACGCATGCAAAGGAATCCGGTCCGTAGAAAAACAACCAGGGATTCGTACCTGAACTGGTTCCGGAAATATTTCGGACATCCAGCGCCATACATGCCGAAAGAAACAGCAGAAACGGCGACGATAGACTGGAAATGCAATGCGAACACTCAGGCCTTCATCGAGTTGCTCGGCGGCTGCGGCATCCGGATTACCGCCCAACTCATGCCGGGACATATCGTGCCCATCATCCGGACGAATTCGGGCAAGGAATACATGGCGGACACGCGCGGAATTTTCGTGAAGCAATCGTATGAACGGAGACTTCTCGAGGCGACTAAATCGATCAATAAAAATGGAACGGGTAATACCCCCATCGAACGGGATGCGAAGCGGTTCAAACTGCCCGGCGCACCCCAACCCCGGCAGTACATGAAAAACCACTTCATCGACTTGGGCATCAAAGGGGCGGTTGCGACGGCCCACCTCCATTTGGGACTCGGATATTTGAAGGAAGAAAATTTCGGCAAAAGTCTATCCCACCTCAAGGAAGCGATTCGGATTTGTCCGAACCACCTGACCGCGAAGATCGCGCTGGCAAGCGCGTATAGGTTGATGAAAGAGTATCATGAAGCCGATTCGACCATAACCAACTTGGTGGCCGAACACTCCGATTCTCCGGAAGCCCACCTGGAACTCGCATTATTGCGGCACCACCAGGGTAGACCGGAAGACGCCAGAAGGGCGGGAAACAAAGCGCATGCATTAAATCGGATGGTATGGTACGATAGCCAGTACCGAATAGTGACGGAACGCTCGCCGCCCTAACGGAACAACGTCAGCAATAAGGCTCCAAGAAAGACGAGCCAGAGCCACAACTTGACGTCGAACCAACAAAATCCGCGCATGACAAAACCGGTGCACGGACGGCTTTTTACGCCTTTTTCTCACCGGTCCGGACCCATCTGGTGGACGCGGTACGCGGCGTTTTCAAAAACCGAAGGAAAAAAAGGAAAAACGATATAGCAATCCTGGAAAGTAACCCGACAAAATAGTCCAGGATTGCTATCTAGCAAAAGGCCGAAAAGTCTCGTGAAACTTTTCGGTTTTGCTATACAGCAAGACCGGCAAATAAGACGACGAAATAGGCCGGTCTTGGTGTCAAGCTCGCCAAGAAAGTAGTCGGGAAACTTTCTTGGCGTGCTATAATAGAAAAAAGCGGGAAAAACGGATAAAGAAAAAGGCAGAAAAAAAATGAAAACGAAGGCGTTTTTACCCTGCCGCTGCCTCCGTCACTTCGCCTTTTTTTTGTAAACGGTTTTCTTTGGCGCCGGTGTCGCTTTGCCTTTTTTTTGTTTCCTGCACCTTCCCCGGTTTTCTTTTTTGTTTCCGGCAAGCGTCGTGTCCTCCCTTTTCAAGGATTTCCAACAACGCCACCGTAACGCGAGGGGTTTAAAGCAGTTTTTTCCTGGTTTTGGTTGACATGTTTTTAGTGACAGGTGGGGCGGGCTTTATCGGCAGCCATTTGTGCGATGCCCTAGGCGACGCCGTGGCTTTTGATGATTTATCCTGCAGCGGCAAAGATTTTGTTTCGGGCAAGCTGGTGGAAGGCGACGTTTGCGACGCGTACGTGGTCCGCGACGCGGTTAACGGGATGGACGGCGTTTTTCATTTCGCGGCCGTCGCGGACGTGCGTCAAGGCGAGGCCGACCCGGCCCACATGCGGGCCGTGAACGTCCAGGGCACGCGCAACGTGTTGGAAGCGTGTCGCGATGCCGGAGTGCCGCAGGTAGTGTTGGCGTCGACGGCGGCGGTGTACGGGCCGTGTGCGGCTGCGGCATCGGAGGACGCGCCGATGGATCCGCGGAGCCGGTACGCGGCGTCCAAGTCCGAAGCGGAAGCGTTGGCGCAGTCTTTTGCCGGGCCGGATTTGAAGGTGACGGTGCTCCGGTTTGGCAACGTGTTCGGTCCTCGGTCGCGCCGGGGCGTCATGTACGACTTTTTCCACAAGCTTAAAAAGAACCCGGACCGGTTGGAGATTTTGGGGGACGGCAAGCAGACGAAGTCCTACGTGTACGTGTCGGATGCCGTGGAGGCGGCGTTGACTGTATTCGAAAGGCAGTCCAAGGCGTTTGACGTGTTCAACGTGGCGGGTCCGGTATACACGGCGGATGACGTGGCGCAAGGCGTATGCAAGGCATTGGGTTTGGATCCGACGTTTTCGTATACCGGCGGCGCCGTGGGATGGAACGGGGACGTGCCGCGGACGTTGGTGGATGGATCCAAGTTGGCGGCACTGGGTTGGAAGCAAAAGACGGGATTTAAAGAAGGCGTTCAAGTCTACGTAGATTGGTTGTTGGGCCATGGTTGATTTCAGCGTGGTGTTGCCGGCGCACAACGAGGTCCAGAGATTGGAAAAAGCGGTTTTGGCGGCGCGTCAGGTTCTCAAGGGCACGTCGTATGAGGTGCTTGTTGCGGAGGATGGAAGCTCGGATGGAACGGCGGTAGTGGGAAAAAAGTTAGCTCGGCGGTTCAAGAACGTCCGTTTGTTTTCGTTTCCACAGCGTTTGGGCCGGGGCAAGGCGTTGGCCAAAGCGTTTTCCAAGGCGAACGGAAAAGTAGTGGGGTACATGGATGTGGACCTGGCCACGGATCCGCGTGCGCTGCGCGAGGTTTTTTTCGCGATGCGGGACGCGGATGTGGTGACGGGTTCAAGGTATTTGAAGCAAAGCTTGGCGTCGCGGACGTTGGCGCGGGATTTGTTCAGCCGCGTGTACAACGCGTGGGTGCGCTTGTGGCTGGGTTCCAAGGTTAAGGACCACCAGTGCGGGTTCAAGTTCTTTCGGAAAAAGGCGGCGGCTGCGCTTTGTTCCAAGGCCGAGGCGCAGCACTGGTTTTGGGACACTGAAATCCTGGTGCTGGCGCAGCGTTCGGGTTTGAGAGTCGTCGAAGTGCCGGTGGCGTGGCGGGAAAACCGGGACGGAAGCAAGGTGCGGTTGCTTTCCGATGCGTGGCGCATGGCATGGGACGTAGTGGGTTTGTGGTGGCGGCTTCGTTGAACGCCCGGCTTTTTTTGGATGGATGGCCCGTAGCGGCGTTGTGGGCGATCCTGCTTTTGGCAGGGGGCCTGCAAGGGGGTTTTGCCTTGCTCGTCACCGTGGTGTTCGGTTTTCTGTTTCCAGGATTTGCGATTCTGAAGCACCTTCGGATCGAGGTTTCCGGCGCCTTATTTTGGGCGCTGGCGGTGTTGGTCAGCGTGCTGGTGTCCACGCACGCCGTGTATTTCGCTTCGTTGGCGGGGGGGTACTCCGTTTCGTCCATGCTGGCGGCGTTTTTCGTGTTGTCTTTGCTTGGATACCGGTTGGACGTTTCGCTTCCGCGCATGCCGGCAGACGTGTTGGTGGCGGCGGCCGCGTTTTTTTCGTTGATGTTCGCGCTTTTTTCAGCGACGCTCTGGGTTCCAACGGACCAAGGCCTGATCGTGGGCGGATGGAATTACAGCGACTTGTTTGCACACTTGCCCATCATCCAGTCCATCAACCACGGGAACTTCCCGCCGCAGACCCCGTTTTTTGCTGGGAAACCGTTGACGTACCATTTCTTCGTGGACTTCCACACGGCTTGGGTCACCCGGTTGTCCGGCGTGGACGTGTTTTCGTGGATCCGGTTTGAAAACGCGTTGTACGACGCGTTGGCGTTGTTGTCGGCGTTTTCGTTGGCGTCGTTGTTTTTGAAGAAAAAGGCAGCGGGTTTGGCCGTAATTTTGTTCTTGTTCGGCGGGAGTTTCGCGTACGTGCACTTTTTCGGGGATTTTGCCGGGAACCCGACGTTGGACTTGGTCCGGGAAAAACCATACGACAACGATTGGGGCTTTTTCCAGGTGCCTTCGTTGTTGGGGGGGTATTTGGTGGTCCAACGGCCGCAGATGGTTGGCGTCGCGGTGTTGGCGGCGGTTTTGGCCCTTTTGGCGTCGGACCCGAAAAAGCGGGGACACCTGTTTTTGGCGGGTCTGTGCGCGGGCTTGTTGGCACCGTTCCAGTATTTCGCGTTTGGAGGCACGTTGTTGTTGGCCGGCGCGTGGGTTGCGTTTGAAGCGGCAAAGGATTTGAAAAAGGTTCGGCGCTTGGTTTGGTTTTTGCCGGGTCTTTTGTTTTCAGTTCCGTTCGTGGCCGCCGCACTGTCGGTGGGCCGCGAAGCGGGGTTGGTCCGTTTGACGTTCGGTTGGCTGGCGCCGTCGGACCTATTTGGATTCGTAGTTTTTTATGCTGCCAACTTGGGGTTACCGTTCTTGCTGGCGGTTGTCGCGCTTTGGCGGAGCAAATTAGAGGGGAAGTGGCTTTTGGGCGCGTGGATGGCGGTGCTGTTTTTGCTAGTCAACGCGTTTACCTTGTCCGGCACGCAATGGGACATGACCAAGTTTTTAGCGTACTTGACTTTGCCAGCGTCCATCTTGGCGGCGTCGTTCCTAGCGGAACAAAAAAAAGCGGTGGTCGCTTTGGCGATTTTTTTCAGCGTGCTTTCGCCAGTGCTACTGTTGGGTTGGACGTTCCAGTCCACGTACGTGGGCTTGACGTCGGCGGAGATGGATGTCGGCGGGTGGATGTTGGAAAACGTTCCGGAGTTGGCGGTGGTGGCCGCGTATCCGGTGCACAATTCGCCCATTGACGCGGTGGCGGGGAGGCTTCGGCTGACCGGGTACGCGAGTTGGATGCACAATTACGGGTTGCCGTTTGCGGAACGCGAGGCGGCGCTTCGTACAATGTATTGCGGTTCAAGTTCCGAATCTTTGTCAGCTGCAAAAAAGGCGGGCGTGTCATTCGTGTACGTGGGGCCGACTGAAACCTCTAAATACGATTGCCCCTATCCTTTTGACGGCACCGGGTTTTCCAAGCGGTTTCATTCCGGGGGAATCCGCATCTACGAGGTTCTGTAAAACAATGATTGAGGCGACGACGGCACCGGATGGGTTCACGTGGGCACGCACCGCATTGGCCCTTGCTTTTTTTTTGTTCGTCCCGGGGCGGAAACTTTTGTCCGGCGGACCGTTTTTCAAGGACGCCGTCTATCCGTTGGTTTTTCCATTCCGCACCGGTCTTTCGTTTTCCGATTACATTGAAGCGGTCGTGGCGTCGGTTTTGCTTTTGGCGGGAGTGTCCATGGCGTTGGCGTTCACGGTCGGCTTGTCGTTGATTTCGCTTCTGGCCGCGTACGCATGTTTGGGTTTGTCGGGGTTGTTGTGGTGGACGTTCAAAAAATCTTGAGCATCGTGTTCGTCCTGGCATTGGCGGCGTCCGCGTGGTTCATGTACCCGGTGATGCGTTCGGCCATACAACCGTGGAACAATCCCACGGTGTTGCCCGAAGAAGTGCGGGCCGCGGAGTGGGTTGACCGGAACGTGCCGAAGCTTTCGCATTTCTCGAGCGACTTGTTTGCGTGCGAAATGCTGACGGCCGTGGCGAGACAAGTTTGCTCGGTGGGTGGCGCGTGGGAGTTGGCGGACAGGCCCAACCAACGCTACGCGGCCAATGAAAAAGTGTTCTTGACGAATTCATCTGACGAAGCGCATCGATTGCTTTTGGAATACAAATCGACGTACGTGTTGGTGGCAGACCGCACGTCGTTTTACGCGTACGGGTGGAAGCAGCCGGAACTGGAGAAATTCAAGGATTCGCGCTTCTTTAAGTTGCTTCATCAGGACCGGCGCGCATTCGTCTACAAAGTGGTTCAATGACGTCAACGCGTCTTCTTTGGTTTAGGAATTCTTGGGCCCCGTTGGAGTACTTGGCGTTGGGCGTCGTGTTGTTGTTCAGCCTCGCCTTGACGTACGCCGGCTTTTTTGATGACGCGTCGTATTTGTTGCCGTCGTATGACAACGCCCTCCTACACTCCGGGCGGGTGCGTTACGTGTACGATACCGGTTTTTGGATCCCGCACGAACTGGTCTTCGGGGGCGTGACGGCGTCTTACCACGTGCCGGCGTACGCAGCCGTTGTTTCGGCTTTGGCGCAGCTGACGGGCTTGAATTGGTTTTGGGCCATCCGGTTGTTTTCATTCTTGATGGCGGCATTGTTGCCGTTGGGAATGTACTTGCTGGCAAAGCAATTATCCAATTGGCAGGCCGGAGTGATGGCGGCGTTTTTGGTCCTTCTTTCCAACGGCGTGATGACGTGGGGCACGCGGCCGAGTGCCATTTCATTGGGCGTCGTGCTCGTCGTGTTTTTGCTGTATTTCTTGCTTCGACGCAGGTGGGTTCCAGTGGTGTTAGGCGCTTTCGTTTTGGGTCTGACGCACCCGCCTTCCTTGTTGGTGTTCTTCGGCACATCGGGCCTTTATTGGACGTTATCGATGCTTCAACGGGGCGTGGACGTTTCCCGGTTCAAGTCATATTTGCTTGAACTGCCGTTGGTGGGCGCATTGGTAGGGTTAGCCACGTACTTGCTCTGGCATTGGTCCTTGACGGGTACGTCGTGTCTTTACTTTCAATGCCTGCCGCAATTGGGGGCCCGGGAGTTTGGCGCTAGCGTGGACTTGGTTGCCAAAGTCGCGACCCTTCCGTACGCTTTGGGGTATTTGGGCGTCGCATGGCTCGTGTTTTCCAAGGCGGATTGGGACAAGAAACTCGTTGTGGCCGCGTGGATTGCCGCCACGCTTTTGCTCGTAAAAAACGACGTGTTCGGCGTCGGCGTGTTCACGGAGCGGTTTGTCACGTTTTTCGAGATGGCGTTGGCGCTTTCCGGCGGGTTGCTGGCAGGCTTATTGTTCGAGAAGGTGGCGGATTGATGTTGTCCGTCGTGATCCCCGCGCACCGTGAAGAAAGACGTTTGGCCGGGCCGCTTAAGCGCTTGACGTCTTTCCTGAACTCTAAAAAGATTGTTTTTGAAATTATTTTGGTCACGAATCGCGAGGACGCGACGGCGGACGTGGCGAAAACCGTTTTTCCACGAGTCCGTCTGGTGGTCACGGATGACTCAGAGGGTAAGGGGGCGGCGTTGAACCGTGGATTGGCAGTGGCCAAAGGACGGGTGCTGTCGTTTTACGACGCGGACGGGGCCACGGCCCCGGAGGCGTTCGTCGACGCGCTTTCCGCGTTGAAGGAGGCCGACGTAGTCATTGGTTCAAGGTACGTGAACGCCACGCGTGTGCGGCGGGCGTGGTACCGGGACCTTTCCCGACGCATCTACCATTTTTTGGTGCAAAGCCTGTTCGGGTTGCGGTTTGCCGACACGCAATGCGGATTCAAGGTATTCAAAGCGGACGCTGCGCGGCCCGTTCTTTCCCGGATGCGTTCCAAAGGGTTCCAATGGGATGTGGAATTTTTGTGGCGGTGTAAAAAACAGGGCTTGAAGGTGATGGAGTTGCCGGTGGTTTGGCACTCCGTGCCGGGCGGACCGGTGGAATCCGCCAAAATCCGCACCGTTGCCCGCTTGCTTTTTGACACGGTGGCGTTGAGGTTTTCTCGGTGAGCAAAGACTTTGACGCGGCTTCCCATCAGTGGGACGCCATCGCAGACCAGTGGGACGAAAACCGCACCGCGCCCTCGGCCACGTTGGCATTGTTTCGTCCGTTCGCACACGGAACCGTCTTGGACGTCGGGTGCGGCAACGGACGCAACAGCAAGGAATTGGCTAAAACCTCCAAACGCGTCATCGCGTTGGACGCCTCGGCCGCCATGCTGGAAAAAGCGGAAAAAAACCTCCACGGCCTCAACAACGTCCAGACCCTCCACGCCGGCATGCAGGCCATCCCGTTGCCGGACCGTTTTGTTGACGCCGTCTTCTGCCTCGCGGCGTTACACCACCTCAAACCGTCCGAACAATCACAGGCGTTGGCCGAATTCTTCCGCGTGCTTAAAACCGGAGGCACGCTTTGCCTGACAGTGTGGAACCGCCAACAAGCCCGATTCAAACACAAGCCGAAAGAACAAGACGTGCCTTGGCACGGAAAATCCCGCTATTACTACTTTTTCGACGAAGACGAACTGCACGCGTTGCTCAAGGCCGCCGGTTTTGCCGTCGAAAAAACCGTCTACGAAAAAAGCGGCGACCCCGTTGCGGCAAGTGACGCCCAAAACCTATGCATGGTAGCCAAAAAACCGTAGGCCGCTACCCCACCGGACGGGTTTTTATCCTAAAGCCGCGTGGTGAATGCGAAAAATCCAATGGCCAAACCCAAGAAACTCTCAACCATCGCCCAACACGCGGCGCGTCACGAGTCGCGGCACGCTGAACTGATCAAACATGCCTTGGCCGGCATCGCCTTGATCCTCATCGCGCTGTTGGCGCTGGACTACCTGGCCACCCAGTTTCCGCAAGGCTACCAAGCCGCCGAACAATTCGTCAAGGACAACGGCCTGCCCGGCGTCTTTTTAATCGTCTTTTTCGGCTCATCCATCCTGCCGTTCCCCACGGATTTGGCGTATTCCGTTGCCATCAAGCTGGCTGCGGCCAACCCCCTGCCCGTGATCGCCGTGGCTATCGTCGCCGCGTTTTTAGGCTCGCTGCTGAATTATTACCTCGCATTCTACCTCCGCCAGCGGTTCATCTCCAGCATCATCACAGAAAAAGACCTAAAAGGGGCGGAAGAATTGTTCGACAAATACGGGCCCGTCCCCATCGTGCTGCTCGGCGTAATCCCGGCGTCGCCCGTGTTCGACCCGCTGACGTTCGTCGCCGGCCTCGTCAAGATGGACGTCAAGAAATTCGCCATGTATTCGTTCATCAGCCGCGTCCTCCACTTCGGCCTTTTGGCTGCCGGCGTGCTGGCGTTCAAGTTAATTTAAGATTATTTTTCTTCAAATGTACCTGAAGCTTGGAATCCAATACGATTTCCGCCAGCCGACCCGATTGTTCAACCGACCTTTTCAGTTCCCCGGCGCGGCGGTAGGAGATTTTCAAAAATGGGTGGGCCTTTTTAAACATTTCATCACGGGCAGCCCCTTGGCCAGGAATATTTTCAAAATAACCATCGATCTCGTATTCACGAGGTTCAAAAAAATGTTCGACCCGTCGAGGATGACCGAACCAGCCGGTATTCTTCGATTGGGCTGATAGGTGGATGCCGACCTTGAATTGTTGTCCGCTGCCAGAAATGCGAGGCTGCAATTTCACCAACCCAACCGATTCATCGAGAAACGTATCCAGGTCCAACGGCGTTCCTTTGGAGTATTCCGGCGGCTGAAGACTGGCAATGAAGCGACGGATGCGTTGCCACATGGTTTAGGTCGTGACAAGTAAGGGAGCCGCTTTCTTTAACTCCTCTGCCTTGTCCGTTTTCTCCCACGTGAAGTCCGGATCGTTCCGGCCGAAATGGCCATAAGCCGCGGTCTTAAGGAAGATGGGACGCTTGAGCTTGAGGTAGTCGATGATGGCCTTGGGTTTCAACGGGAAGTGCTGACGCACCAGTTTTTCCAACGCCTCGTTGGAAAGCGAGCCGGTGCCGAACGTATTGACCAGTACCGAAACCGGCTCGGCCACGCCGATGCTGTACGCCAACTGCACTTCACACTTTTCCGCCAATCCGGCAGCCACCAGGTTTTTCGCCACGTACCGCGCCATGTACGCCGCCGAACGGTCGACTTTAGAGGGATCTTTTCCGGAGAAAGCGCCGCCTCCATGTCGGCCATAGCCCCCATAGGTATCCACGATGATCTTGCGCCCGGTCAGACCCGTATCCGCCTCGGGACCGCCCACGACGAAGATTCCCGTCGCGTTGACGAAAAACTTCGTCTGCCCATCGAGCCAATGGCCGCAAACGGGTTTGATGACGGATTCGACGATGTCGGAGCGGATTTTTTCCTGCGACACCTCCGGATTGTGGTGCACCGCGATGACGACGGCGTCCACCCTCTCGGGCTTGCCGTCGACGTATTCGACCGTAACTTGGCTCTTGCCGTCCGGACGCACCCACGGCAGGATCTTTTCCTTGCGTACTTGGGCCAGGCGCGCCGTGAGCTTGTGGGCCAACGAAATCGGCAGCGGCATCAATTCGGGCGTCTCGTTGCACGCAAAGCCGAACATCAAGCCCTGGTCACCCGCGCCTTGCTCGCGGTCCTTGGAATCGTCCACGCCGACGGCGATGTTCCGGCTTTGTTCATGGATGGCCGTCAGGACGGCACAGTCCTTGGAATCCAAGCCGAATTCAGGATTGGTGTAACCGATTTGTTCCAAAGTCCGGCGCACCACGCCTTGGATGTCCGAATAGGCCCGCGTGGTCACTTCACCGGCGACCATGATGAGGCCCGTCGTGGTCAACGTCTCGACCGCGACGCGCGACTCGGGGTCCTGGCGCAACAAGTCGTCAAGGATAGCGTCGGAAACCTGGTCACAGATTTTAGACACGCACATGCCGGCAAACGCCGTCACATGGTTTTGTCCGGGTGACCTTCGGTAACCGACTCCGACGTAAAGAAAAACCGTTCTACCATAGGGATTGGACCTCCAAACTCAATTGATTACAGCTCTTGATGCCAACAGGCGATTAAAAGAATTCCTGACACTTTTATTCCGATAAGAATAAAAAGGCCTATAACTTATTACAGTAAAACCGCGGGGCACATCCATCGCATTCGTGGTTTTCCAAGGACCGGTCTAACCCACCTTCCCCCACCCAAATGAAGCTACCCGGCGGCCGCTAGGTCGCCGGCTAGGCTTTTATCGTTCCCATGTTGCCGTCCATCCAGGAAATCAAGGCGCGGCGCAAGAAGCTCAGCCTCACGCAGAGCCAACTGGCCCAGGAAGCCGGCGTGTCCCAATCCCTCATCGCCAAAATCGAGGCGGGCACGTTGGACGCGTCGTACTCCAACGCCGTGAAGATCTTCGAAGCCATCGAAAGGCTCGAGCACAAGACCATTCCTTTAGCGGGCCAGATCATGCACTCAGGCGTCATCCACGTCAAGCAGACGGACAGCGTGGGAAAAGCGCTCAAACTCATGAAGAGCCACGATTTTTCGCAAGTGCCGGTGTACGACGCGGACCACCCCGTGGGCAGCTTGTCGGACAAGACTTTTTTGGACAAGATTACCGAAGGCATGGGCATGGCGGAACTTTCCGAAATGAAAGTCGCCGACGTCTTAGGAGATGGCTTTCCCGTAGTGGATGAAAAAACGCCGCTTCCGGCCGTCTCGTCCCTTTTGAACTACCACTTCGCGGTACTCGTCAGAAAGAAGGACAAAATCGCCGGCATCATCACCAAGGCCGACTTGATGAAGCTGGTTGGAAAATAGGCGAAGAAGATGAAACGGGGCAACATATCGGAACAGAACCTGATGCTGCTCGTATCCGTCATCGTGGCAATAATGGTACTCAAAATACTCCTCGATATCATGGAACGCTTTCGCTAGGCGGAAGAGAAGATAGTGGGCCCGGGGAGATTTCAGAACGGTCGCCCCGGGGGAACGGAAGCAACCGACGATGCACCGGAGCATCGTCGGCAATCAGGTTTCCCCCTGGCACGGAACGGTTGCAAGCGATGGTCGGAAAGCGACCATCGCTACTTCCGCTCGCCTCGCCCCCTCAAAATTGTTTTTTGAATCACAAAACGCAACTAGCCTAAAGAAGGTTCAAAGAACTAGGAAGCTTGCCATCGAACCCGGCAGGGTCGATGGTTTTGCGCTAAGTGGGCCCGGGGAGATTTGAACTCCCGACCGCTCGATGTCCAACGGAACCGGCGTGGAAGCCGGAACGCATTATCAGTCGAGTGCTCCAACCAGACTAAGCTACGGGCCCAAAAACAAGCGGATTCTTTGTTGCGCACCGCGTTTTTTATAGCCTACTCTTGAGGTAAAAAAACAAGTCAAAACCAGCGCCAAAAACACGGCGGCAACACCCGCTATCAAGGGATGCCAAAAACCAGCAAAACCGGGTTTTAACCCACTTTAAAAGCCGTTATATAGGAGATTCGGCATAAGAATGATTCACATGGTGAAATGCAAGGAACTGGGCCGGACGGTGCAATGCCGCGGCTGTACGAAAAACTTTGAATTCTTCCCGTCCGAACAAACGGCCCGAGCCCAGCTTTCACTTCATTTTCCGCCTTGCCCCGGCTGCGGTTTTGAATCCGTCGTCAAGCTGACGCCGACGGAAGTCCGCGTCCTCCAAACATACATCGGCTAAGTTACCGTCGACTTTTCCAGTTTGAATTCTTTTTCGTCTAGCCTCCGCTCTTTGTCAAAGCATAGTGACGGAAGGAAAGACAGCAGAATTACGGAGGTTGCCATCGTGCACGGAGTGCCGATGGCTTCGCTCAAAGTCACCGGCCAGCACCTGTCCCCGCGTTTATAAAGCAAAATCCGCCTGGATTTGTTCCTGAAGCCGCTATAACGGCTTTGCTTTGAAGGAAAAGAGCACCCGGAAATTCTGCAGGTGGGGAAAAAACAGATTACGGAACCGCCGGGGGCTCTTTTCCCGTCTCCCTTTTCCACAAGACTATTAGCCTTGGCTTTTGATTGCCGCACCAATCGCCGTTGCGTACTCGCCTTTTTCCGGAAAATGCGGCGTCTTGCCGTAGATTTTGCAGGCAAAGCCGATGCGGTCTTGGACGACCTTGTTTTGCGCCACGCGGCCCGTGAATACCAAGTCGTTGCACCCCGATTTATCCGCCGCGAGGCTGGCCACCGTGGCAATGGTCTCGGCCACGGTATGAAGCAGACTTTTGGCCACGTCTCGTGGTGCGGCGCGGGGGTTAGTTGTGGCTTTGGCAAAATGGGATGCGGTTGCAGCCGCCGGCACGACGCCGATGCCGCTGCCCACGATGTCGCCCACGGTCAAGTCCAACCCTTGAGCACCGAAAGCAAGGGATTCCAAATCGTCCACTGGTTTTTCCAGAAGCAACTGAGCCAGGCCTTCCAAGGTGCCGCCGCCGACGGCCGTTCCGCCCAAGTGGAGGGTCTGGATGACGCCGGAATCCTCGACGTAGTAGACCACGGCGGTTCCGGTGCCGCAGGAGACGGCCACCGCTTCAGTCAAGCCCGACAAGTTTCGCGCGCCGGTGGCAATGCTGTCCAACTCGTCAACGATGCGGACCGGCAAATCCAAAAGCGCGTCTGCAACCCGGCGCTTGTCTCCGCCCGTAAGCGTGACGTGCTGGATTTGGTTTTTCTCGACGTGGGTTTGGACCAGCAGGCCTTGCAGCAACGCTTGGGCCGTGGTTTGCCGCGAACGCACGCTGTACGTTCCGGCCAACGTGCCATCCCACAGGATGGCGTCGGCCCAGCTTCCTCCCCAATCCAAAGCAGCAATCACTAAGTCAATCACCGCGAGGACTGCCGAGCCCATCGCAAGTACGCTTGGTTGACGTGGACCGCTGAATAGAGGCAGATGCAGGGAACAACATACGAATGCAGCTGTTGGATGCGACGCTGGACAGCATTTTTTTTCCGCTTAAGCACCTTGGCCAGAAGTAGGGTTTCCGAAACGGACTTGGTTTTTTGGCTTTCGCGGAAGATGGAGTAGATGCGCGGAACGACGTTGACGCAGACCGCGAGCTTTTCATCGACCAAAGTCCGGCCGATTTTCTTAGCCTCGCTCAGTGAGCCGCACGGCACGTACAACAACAGCAACCCGTCGGTCTTCATTCATCCCACGTCTTGCGCCACGCCCGCCACGCGCAGGCCTTTGGCGTTCAAATCGAAAAGCACCACGGCGTCTTTGCGGAGGGCCACGGGTTTGTGGAACTTCAGCAGGCAATCCACCGTGGTTCCGGGCACGAGGTCCTTGTCGACCTGGCAGGGAACCGACTGGAATCCGGCGACGGCGTGCAACTGCCTTCCGGGCATCGTCTTCCAATATTTCGGCACGGAGACGGACGCCTCAATCTCAGCGTAGGCCAAAACGTCGCCCAACACGGTGTCGCGTCCCAACTGATCGGGAGAAGGGCCTTTGTATTTGATGCCGAAACGGTCGCCGGCCACCGCACGCTCGACGTCCACGTCGTTCTGCTGGATGCTACGGATTTCAAGAGTCAAATCACCGGGACGGACAGGGAGTTTGTCATGGACATGCAAGGCGCCTTGAACCACGAAGCCCAACGCCACGCTGCCCACGCCGCGCACGTCGAAAGCGTGGTCCAACCAGGCCTTGAGCGGGCCGTCTTGTTTGCGGGAAGGCTCGAATGAAAGAATCGCGGTCTTGGCGTCGTCCAGAGTTGAAAAAACCGCGTAGCGCAAATTCGCTGCCGCCATGAAAGCCGTTAAGTCGTTGTCGCCCACCACCACGCCGTGGCTTTTGCCCAACGCCGACAACAACACCAGCGTCTCACCCAATTGCGGCGAGGGCTCAGCTAGAAGCACGACGAAGTCAGAGCCTGCCAACGCGATGGCCAAGCTTGCCGGTTTTTCAGGATAAGCGGACGGCTCCAAGACGTTGACTTTTTTCCCGGAAAAGACGGTGTGGTAGAACGACACGTCTTCGGCGTGCGACTTTTTCGCCAAGGCACACGCGACAGCTTTCCGCGAATCAGAGCTTCCGCCCACGATGGCAACGTTTAAAGACGACATGCCAACTTGTTGGCCGGATGCGCTTTAAACCGTTATCGAAACACCCACATATCCGGCTTAAATGCCCGGACCGTGTTAGACCGGTATGCGCATCGTCATCACGGGAACCCCAGGCACCGGCAAATCCTCCTTGGCCAAGGTGTTGGCGGAAGAAATGCGCCATCCGCTGTTAGACGTCAAGAAGTTGATTGAAAAAAGCAAGATGTACCACGTCCGCAGGGGCGAAAGCGAAAAGACCGTCAACATGCGGGCCTTGGATCGGGCCGTATCCACTTGGTTCCACGAGCACGCGGACGGCATCGCCGAAAGCCACCTTTTGTGCGAATTTGACGCCGGCGCGGACATCGTCGTCGTGCTGCGTTGCCAACCCGACGTGCTGGAAAAACGCTTACAGAAGCGCCGCTACTCCAAGAGCAAAATCCGCGGCAACGTCGAAAGCGAGGCGTTGGACTACTGCCTGGTGAAAGCCGAAGCTAACTACCGCGACGGCCGCGTCATGCCCGTCGACTCCACGCGCCGGTTGAGCGCAAAGACTTTGGCCCGAAAAATCCAGATGCGCCAAGGCGACAAAGTGGACTGGTCGGACTGGCTGCGCAAGAACGCGGCGCGACTCAGCCGGGCGTGAAGAAAACCCCATGCATCCGTTGGAACGCATTTGGAAGCGCGCTCAAATCCATGAGGAAACCGTAAAGCTATTCAGGCAAGAAGCGGCCCGAAAACCGGACTTCGAACGGGCGGCGCAGGAAGTTGTCCGCCGGAATCAGGAAGGGTTGGGCGAAAAGGAACGGGAAGACCTTGGCCACCAGATGGACAACTTCGTCCATGCCGCCCAAATCGTCTCCACCCTCAAGAAAGCGTACGCGGACCGCCCCCAAGACCTTTACTTCGCCCTGTATGGCAAACGACAAGACGTCAAAATCGTGCCCACGACGTTCACCATCGCTTTCGAGCTGCCGGGACACGTCTACCGCAAGATCGCTCCCGCCGGTTCGGCCGGGCTTTCCGCGCATGGCCACGTCTATCAAGAACAATTCCACGAAAATGTCAGGGAAGAACTGCGCCAGGCCCGCATCGCCGTCCACGATCTGCTGAAAGAACCGATTTCGATCGGCTATGTCGACGGACTGGCCACCATCCAGGACCGAACCGCCAAATGGTTTGGGATGCGGCGCCCGATGGCCGAACACGAGGAACGCCACGTCATTTCGAAGCTGCTGGACGCCCACGAGGAATACGGCGGCGGCATTTATTCCTCCATGGACCGGCGTGCCCATGCCCGAGGGCCTACAAGACCCTATGCCGATACGCCCAAGTACGAGGAGGCATGGGCCGACTGGGGCAAATCCCCCGCTTGGTACATCGGTCTCAACCTACCCGCATCCTACGGCATTCCGGATTTGAAGGAAGCCCGCGCCTGGCTGCAGGCGCCCGCGCAGGCGGCCCGGCTGCTCCACATCCGGTGGTTGCAATGGCGGCACGGGCTTTCGGACGAATTCACGGCCCACCTGCTGCGCACCAACGATCTTAGTCAAACCATAGACGCCATCCGGCACAACGCCACCCGCCTAGCTAAAACCGACCGGTAAAAAAACCGCGTCCTTGGACTGAAAACAACCTGACGTTAGCGGCGTTAGGCCAAAGGCCGGGCGACAGTTTTAAAAAGGCCGCATCGTAATAAGCACAACCTTTTGTCGAGGGAGTTGCATATGGCGGAACCGGTCAGGAAAAAGAAGAAAGGAACCAACGAGTGGGAAGACGAAGAGAAAGACGATTTTGAAGACGAGGAAGACTGGGACGACGAGTCGGACTTCGAGGAAGAAGGCTCAAGCGAAGCCTGACGATTTCAAAACGTAGTTGAAAACCGAGGATACGGGGAAAAGAGCCGTTGGCTTAAAACCCCCCCAAAAAAAATCAAACCACGGCCGGTGGCAACAACAAGATGCCACGCCCCCCCAGTTTTTTTAGGGGTCAACAAATTTTTTCTGTTTTTTCTTCCCATTTCCAGGTTTTTTCTTCTTTCTTTTTTTTTTTGTTTTTTTCTTCTCCTGGTTTTTGTTTCCCCTTTTTTTTGGGTCGGGTTCCTTCTTTTTTGGTTTTTTCCTTTCACGTTTTTTCTCGTTTTTTTTTTTTTTTT
>Ga0082335_1003258_pt1 | contig 27197 bp, 31 predicted proteins | sample Subgrocontami58m_FD_72375 | JGI IMG/M metagenome (GOLD analysis project Ga0082335, IMG submission 72375) | Subsurface groundwater microbial communities from S. Glens Falls, New York, USA - GMW37 contaminated, 5.8 m (SPADES assembly) (version 2) ...
CTACTGATTTGCTGTCTCCTTGTTCCAACATGGTGCTACCTTAACTCAAGAAAGGTAATCGTGCAACGCCTCTTGCCAGGGCCGCAACTTGGGGAACCTGGTATTTAGTAGCACGGCGTACTTGGGGCGCCTGGCCTGTGTAGGATACTCGGCTGACGAAATCGGTACGAGCGGAGTCGTTATACCGTTTAGACGAAACGCTTCCTTGGCTAAATCGTACCAGCTAGCAACACCCTCATTCACCAAGTGGTAGGCGCCGGGCGCGAGTTCGCTGCTAATTAACCGCACCACGGCATGGGCTAAATCTTTGGTCGCGGTCGGCTTACCGTACTGATCATTTACAACGCGCACTTCAGGCTGCTCATGCGCGAGCTTCAGAACCGTATCTATAAAGTTCATACCGCGCGGCTTTCCACGTTGCGGTGCGCGTCCATAAAGCCAAGAGGTGCGCACCAGGTACCCTTGGGTATATTCAATCACGTGTCGTTCACCCGCCGCTTTTGATTCACCGTAAACACTTAATGGGCTTGGTAAAGCTGCCTCATCATAACCAGCCTGGCTCGAACCGTCAAAAACATACTCGGTGGAAAAGTGTACAAACGATGCGTCGCACAGTCCGGCAGCTTGCACTAAGTATGAAACCGCTTCTGCATTTAGTTTGAATGCCGCCGCTCTGTTTTCTTCGGCGCCGTCAACATCAGTATAGCCAGTGGCGTTGATAATTACGCCTGGCTTAAGCGCGCCAATGCGTTCGGCCACCTGCGCACTGTCGGTCACGTCAATCTCTTCCCTATCCCACAAGGTCAGTTCCTCGCCTACGAACGCCTGCGCCAGGTCACTACCCAGCATGCCGCGGCAACCAATGATTAAAATGCGCATAGTTACTTTTTCTCGAACCTATCCTTATCACGCCCGTAGCATTTATCCATCACGCGCTTCCAGGCCGCGTCCAAATCCAGCCCCTGCGAGTTAGCTAGGCAGGCAATTGTGAAAATGACGTCCCCAAGCTCATCCTCGAGCTCCTTAATAGCCTCGGATTGTTTTTTGGGTTTGCTGCCATAGCGGTGGTTAATCTCACGCGCCAGTTCCCCCACTTCTTCGGTCAGCCGCGCCAGCTGTTCGAACACCGGCCAGTACGGCACCTTGTACTGCTGCACCCAATCATCGACTTCTTGCTGCACTTGTTTCAGGGACATATATTCTCAATTATCTACTTTCCTATTTAGGCAAATAGGAAAGTAGTATTACTGGCTTCTGCCGACGACCTTTTTAAACTCCTCGTGGTCGGTAATGTAATCTTGCCGCGTAGAATCGTAGCTCGTAGACGAGAGCGCAACCACCACTGTACCTGGTGTCCACGACTTAAAATGATGCCACACATAAGCACCAACGTACATGGCCTCGCCTTGTGCCAAGGGTACGTCTTTTAATCCCGAGCCATCATCAATCACCGCCACCGCGCTCCCCCGCGCCACGAAAAAACATTCTTCCTCCAGTTTATGACAATGCGCGCCCGAAGGCTTTGTGCCATCTACTATCGCGTACACCCGGCGCACCTCAAACCCCAACTGGTGTTTAAGTTCAAGTGGAATAAGCGTAAAACGGTCATCAGTACGAACAGGCAACGAAAATGTTCTAAATACTCCCATATTAACCAAGGTGTGCGTTCATTTCGCTGCGCTTAGATTCAAGTTTTTTTACCCAATCTACGTGAGTCTGGTACCACTGAATGGTCTCGCGAATCGCCACCTCAAACTGGCGCTGCGGCTTCCAGCCCAGCTCGCGTTCGATCTTGCTAGCATCAATGGCGTAGCGCCGATCGTGGCCTGGCCTATCTTTAACAAAACTAATGAGCGACTCGGGCTTGCCAAGCTCGCCCAGGATTATCTTGGCAATATCCAGGTTCGAGCGCTCGTTGGCGGCGCCGATGTTATACACCTCGCCAGCCTTCCCTTGGTGCCAGATAAGGTCAAGCGCGGCGCAATGATCCTCGACGTAAATCCAATCGCGCACGTTCTGGCCGTCGCCATACAGCGGCAGCTGCTCATCTTTGAGCGCCTTGAAAATGAAGAACGGGATGAGTTTCTCGGGAAACTGGTACGGGCCGTAGTTGTTGGAGCAGTGTGTTACGCGGACGTCAGTGCCGTAGGTTTTATAGGCCGCGCGGCACAACAGGTCGCCTCCAGCCTTAGCAGCGGCATAAGGCATGTTGGGGGCAAGCGGCGTGTCCTCGGTAAACTCTTCCTTAGTGCCAAGCTCAAGCGAGCCATACACCTCATCGGTCGATACCTGAACCATGGTCGCCACGCCGTGCTGCCGAACCACGTCTAAGAGCGTTTGTACACCAAGCGCGTTAGTCAGTACAAAGTCGCGATTACCTAGGTGGATGCTTCTATCGACGTGCGTTTCGGCAGCAAAATTTATTACGGCATCAACACCTGTGCGCATAATTGCGTCCACCGCCGCCGGGTCGGCGATATCGCCCTGCACAAACTCATAACACGAATTGCTAGCAACCTCGGCCAAATTGTCGAGATTACCAGCGTAGGTGAGTTTATCAAAATTCACCACCGCCAGATCGGGGTGTTTCGTTAGCACATACCGGATGAAATTCGAACCAATGAACCCGGCTCCGCCACAAACAAGTAGTTTCATAGCACCACCAATTCTAACGCAGGTACGCCAATTAGCAAACCGCCCAATAGTTCACCCTCGATGGCGCGCCCGGCGCTGCTCGGCGCGCCGTACCCGCGATTCACTCAGCCCAAAGTGGTGCGCAATCTCGTGCCACACCGTGTCACGCACCAATCGCCGCACGTCATCGGGGCTTGCTGCGGCGTGCTCGATAGAACGCTTGAAGATGGTTATCTTATCCGGCAGCACGCCGCTGTAGCCCACACCGCGCCGCGACTGCGGCACGCCCTCATACAGACCGAGGAGCGATAGCGGATTAGTTAGATGTTGTTGCTTGAGCTGTTTAGGGCTTGGTTCATCCGCAACCACGATGGCGACGTTCTCGAGCTTACGACGAAACTGCTCCGGCAGCGTTGCTACACCCTGAGCTATTAACGCCTCAAATTCGTCACTTGAAACCTGCATACCAGGCTCTACGAATGTAGCATTTATCGTTTAGGCAAATGCAAATATAAATTCGGCGGTGGGCGCTACGTGAGAATCTCGATCACGTAGGTAATGGTATCGCCGCTGGCGATACCCACTTTCTTCCGCACTTCCGCCTTAAGTGGTAATAGGTAGGCACCCGCCTTGCTATCAGGGAAAATGGAGGTTCTCCAGCTGGTCGTGCCAATGCGTACGATAACAGGCAGCGATCCCCAGCCGCGCTTAATATTGCCGAACAGCGTAGTTATTTCTTTGGACTTAGTTTTGGGAAGCGTCAAAAAATGCCAGGTTGCCACACCGGGGTACAGCCACACCTTACCCCGCATACTGTACTGATGTTTATTCATACTGCCAGATTTACGACGGAGCTGTTGTTCATAAACCATTCGCCGATTCGGGCGAATTGGAGAATAAGCGATTAGGTGAACAGCCTGATCGTACGGCTGATATCCTTGGGCACATTCGGGTTCAACTCGTAGTATACGTGGCCGTCCCTGCCCACGCTCTCTAAAACATCGAGCTGGTGAAGCAGCACTAAATTCTTAGAGGCGGACTTAATGGAGACGCGCAGGCGCGCGGCGATATCACCTACCGAGAGGCGGTCCTCCTGGGCGAGCAGGGCCACAATTTTTAAGCGATTGATGTTGCCCAGAGCCTTAAATATAATGGACCAGCGTTTCATAGCCACAATGTACCATGGATATTTACCATTCGTCAATTCGGGAGAATTGGCGAATGGTAAGGGTGGGGTGGGGGCGCGGCGTTAGCCGCGCCGATACAATTGGTATATACAATCCAATTCATCCCCCGCCCGCCGCCGAAGGTATGTAATTCCTACTATCTTGACTATTCGTCAATTCGGGCGAATTGGAGAATAACGAGAGGTGATAAAAACCCGCCGCCGCGGGTACGTAATTAGTTACTTTTTAGGTGGGACGAGGGTTGGGGTTAAATATTTATGCACTAAACCCTCGTACTCATTATAAACATTTTCATTAATTCTCCATTGCGACATTGATAAAAGTGGCCGAGTTACCAATTTTTTATCTTTACCAAAATATGGTGGCACAGCGATACGGAAATATGGCTGCTCCCAACAATTAACAAAAACTATTTGCGCATTCCAATACTTGCCCACTCTTTCCAATATTTGAAGTGTTTCTTTATATAGTTCAACGTCTGGCCTCCAGCGAAACTTAACCTCAACAAACGACGGATTACCTCTTTTATCAATCACAATAAAATCAGGAATGGCGCGGATGCGTTCCCCTATTTCACTATTGCGGTCGAAACTTGACTCAAGCTGCACCAGGTTCTGTACCAGCGCCTCGTACCCAAAGCGGTACACAATATTGCCGGATTGCTTGAGTAGCTCCTCCACAAGTGTCTCTGCCATCCGCCCCTTGAGCATTGATTCAGCGTATTTGTTCATATTCCGGGTACGGGTAAGTAATGAATTACGTAATTAGTTACGTCCCCACCTGCCAGCTGCCGAGGTACTTGCGCTGTTTGGGGGTGAGGGCATTAATAGCAACTAGCGACTGGCCAATAGCCACTAGTAACGACATATCGCTTTTTACAGAATAGCTCATTAGCGTTTCCAGTCCTTAATGATGAGCGCCCTCCTACTTACCTTAACAACGACTTTTTGGCGTTCACGCCACCCCAATTTCCTCACAACCTCAATAGGCAAAGTGAGCCCAAGGGATTTACCCCCGAGCCTGGTGAGCTTGCGAATATTACTCTCCCCCATTTTCCTGACTGGCATAGGTAAGTAATTAGTTACGTAATTAAATTGACGCCAGTTGGCTATTTAGTTCGCGTTCCAGTGTCGCCGAAAATTCCCTTATAATCCCCTGTTGATCGACCGGTAAAAACGTACCAAGCTCTGTTTTAAAATTAATTTGTTTGGCGTCAACCGTAATACTGTCTTTAATAAGGCCAAGTTTTTTCTTCTGCTCGACCGACAGCATACCTTTGCGCATAATAAGGTAGAGGTCGTAAAAGTCCCGCGGTTTTTTTCGTTCGCGGAGCGCACTAAAAATCTTTTCTTCTACCAGCTCATTCTGGGGCAGGTGGATGATGGTATAGGTGGGCACAAAATTGTTGGCCACACTATCTACTTCACCAGTAACACTCCGACCATTGCGCGCGGACACATTTATTTCCACACCGACCGGCGGATATTCAAACAGGCGAAAGGTGGCCAGACCAATGTAGCCTCCACTCGTAAGTCCTGGTTTATCTCCCAATTCAACAGCAATGCCAGCGTGCGCCATCTCTGCTAAAACGGTGATAAAGAGCTTTTCCACGAATGATTTAATATCATTTTGAGCTACGCCAAAGAGGGAAAAATCCAAATCTTCAGAAAAACGTGGACTGCCATAGACGATTCGCAGAGCGGTACCGCCCTTAAAAAGTAATTTTTCGGCCTCGGGTAATTTATACAGCTCTGCCAAAAAAATATGCTGAAAGTATTCTCGGACGATATTCGGGAATACTCCCATTTGGTATTGCCTACCCAATTGTTCCAGCGTTTCTATGGCGATCATTGCAGGGTCGATTTAATTATGCTAATAAGTTTCCTGTTGCCGAATAATGTTGCGTAGCGCAAAGCTTTGGCTGGATTGAGTTTGTGCTTACTGAATCGTGAAATTGGCTGCTGCTTGCTCATCAATCGCAAATAGTTTGTATCCACAAAGGCCTTTTCAGCGTTAGCAATGTAAAAACTTAACCCTTGCTGTTTTTGGATTTCATAACCAGTATAGGCGACCTTTTTTATGGTACGGTAAGAAAAAATTTTTCCTAACGTCTCAAATCGACGAGTATCCTTGGTGGTAACTGAAGTAATTTCATACACGGTCTCCGGAATAACCCCATGGTAAGACAGTGCAAATTCTAGTGAAACATATGATGGAGAATAGATTTTATTAGCTACATATAAATCAGGGATTTGTTCATCAGACAATTTATAAAGTCCACGCTTAACACTTACAACATATCCCTTTTTATTCAAACGATAAACCAAAAACTGGGCGGCCATTTTAGATCTACCCAAAAACCTTTGGACATCAAGCGGGGTAAACAACTTGATGTTTTTTTTCTTAATTTCTCGTTCAAAATCAAGCCATTTCATAAAATTAGTACTTTATGCTAATTTACCAAAACGACCTTAAAACGTCAAGTAAAACCTAAGTAAATATCTTTAAAAGCCGGCATTATATATAAAAACTACGTCCCCGCTTGCCAGCTCCCTAAGTACTTACGCTGCTTAGGAGTAAGAGTATCGATACCAACCCTAAGCGCTTTGAGCTTGAGCTGCGCGATTTGCTCATCTACTTCCATAGGCACGTCATACACCTGGGGTTTGAGCTTGCCCTTGCTCTTAACTAAATACTCAAGTGCTAGTGCTTGGTTAGCAAAGCTCATATCCATTACCGACGCGGGGTGGCCTTCGGCTGCGGCCAGGTTCACCAAGCGGCCTTCGGCGAGGAGGTATATACGCCGGCCGTCTTTCATAACAAACTCCTGCATATACTCTCGCACTTCGGTAACGGACTTAGCCAATTTTTTAAGCTGCGGCACGTTAATTTCCACATCAAAGTGCCCCGAGTTCGCCACAATAGCGCCGTCCTGCATCACCTTAAAGTGTTCAGCTGTAATAACATCAATATCGCCGGTGGTGGTAACAAACAAATCGCCAAGGCGCGCCGCGCGAGACATGGGCATAACCTCGTACCCATCCATTAACGCCTCCAGCGCCTTTACATGGTCAACTTCGCACACCACCACGCGCGCACCCAAGCCTCGCGCCCGCATGGCCACTCCCCGACCGCACCAGCCGTAACCAGCGACCACCAAAATTTTGCTGGCCAACAGGACGTTGGTAGCACGTATAATGCCGTCGATGGTCGACTGGCCAGTACCGTAGCGATTATCAAACAAGTGCTTGGTAAGCGCGCTATTCACTGCTATGAGCGGGTACTTGAGCTTACCGGCTTTCGCCATAGCCCTAAGACGAATGACGCCAGTGGTAGTTTCCTCGGTACCGCCCCACACGCCCTTGAGTAAGCGCTTGCCCTTGGTGTGGAGGTACGTCACTAAATCAGCCCCGTCATCCACGGTAAGTTGCGGCTTATGCTCGAGCGACGCTTTGATATGGCGGTAGTACTCGCGCGTGTCCACGCCCCTTTTTGCAAACACAGCAAACTTTTGCCGCTTAAGTGCAGCCACCACGTCGTCTTGCGTGGAAAGTGGGTTCGAAGCCGACAACGCAATTTGCGCGCCGCCAGTTTTCAACGCCAGCACAAGGTTTGCAGTTTCTGCAGTTACGTGTAGGCAAGCAGAAATTCGAACACCCTTAAACGGCTGCTCACGCTGGAACCGCTCCGCTATTACCCGGACGACCGGCATATTCTGCCCCGCCCAGGCTATTCTCTGATCACCTTTTGGCATAGGTAGTGGTTAACCTTTAATAGTTTGTCTAATTTTTTGCGCCACCTGCTCGCAGGCAGCGTCGCTTTCGTACTCGTGCCCGAGCCACAGCGCCAAGCCATCCTTGGGCAGTCGCGGCATAACGTGGACGTGTACGTGGAATACCACTTGACCGGCTACTGGGCCGCTGTTAACGCCAATATTGTACGAATTAGTCCCCACGCCGGCGATAATCCCCGGTGTCAACTTGCGCACCAAGGCAAAAAGCTTACCCGCTTCTTCAGGTGGCATGGCTTCGAACCTATCAGAATGCTGCTTCGGAATGACGAGCGTATGGCCTGGGGACACTGGACGAATATCGAGAAACGCTAAATAATCGGCGTCCTCGTACACCTTGGCCGCCTGTAGCTCCCCGCTTACTATCTTACAAAAAATGCATTCATCCATAGTTATCAATTGGTAGTTCTTTGGTCGCTAGCTAGGGACCCGAGATACACCCACAATCCAAATGTGATGCCCACGGCCAAGAAAACAAAGGACCATACATAAGCCATACCTTGTGTCAGTACAAGACTAACGGCTCCTACCAGTATAGCAGAGGTAGCGGCCGATACGTACGACCGGCGCGCAACCCGCGTCGGCCGTAACCCAACAAGCCACAATCCCACTACCACTGCGAGCAGCAAGTTCAAGTTAAGGTAGGCGCTCACGAACGTTACACGGATAAGCTCGAGGAGTGCCAAGAACCACCAAGCCAATGCCAACCCAACCGCTAGCTCGCCGCAGGCGCGACGCACCATAACCACAGACCGATGGTCAAACAGAATCTGCAAGGTCATAAAATATTTTTCGGAAAACGTCCTAGCAGCGCCCCTAACCAGCTCCACGAGAATGGCTGGCGCTCAATGGTTACTCGGCCACCGCGCACAGTAATGCTACCTGGTGTAAGGCCTGGTGCCGACACCACGAAACGCAAACGGTAGCCAGGCTCAAGGTATGGGAACTCGGCCACACGCAGGGTATAAAACCTACTGCCACTACGTTCCGTGATGACGACTTCAGGAAACACAATATCCCAACCTGCACCGCGTTGTACTCCAAGCTTCAATGGCGCGGATGTCGCCGTCACTTCCAGCTCGAGCGTAGCTGCCATACTCCGCAAAGGAAGTGTTACATCTACATACACAGGCTCGCGCAAAAGCGCGAGACTCGTCCCCACCCGTTCGACCCGCGACGCTGGTAGCAGTACGTCGACCAGTGGCCGGCGGTCGGAAAAATTTGTCTTAACCTCCTGTGGCGCAGTCGAACCTAAGGTTAAATACAATACGGTACCCACAATAACCGTCGGCACTAGCCAGCGCAGGTGTACAAGATGTGACATCTAACGTAAACGAAAACGATACAAACTATAACCATCAAGCCCCACGACCACTGGCTCAATCGCCAAGTGCTCGACCTTGAGCTTGCGACTATTTAGATAATTAATATCCTGCGGCCCCCAGGTGGGATGCCAGCGGTACACCGGCACATCAGCTTCAAGCAGACGTCGAATAGCCCCGAGGTACTGAACCGGCTCGTCGCTAACCAGCACCTGACGATCAGGCCAGAACAGCTTGTCAGTAATGCCGTCGGTCACAATAACGCTACGTGCTGGGGTGTTGGCCTCGACTATTGCAGCAATACTAGTAAACCGCTGTACATTTCGGCGCACGGCTACCAGACCTTCCTGCGGTTCAAATATCACTAAGGCAACCGACAGTACAACGAAACCTCCAACAATGCCAATTACTAAAGCCCGGCCCAGCCGTACCGCCCACAGGCGGGCCAGGGCCCAACTCGCCGGCACCAGCAGGAAAACGTACAGCGGCAACCAGTAGCGAACGTATGATGTGCCTAAGGTAACGGCCGTAGGGTCAGGATTATCGTTGAATAACCAGCTGCCATACAACACCACCAACCAAAGCGACGCTACTAAGGCCGCTGCCAAATAGCGGCCTGCGTTCAGGCTCAACTCGCGGAAACGAAAGCCTGCATACACTAGGCCGGCAGCGGCGAGCAAAGCCCACCACCAAGTAAGCTGCCAAAGGTACCGTAGTGTCGTGCTACCGATTATGCCCGGGTTAAAGCCGAACGGCAAAATAAGCTCGGCTATGAGCGAGGTGGCAGCCGCCAGAGCACCGCTCGCTTCCCGCTCGCCCACATTGTACCCCACCGAGAATAGTTGACCGTAGATGCTGAAATTAGTTACCAACACTGGGGTAAAGGCGACCACCGCTCCCGCGACTATTAACCATAAGTAGCGTAATTTGAGCTCGCGCCAAGCCAGTGTGAACCAGATGAGTGCCCCGCCCACTACCCAAAAAAATTCCGAGGTGCGCAAAGCTAGCGCTGCCCCGCCTGCCAACCCAGTGGCCAGGTAGTACCACCAATGCTTTTTACGCATAAGCTTAACCGCGAACCAAGTCGCTAGCATCAACAAGTCGAAGAACAGTGCGTTGTGAAAAAATCCGCGGGCGTGATAGTACCAATAAGCCGGCAGGAAGGCGGTCAGAAGCGTGGCTAATGCGGCCGCACGTCTATCGAACAACTCACGCACTGCTAAATAAAGTGCACTTAAGCCTACTATCGCTCCTAGAGCCGTAACATATGGTATCAACCAGGCGCCAAATAAATAACCAAGAAACCCGAGCAATAATGGTAGGCCAAGGAAACTCGCCGGCGCAAGCTTGTAGCCCACCACCTGCGTACTGCGCGGCAGAACCAACGGTTCACCAGCTACGATATTGAGCCTGGCTGGCGCGGCCAGCTCGTCTCCCTGCGCCACTCGACGTGCGAAGTAGGCATTAGCCGTTTCGTCAGGCGAGTTGTAGCGCGGCGGCAGGCCAAAACTAAAGCTCGAGTACAAGAGCGCGGCCACACACGACAATCCGAGGACAATTCTAGTCTCACCCAACTTCAGGAACAGCGCTGGAATAGGCATATCCATAGTATACCGATAACACGTGGTACAATGGTAGCGTATGGCGCTGAAAGCCGTTGCCACGTTTGCGGTACTTCTACTGGCGCTTAACCACCTAAGCTGGCAAGCTCCAGCGCTTTCATTAGTAGTTGGACTGTTCTACTTAGCTGCCGCCAGCTTCCTGTTAGGGCACAGATTTGTACCCGCCGCACCAACTAGCTTCGAACGGCTGGCCTGGGGTGGTATTGCGCTCATGGCGCTCACGGCCTTGTTGGGTACAGTATCATTCTACTTATGGCAGGTGCCGGCCGAGATAACGTTTGTGATATTTGCCCTTTTGCCTTGGCTGGGCAGCGCGGCTCGCCAGAATAACGTCGAGCAGTCAGGCCGTGAAAATATCCTACGTCTCACCCTGGGGCTTGCCTACCTCGCTTGTGTGGCGCTTACCATCACGCTCATTGCCCAAACTGAACCGACCATGGCGATACGCACGCCCTGGCAGGTAGTGACACCATACGTGTTTGTGAGCTACGCGCTAACGGCCGCCACGCTATTGCTACTGGCGCGCTTCGCGAAGCACCCAGCCTGGCTGGCGCCTTTTTACCTAATGAGCCTGGCTGTGCTGGCGCTGGTGTATCCAATTGGCTTTGGCTTTGACCCGTTCATCCACCAAGCTTCAGAAAAATTGATTGCTACAACCGGAACACTCACACCCACACCTCCCTACTACGTGGGGCAGTACGCGCTGGTCGTGGCGCTGCACCGACTGCTCGGCCTAGGTATACATATTATCGATACTTGGCTCGTGCCGATCGTGGCTGCATTCGCCATTCCGCTGGCGGTTATGCGCGCGCTTCGCCCACTCAAGCTTGAATATCCCCTACCACTGGTGCTGGGCACAGTGCCACTGGTGCTGGGCCTTACGGCCAGCTTTACTTACACTACTCCGCAGGCGCTCGCCAACCTGGCTGCACTAATAGCGGTGCTACTCATCGCCGCCTCCATAACTCACGAACGCGGCAGCCAGGGCCTTATCTGGCTCATGACCTTGCTCGCACTGGCGGCCCATCCTCTCACTGGCTTGCCACTTACGACCATTACCTTACTATGGTACCTAAGCTTCGAACAGCCGGCACTATTCGGCCGCTGGCAGCGCCTGGTGCGTGGTGCCACACTCATAAGTGGTGTACTTGTCGTACCACTGGCCTTTATCGCGCTTTCGTTCGTTTCGCCAGGAGCAGCCAGTGTAGGGCTCAATACAAACCTACTCAAAAGCCTAGGTGACATCGGACGAGCGATTGTAGGCGCCCTACCCCAAACGCCTCACTTTATAGGTGCTACGGAGGCGGCATATTTGTGGGACAGGCCACTTACGCTCGTGCTCGTAATACTCGCCTACGTTGGTTGGCAGAACGTTAATAATAAAGGCTGGCGCTTTTTCGCGCCGGCCGCAGCCATGCCAATAGCTTCGTATCTCGTGATGGCTATATTATTCCGCTTTCCGAACTTACCCATGCACGAACAAGACTTCTACACTGTGCGCCTATGGCACCTAGCGCTCATTTGCTTGCTGCCACTGGCATTAGTCGGCTGTGCTACGACCTGGCGCTGGCTCGCGCCAAAACTTGTTTCGTACCTGCCGCTCGCACTGGGCGCGAGCCTGGCACTTACCGCTAGCTTCTATCTTAGCTACCCCAGGTTCGACCACTGGCACCGCGACACTGCCTACAACACTACCCCGGCGGATGTCGAGGCGGTGCAGCTTATCGAGCGCGACGCTAATGATATACCATACGTGGTGCTGGCAAATCAGGCAGTAGCTGCAGCTGCGATACGCGAATTCGGCTTTGCTAAATACTACCAAGGGCACTTCTACTACCCCATACCAACGGGCGTGAACCCGCTGGCCACTGTGTTCTCGAACGCAGCCGAGCGCGGCCTTCCGACCCGCACGGTTATTGAAGAAGCGTCGAGGCTAGCTGGAGTACCTCAGGTGTACTTGGTACTCAACCGCTACTGGGCAGACTTCCTCACGCTGGCGCCCGTGGCTGCGCGCGAATCGAACCAACGCTGGCAAGTGGCAAACGACCAGGTACAAATATTCCGATACGACTTCTAACAGCACACTCCCGACTTGTACTATTTTTATCCATTTACCCTTTCGCGCGAAAGGGTAAATGGATAATTACATTATTTAGACATATCCACCAACATCTTCGCATAGTGCTCAAGTGTGCGATCAGCAAACACACGGCTAGCCTTAAGGCCTGCCTCCAAGAGCTTCCCTGGGTGGTCAAAGCACCAACTAAGCTTTGTCACCAAATCACGGCTATCGCCGGGTGCAAACAGCCAACCAGTTTCGCCTTCAATAATAAGCTCGGGGATGCCACCGAGGTTAGCGGCCAGCACCGGGGTTTGGGCACGGAACGACGTCGGTATAGCAATCGGAGAATTTTCGTAACACAGGCTAGGTACAATTGTGAGGTGGCTCGCGGCGTATGCTTGATCAATTTCCTCCTGGCTCGGCAGGTCATGGAGTACGAAACGATTATCGCGCAACGCCAACTCGCGGACAAGCTTCAGTTTTGGTTTTTGCCCAAGGGCGAATATATGGAGAATAAAATCCTGGCGTGGTAATTTATCGAGCGTTGCTAACAGCCACAAAATACCTTTGTGCTCCTCGAGCTGACCAACATATAATAGTCGCAGCGGCAGTTTGGTCGTTTTGGTACCCGGGATAGCGAGTGGTTGCGGTGCAGGATTCGGCAGTACGACGTGGTTTGCTTTAGGAAAAAATCCTTTGTTCACATGTTCGTCCATTAACCAACGTGAGGGAGACACTACGGTAGTAACGGACTTGAACAGCCAGCGTGTCAGCGCGCGGTAGCACCACGCGACTAGGCCACCGCGCCGTTTGCCCCAGCGGAATAAGCCCGAGGGGTGCAAAAGCTGCACGTCGTGCAGCACGTGGATGTGTTTCAACCCAAGCTTCGCAATCGTCCGTGGTAATAAGAACGAGAGACCCATCAGGTTAGCGCTGATCACGAGGTCCGGCTGTTCATGTTTAAGTACAGTGGCTACGCTACGTGCCACCGGCACGTTGGCGAGGTTAACCAGCTGCCACAAGAATCGCAGCGGGTAAGGTGCATGGCTCGCCTGAAGGTAGTGGTAAAAGTTCAAGGGAAAAAAACGGTACACCTTAACACCACCCTCCTCCCGAAGTTCAGGGCTAAACTTACGCACGCTTTTCCACGGCACGCCCGTTACCACGCATACTTGATGCCCCTGGCGCACGAGCTCGAGCCCTAGCTGGTGCGTAAGGTATTCGGCGCCACCGCGCACGTACGGCGGGTACAGATTTGTAAGGATAGCAACTATCATACAACGTAGGTATGGTACAACTCGCGCAGCCTTTGGCCATGCATACTCCAACGGTAGTGCTGCTCCACAGCCGCACGACCGCGCTCGCCCATAGCGCGCGCTTCGGCTGGTGAAGCAATAAGGTGCTCAAGCGCCGCCGCGAGCGCCAGCGGGTCACCTGGTGTGACGAGCAGGCCGGCACCGGTTTCGGCCACCAATTCACGTACACCAGGCCAGCGCGACGTTACTACCGGCACGCCACAGGCCATGGCTTCAAGTAGCACGATGCCAAACGTTTCCGCCTCACTAGTTGACGGCAAGACAACTGCCGTGGCTAGACTAAGATAACTCGGCAGCTCGACGTCAGGTACAAATCCGGTAAAACGCACTACCTGCGCCAAACCCAGGCGTTGAGCCAGTCGCTCGTAGCGTGAGCGCCAGTGGCCGCGACCAACAACGATGAGCCGCACGCGAAACTCCCTAAGGTGCGTCATAGCCTGGAGCAGCACATCGACGCCCTTGAACGCGTGAGCAGCGTCGAGCGTGCCAACGAACACAAGCACTGCTCCGCCCTCATTGAGCTTGAGTTCACGCCTAAGGGCTGGGGAAGTGGGACGCGGTGTGAAGTGATCATCAACCCCTAGCGGCAGTACCTGCCACTTGTGGGGTTGGCCCAAGCGGGGTACGGCCACGTGCTCGAGGTAATCATGAGTTTGCGTACACAATAACTGCGCCCGCCGTGCCAAACGACGCTCTACCGGGTAACTTAAGGCCCGCAGCACCAAACCTTTCACTCCGCTGGCTTGTGGCACCATGTGGAACGTAACTACCAACTTAAGGCGACGCGGTAGTAGAGCCAAAAATTCTTGAGCGCCAAAAAATGGGTAGTGTAAATGTACTATGTCATAGCGCCGCAGGCGCCAGCCGAGCTGTGGCAAAACAGCAGCATTGCCAAACGACACCAGGGGTCGCAGCGCCACCACGGTAACGCCCGGGGTGCGTTGCGGCACAGCCCGACCGCGATAGCGGGGTGTGAACACTGTCACCTCGTGCTCATGCGCTAGCTCACGGGCCTGGGCCTTCGCAACCATACCGATGCCGCCGCCGTAGGGAGGGTACACGCAAGTTAATATAGCCACGCGCATACTACCAGCGAATTAATGGTAGAAGTAAGTGCCACAATGCAGCCGACATGGGATTGAATATGTAGCTGGTCACCCATCCGCCCTTATTGACGCTTTGAATTATAGGAACAGCATGTCGCAGTAGTTCGCGATCGCTAACCTGTCTTAACTTCGCTAACCGCTGTCGACGCCTGTGTATGCCTAGCCAACTCGCGGGTGTAAGTACATTGGCGTATGCCCGCAAGCGCACGCCAGCCCAGCCGCGCGCAACGGCTACCAGCATAAGTAACAATTCACTCACCAGCCAAGGAATAAGTAACAAGAGCACGGTGGGTAGTTTAAAGTATGAAAGCCACACCACGTAGCGATTACGCTCCATATAGTAAAACTGTCGCAGGCTTCGCCCAGGCTCATAATGGTGAATTACTTTTGCCGCCGGCGCGACGGCGAGTTGCCAACCTGCCAATCGTAAGCGTAAGCAAAATTCAAGGTCTTCGTGGTACATGAAAAGAGCTTCATCAAGCAGCCCGACCTGGTTTACAGCCGTGGCGCGTATAAGTACCGCCGACCCAGAAAGATATGGCGGTTCGTCGCCCGCCCGCAGCCACGGCAAGGAACGCCGCGCCTCCTCCTCAGTCAATCCATTACCCCCGGCCTCACCAAAACCGAGGTAGTGGTACGAATTCCCCAGGCTATTAACGCGTCCGTTGGGAAGAAAAATAGCCGGCTGCACTGCCGCCACCTTGGGGTGGCTATCCAGATATCGCACCAGGGCCTCAAGTGCACCCGCAGTGAGCTCAGCATCTTGGTTGAGCAGAAAAACAGCTTCCGCGTCGCTAGTTAAAGCAGCGCTAATACCGACGTTGTTACCAGCGGCAAACCCCAGGTTCTGGTGCTGCCGCAACAGTGTTACTTCGGAAAAGTGTTCAGCCACGTAATCAGCCGAACCATCACTCGAACCATTATCAACTACAAAAAGTGGTACCCTAGCAGCGTGCGTGCGGCACGAACCCAGTGATAAATCAAGCCAGCGGCGACCGTTGTAGCAAACTAGAACAATAGCGAGGCGCATGGCCGTACGCCCTGCCTAGGCCGCTACCTTGCCTGAGCCGCCTACTTTAAACCTTATATCCAAACGCCACTTATCTGGCGCGGCCGCGAATGTCGCCAGCGCCAGCGCCAGTAACCCAACATTTTTCCACACGTACGAAAAATCCAGCAGCGCAAAGAATAATAAGAAAAGCACGGCCGAGACAAATGCGGCCAGCTCTACCCATAGCCCGAGCATGAGCATTAGTCCAAGCGCCACCTCGAGCCATGATTGTACTAATACAAACAGCTCGGGCTCAATCGGCAACCAGGTAAAGCTTTCAACCAGACTGACGGCCTCAGCGGCATTAGTGCACACGCCAAGCGCGTTCGTATCAGCCCCCAGCTTCGACAAGCCTGACCACAAAAAAACAAACCCCAACCCTAGCCGCATGACCAGTGGGAGGTACGGAATGAGCGCGGTGCGAAACTTAATCACAAAACTCATAGTAGCCACCTACAGCTTAGTTGGGGGTGTGGAACGCTCTTGGTCGGATTCTGGTTCGCGTAAGGCAAGTTTTTGAACCAGGCTAGTGAATTGACGCTCAATCTTTTCCAGCTTTACGAATAGTTTGAACACCAAATAAAACACCAGCAGCAACGCCAGGTAAGTAACCAGATCAACTCCGCGCCCAACCCCTACCAACCGCGCTAAGTACGAAGTAACGTCCGGTACCATCGCCACCACCGCGACCGCCACCCATAACAAGAACCACTCCACGAATTCAACCACTGTCAGCTCGCGCGCCTGGAGCCGGCGGTACAGGCGCCACCATACAGCGAGAACAATTACCAGAATGAAAAGTTGAATGAGTGACATAAATTAGCGCATAAGGCGACCGACGAACATATCGCGTAAGATTCGGAGCACGGGGAATCGCCCCTGCTTCGAGGATTTTCGACTGTATACAGTGTAGCGCACGGTAACTGGAACCTCCACTGGCTTTATCTTAAGCCTAGCTAATTCGTCAATTACTTCAGAGCTATAGGCCATCAGGTCTTGCTGCCACCGCATACCCTGCCAGGCCTGGCGCGTAAAAGCACGCATACCATTGTGGGCATCCGACAGCTTAATACCCGACACTGCCCATGTGAAAAGAATTGCCAGCTTCAAGGTCAATCGCCGCCTTAAAGAAAGCCCTTCGACGTGCCCCAAAAACCTAGAGCCCAAAGCTACACTGGGTTTACCAGGTGTAAGCGCGGCTGCGAGTTTAGGAATATCAACCGGATCAAACTGACCGTCCGCATCAAAGTGGGCGATGATGTCGGCGCCCGCGCGAAACGCATAGGTCGAGCCTGTTACTAGGGCAGCGCCGTAACCACGGTTAACGAAGTGACGTAGCACGATCGCACCAGCCTCGCGGGCCGTGGCGGCTGTGGCATCAGTCGAACCATCGTCAACCACCACCACTTGCGCCGCGTATGGCTGCACGCCGCGCACGGCTGCCCCGACGGCTGGCGCCTCGTTAAAAGCTGGAATGATGACCCACGGCTTCATCGGCTGTGCTCCTTAAACCAACGCAGTGTTTGCCTCAGCCCATCCTCCAGTGGCACCTCGGGCTGCCACGACAGCTCACGGCGAGCGTGTTCGGACGACAGACTACTGCGGGGCAGGTCGTGGGCGCGCGGCGGTAAGTAAGCAACGCGCGGTACTTGGCCCGCGATACTACCAAGACGTATAGCCAGCTCACGCACAGTGAGCTCGTGGCTGGTGGCTAAGTTATAGCTACCTCTACCATCATGAAGGGCGGCCACCATACCCGCGGCGACGTCAGTTACATACACAAAATCACGCGTCTGTTGCCCATGCCCCACGATCGTTAAAGCTTCGCCATGCAACAGCTGTCGACAAAATATTGCAACAACTCCGCCCTCGCCCGACGCATCCTGACGTGGGCCGTACACATTGGCCGGCCGCACAACTACGGTCGGAATACCTAACTGCTCGTAATACCCAAGGTACTGCTCCACTACATGTTTGGCCATGGCATACGGCGATGATGGTCGCAACTCGGCTGTTTCCGGTGTTGGTAGCTGCTCGGGCTCACCGTACACGCCGGCGGTCGAGACAAACAAAAATTTCTTCAATTTAATAGCGCGTACGGCTTCTAGTAAATTAAGGCTGCCCACAATGTTCACCTCGGCATCCGCCGCCGCATCCGCCTGCGCCCGCACAACGCTGCGTTGAGCCGCGAGGTGGCATATGTAATTAGGTTCTAGGCGTCTAACTAATTCCCTAAGCTTGGGGGATTGGATGCCAAGCTTAAAAAATTTGGCGGCTCGCGGCACGTACGCCCGCCGACCAGTCGATAAGTCATCGACCACCGTTACTTGGGCACCGCCACGCAGCAAAGCTTCGGCTAGATGTGAGCCAATAAATCCAGCGCCACCGGTAACCAGTACCTTCGGCATGGCGGCAAGGCTTAGCGCCGGTACCGTTGCAACTCACGCACCTTCGAAAGCTTCTCCCAGGTGAACCCTGGTCCAGTCCGGCCGAAATGGCCGTAAGTAGCGGTCGCGCGGTAGATAGGTCGACGTAATTTTAAATAATTAATAATGCCGTGGGGTGTAAGTGGAAAATTCCGCCGTATGATAGTGATGAGCCGGGCTTCGTCGAGGCGGCTGGTGCCAAATGTATTAACACTGATGGAGGTCGGCTCACTACGCCCAATAACGTAGGCCAGCTGCACCTCGCACTCGTTCGCGAGGCCAGCCGCCACCATATTTTTGGCGACGTGGCGCGCCATGTACGCGGCCGAGCGATCAACCTTTGATGGGTCTTTGCCTGAAAAGCAGCCGCCACCGTGGTGAGCTTTACCGCCATAGGTATCAACAATCACCTTACGCCCAGTAAGGCCAGTATCGGCTTCGGGCCCCCCACGCACGAATCGTCCGGTGGCGTTGATGAATAGTTTAGTGGCGCGATCAAGGAGACGACCACACACCGGCTTCACTACCAATCTCGTAAGATCAGCCTGTAGCTTCGCATGCGTCACGCCAGGGTGGTGTTGCGCGGCCAACACCACGTTCGCCAACCTAACTGGTCGTCCGCCCTCATACTCGACCGCCACCTGGCTCTTGCCGTCAGGCCTAAGATAAGGCACCAACCCTGCCTTACGTACGTAAGCCAGTCGCTTGGCCAGCCGATGCGCCAAAGTAATGGGCAGTGGCATTAGCTCCTTGGTCTCGCGGCAAGCATAACCGAACATTAAACCCTGGTCCCCCGCACCAAGTTTGGCGTTACTCTTAACCACCCCGCGCTTGATGTCGGGTGATTGTTCGTGTATGGCGACCAGCACGCCCGCGTCTTCACAATCCATGCCATAATCCGGGTCAGTATAACCAATATCCCTAAGTACGCCACGCGCCACGCGCTGCACATCAACGAACCCGCGCGTCGATACTTCACCCGCCACGACCAGCACGCCCGCGGCCGCAAACGACTCAATACCGGCGCGCGTCAAAGGATCCTGCCGCAATAGCTCGTCAAGAATAGCATCGGACACTTGATCACATATCTTGTCCGGGTGTCCTTCGGTAACCGATTCCGAGGTAAAAAGCGTGCGCTCGCGCATAGTTAACGCTTGTCCGCCGCCATGCCTAAGACTCGCTCGTGTGCACGAAAATACGCAATCGTGTTCCGTAACCCATCCTCCAGCGGCACTAACGGGAACCAGCCCAAACTTTCGCGCACCTTGGCAATATCAGGTGCGCCCTGACGCGCCAAATAGGCCGGCGCCGGTGCGGTTTCGAATGCCAGCTCGACGTCAGCCAGCTTAGTGATGAGCTCGGCCACTTGGCGGTAAGTGAGCATTTCAGTCGAGCCCAAGTTAAAAATTCCGCCAACCTCGTGCTGCATCAGTTTCAGTAAACCGTCCACCATATCACTCACATAGCAAAATGTCGAAGCGTCTTCCGCCGAACCGTAGATGGTGAGTGGTTGGTTAGTAAGCGCGTGACTGATAAGGTCGGGAATAACACGGCCATCGTTTAGCTTCATGCGCGGACCGTAGGTATTGAAAATGCGGGCAATGCGCACGCTTAACCCCCGGTGCATCCCATAGTTCGTTACTAAACTCTCGGCAAAACGCTTACCCTCATTATAGCAACTGCGCGGACCGACCGGATCAATATACCCCCAATAATCTTCATTGAATGGGTTTTTGTCGCGCGGTTCGCCGTAGATCGACGAAGTTGAAGCGTGTAAAAATTTAGCCTTGTACTTTACAGCAATGTCCAACAGGTGTCGGGTGGCATCGGCGTTAGTGCGCAGCGTTTCAATGGGTAATCGATTATATTCACGAGGGCTGGTCGGGCAAGCCAGGTTGTAAACCTCCTGAATTCCCTGATGCTTCACCTTAAAGACCGCAAGTTCAGGTAACTTGTCCAGATCAATGGGCTCGACCAGGTCATGTCGCAAAAACTTAAAGTTAGGGTTTTGTAGCAATAAATCGATATTCTCTTCTTGTCCTGTTATAAAGCTATCGATACAAATGACATTATATGTTTTCACTAGTTCATCCGCCAGGTGCGAACCAATGAAACCGGCACCGCCGGATACAAGTACGTTTTGTCGATCAAGAAGTTGGTGGTATGACATAGGGTTTGCTTACCCCTTAAGAGTAGCGGAACACGGGGTCTGGTTCAACCCGAACTGGCTGACGCCGCCCTAGGGCGGAATATAAACCTGCGCACCACGGTGAAGTAAATGCCTACCCCGACGCCGACCGCGATAAGCTTAGCCAGTACATCATGATATCCATATACCCGCACCATGAGCCACATGGCACCTTGAATAAATAGCAAATAGATCGAGGAAACGCTGAGAAACTCCACATACTGTCGCCACCAACCGCCAGCTCGTCCGGCAAACGTCCACTGCCGGTGCCACAGGTAATTATTAAAATTGGCTAACAAGAATGCCACCACATTGGCCAACAAAAAGTGCTGTAGCCACCACGGGAATTGGCGGGTGAGCAGTAAGTAGGTGGAAAAATCAACCACCGCGCCACTACCACCCACCAAGGCAAACTTGACAAATTGCTGCCCGAGCCGAACGAGACGCGAACTTAACATTTGACTAACATAGCTAACGGAACACGGCGACAGTGAGCCCGCCAATAAAAGTTTTGGGCTCTACGAAGAACTGTGAACGTACTTCACCTTTTTTAGTAAATACCCGGACATGTGGTCCACCGGTCGGGCCGGGGGCGGTTACAATTTCGTTCGTGCCATCGCCATCAATATCCCCCACGGCTACGTTCACACCGCCGCGGAAGCTTTTTGGATAAGCAAAGAACTGCAAAAAATTTTTACCGCGCGCATGGAACACGCGCACTTGTGGTCCACCACCAGCACCTGGCGCCGCCACGATATCGCCGCGACCATCGCCATCAATATCCCCGACCGCTAAGTTTACACCACCACGAAACGTCGTTGGAAATGGAAAAAATTCCGCCTCTTTCGCACCACTGCGATCAAACACACGCACCGGCAATTTGCTGGCACCAGCTGGTGCGGTAATAAGCTCAGCCACGCCATCGCCATCAAGGTCACCGGCTGCCACGTTTACACCACCTGTGTAGCGCTCGTCATAGGCGACCACTTGATACCATTGGGTGCCCGATTGGTCGAATATGCGTACGATGCTCCCACCACCGCGACCAATGCCGACAGCGATATCGTCTTTCCCATCACCAGTAAAATCAGCTACGGCGACCGACAATCCACCACGGAACGATTCTGGAAAAGCCATAAACTGGAACTCAATTTCACCCCGCGCGTTAAAGATGCGCACGTGCGGCCCCCCGCCGGCGCGTGGCACGGTAACAATTTCGGTCTCGCCGTCACGGTCAACATCTCCCGCCGCCACGTTCACGCCACGTTCGAACCTGGGGTTGTAAGCCAGAAAAGTAGTGATAATCTCGCCCGACACGTCATAAGTCGCTACATTCGATAGCGCGCCCTGCTGCGGCGCTAGCACCATCGGACTCTTCACCGGAAAACGCACACTGCCAGCGAGCTGCAAGGCGGCGGCCAAATTAAGACGCCGTCCAACCCCACCTGGTATGCCAGGGTTCTGTACATCAATTTGATCTCCAGATGCAATAATAATATCCCTAAGCTGCGATGGGCTAAGGCGCGGATAAGCCGATTTCAACACGGCTAGCGCGCCCGAGACCATGGGGGCAGCGACCGAGGTACCAGACCAGTATCCGCCATAGGCTTCCCGAAAATCAGGCTTCGACTGATCAACAAATTGGGTCCCAAATATTTTTACACCCGGCGCGGCCACGTCGATGCAGCGTGAGCCAAAATTTGAAAACTCAGCCCGCACGTCACCCTCATCAAGTGCTGCCACACCGATGACGCGGTTATCGCCATTAAGCCCATCGTCGCATACTGGGTACTGGGGCTGTCGGTTCATATCGACACCAACTTGTTGCTCGTTGCCAGCGGCCGCGACCACGAGCAGTCCGGCTCGGTAGGCACGCTCGATCGCTGCCTCCAGCACCGGGTCGGATACGCTGCCCACGAATGATAAGTTAATTATGTCGGCGTGGTTAGCGATCGCAAAATTTATGCCCCGCGCTACTGCCACGGTGTCACCCACCCCTCGGCCATTGAGCACTCTTATGGGCATGAGGCGCGCCCACCAACTCACTCCCGCCACACCTTGCGCGTTATTGCCTTTGGCCGCAGCCACGCCCGCAACAATCGTGCCATGGTGCATCGCTACCTCGTTCCAGCCGTCATCAAACTTCGGGCTGGGGTCAGGAGTATTGGTAATAAAATCCCACCCGCGCACGTCATCAACGTAACCATTGCGGTCGTTGTCGATGGCGTCCCCAGGCAGCTCCCACGGATTCACCCACAGGTTGGGTACAAGATCGGGGTGCGCCGTATCAACACCCGAGTCGAGAATCGCAATTACTGGACGCATATCAGTCGATTGTGGCCGCTCCCAAGCGAGAGGCGCCTGAATTCTATTCAAGTAACTCTGCTGCATCGGAAACTCGGGGTCATTCGGCGTCAGGCTAATTTTGTATTCGCGCACTGGCGCCGCCGCCACGACACCTGGCTGGGCAGCGAGGTAAGCGACCGCACTGGCTTCACTAAGCCGCTCGCTGCAACGATACTTCGAAGTTTCCCCGTTAGTATGCGCTACCGCCACCTGACACGGCTCGAGCGCGAAAACCGGCCGCGCCAAAAACGCCGCCGCGATTATAACGAAAAACCCAAGTGCTAATCTTGGGGCTACGTTTGGTACATTTATGTGCCGAAGTACCGAATTCATGTTTATATACTATACCAAAAAAACACCTCTAAGTGAACTGTCAGAATAGTCAACGTAGCAGTCTGAAAAAACTTACCAAAGACGTAAGTAAATCAACGGCGATATTATGGGTTGCCAGCAGCTTTTCTACTGCTCAACTTGCTCAACGTCCCAAATCTCCTTGCTTATGTATTTCTCCACATCCGCCAAATCCTCCAGCAGTTGTCGCTCACGCTCCTTACCTTCGTCCGAAGCCCTCTTCGACAGATTAACATTCCTAACCACCTTAAGCTCGGCCTCGATGTCTCGCCGCAACACCGCAAAACCGCGCCGCACCGACTCTTCAGCCTCACGAATTTCCTTCAGCGAATTCAAGTGCTTACGCCGCGCGTGGCGTGCATGGTAAACCGTGTACACAACGAGCCCCACGGTAACAAGTCCGAAAAGGATCAACAGTATCAGGTAAAGAGCCTCGTAACTCACGCGTGAAGTGCCGAACTGCAAGGCCGCTGCGTCCACCACCAGTTGCGCCTGGGGGCTGGGGGCACTCACGCGGTCGCCGAGCTTGCCCTGCACCCACAACAAGTAGGTGCCAGTCGGTAAGAAAGTGTGATGGCGGTAGAACCACACCCCTGCTTCGCCGCTCGGTACAACGTAGCTGGTGGTTTCACCAGTCTGGACGTTTTGCAAATATAACACGATCTCGGTACCCGGCGCGTCAGTTGCTCCACCGACATAGAATATCTCCTTATTGGTGAGGTACTTTGAAACTGTATCAATTAGCGGTGGGTTCGAACCAACTGGTACGCCAGCGGCAGCGCCAGGTTCGGCCGCTAAGGCAGGCTGAACGGCGGCTAACAAGCTCCCGAGCGTGAACGCCAGCAGTAGCGCGGCGAGCTTGCCGTAGCGGCGGTGGTATTTCTTAAGCTCTTCAAGTTGGTGACGAACTGTGGTGGGGAGCTCGCGCACGGCCTGCTGCGTAATCACTTGGTGGTGCCAACGGCGTACGCGCCAGGCAATGAACCCCGCCATGGCAAGCAATAAAGCGAATATTCCCCATACCACCGGCCAGGTCAATATGAAGTTGTGGCGCACTTCCAAACCCTGGTCCCCGATCAGACGGAATATTTTCTTTACGATCTTGAGTCGTTCAGTCGATTCTCGGTAATTACCAGTCTTATCGTAGGCGCGTACAATTACGTCGTAGCTGCCTAAACCAAGCTCGCCAGGCACAAATGGGCTAAGCGCCTCAATAAACAGCGGTTTCGTGTTCGGGTCATCACGTGCCACCGAACTTAGTGGAATTATCTTTAATTCATAGTGCGATAAACCTGAGGCACTGTCGGTACTGGCAAACTTTATGATCGGTTTCAGTTGGGTAGTACGAGCGCCAGGGTCAAACTCAATGGTAAATTCCGCGGGCGGCACAGTGTCCACCTTAACCGCAAAGTGAGTTGTACCACCCCAACCTATCTCGCGCAGCGCCTTGATATGGAAGTAGTGTACTCCGTCATCAAGGTCGCGGTAGGCAACCGAGGTCTTGTCCCCCTCGCTGATATCATCAGGAATGTCAGTTGGATCGCGGCTTAATATGTAACTGAAGCCCTGTACCTTTTCTACTATTTCCCAGCGCAACACCGTATTCTTACTGGCGTACCACTGCGTTTGCTCGGAGTGAGTTTCCGACGCCACCAGTGGCCCAGCTGGCGGTGGCAGCGTGAACTGGTACAATCCTCCTGACTGACTGGTCAGCACGTTTGTCCCCTTACCGTCGTTCCGCAGCACCTGCGACTGGTCGCCGAAGCGAATGGTGCCGGAACCTACCGACCGCACCCGGAACCTCAGTGTTGCTACTAATCCATGGTCAGTTCGTAACCCGCCGGGAATGCCCCCGATAAGTTCCACCGTTCCCTGCTGGTTGTTGTAACGCGGCTGCGAGGTCCACACCTGCACCACCGATCGGCCACTCACCTCGGGCGAGACGAGTTGCATCAGGTCCGGCGGGAAAATGAGATTAATCTGGAGAGCGTTTACCGATTCCTCGTCGGTATCGAGGTAGATAGAAACATCAAAGGTGCTATTAACTGTGAAGGTACCGCTGGTGGGCTGAATTGACACTGTGGCAGCGTCCGCGCCAAGCGCCAGGAGCAGCGCCACAACAAAAAAAATCGCGCCTAAAAAAGTGCGACACCAAGTGCCACGCCGTAACACTTGCCCGTGGTTTACGTCTTGTTGGTGTTTGGTGCTACGGTACGTCGCCGGAACCATGCTATACATAGTACCACGACCAAGGTTAGCCCGACGAGCGCCGCTACCCAGCGCGGCAGTGGCCCAGGCGCTCGCGGCGCAGCGTGATAAACCTCCTGCAAATTACCCGCCCGATCGTAAGCACGCACCCATAGTTTGGTCGCCGCCACCTGCTCTTTCAGGATGTATGGGCTTGTTGCCCCCCGCCAGGCTGTGTCCGACTTCGTGCCCTCGGCCACTTCATAGTGATCAATGCCCGAAGCCGCATCGGTCGCGGCAAAACTTATAAACCGCTTACCCTCGAACGCGCCATCACTCTGCCCAACTAGAATTTGAAAGGGGGCTGGCGCCGTAGAATCCTTCATGGCGCGCCGCGTTATCGTGGCGCCGCAGCTCCCCCCGCGGCACTCCCGCAAATGAAAGTAAAACACACCGTCTTCCGGCGTGGCGAGCTTAATGTCGCCGACAGGCATATCCGCCACCTCGTCCGGCTGCTCGTTCGGTGAGCGCGACAAGACGTAGCTGTAGCTGGCCCCGGGCTTTGCTTCCCACGACATGCGCACGAACGGCCCGCTGTACCAGGTGGCTTCGTCCGGATGGTCGTCTGAAGTAACCACGACTTGCGTTGGGTCATGCCTTACCAAAGTGAAGCTACCCTTAATCAAATCAAGAAACACGGGCGAAGGGGTCGAACTGTGTCGCAATATTTGTGTCTTACCGCTGAACCCAACTTCGGCTAGCCCAACTCCCTTCACTTGCCACACCAAACGCAACACATCACCCTGCCCTTGAAAACCGCCCGGAGCGCCAGCCTCGTACATCACCCTGCCCCAACTTGCTTCCACCCTCGGTGCCAGTGGTGCCAGCGGGAAAGCTCGCCCGGTTGGCTGCGCTTCCCTTAACTCAAGTAGCGTCGCTGGATAGACAAGCTCTAAGGACAGTGCATTCACCACCTCACCCTCGGTATCGACTACCACGTCAGTAATAAAGGTCGATTCGATCGTGGCTGTGGCTGTACTGGGATTCAGAAATAGCTTAGCCGCCGAGGCAGAACGAGTAGGTAGAAAGTAGAAAGTAGAAAGTAGTAAAACTGTTAAAACTAAAGCGCGTAGCAGAACCCTACTAGAGCCCTCACGCTCACGAATTTGTGGTTCACTGTCACGCAGCTGCATGGTATTCAATATGTACATAATTTATATAGCTACTACATTCTACATACTACCCACTACTTACTACATTCCCAACCCTCATCCCGTCCACCAATACAACATGACGCTCAAATCTTTGAGGTCGATGGTGCCGTCGCCGCTACAATCGACTTGCCCAGCCCCCTCGACCGTGGTGGAGCGTCCCCAGTAGTACAGCAGGATTGAAAAATCGGTTAGATTCACACGCCCATCACCATTAAGGTCACTGCACTCCTGGGTATCAATGGGGGCAGTGGGCGGAAAGGCCGGTTGCTGCACCTGCGTCGGCGGCAGCGATACCCCGGGCGGCAGCGCTGCGGGCAGCACCAAGAACACCACGGGTGTACCCGGCTCGCTCTGCAGGCCAGACGCCAGCTTGGCGTACACGCGCACCTGGTGGC
>Ga0082335_1003259_pt1 | contig 27190 bp, 17 predicted proteins | sample Subgrocontami58m_FD_72375 | JGI IMG/M metagenome (GOLD analysis project Ga0082335, IMG submission 72375) | Subsurface groundwater microbial communities from S. Glens Falls, New York, USA - GMW37 contaminated, 5.8 m (SPADES assembly) (version 2) ...
GATCTGCTGCTGAATGTCGCCGGCGTCTTCGTGAACTCGTCGCTGGGCGAGATTCGCGGCATGGTGTACTCGCGCGGCATTTCCGCGGACAGCAGCGATGGCTCCAGCGGCCAGTACTATGTTTCGATGCAGGAGGACGGGCTGCCGATCACGAACATCGCGTTCGGCAATTACAACGCGAGCTACTTCAACCGGCCGGACGCGACCCTGCAGCGAGTCGAGGCGGTCCGCGGCGGCAGTGCCTCGATCACGGCGTCGAATTCTCCCGGCGGCGCGTTCAACTACATCAGCCGGCTGGGTACGCCGCACTTCGGCGGCGAGGTGCGCGAGCGCGTCGGGATCGAGGGACGTTGGTCGCCCACCCATCGCACCGACGTGGTGGTCGCCGGGCCGCTGGTGAGAGGCTGGGTTTACAGCGTCGGCGGATTCTACCGCTACGCCGAGGGGCACCGGCCGGCGGACGGCTACCCGATGAACAACGGGTTCGTGACGCGCGGGAATATTTACAAGGATTACGGCAGCGGGTCGGTGAAGATTTACGGCAAGTACATGGACGACCGGAACCACTGGTACGAGTACCTGCTCGCGCGCGACCCGCAGGATCCGAAGCAGTTTCCCGGGTTGAGCCGGTACAGCACGAACCTGTTTCCGAAAAGCTCGCACCAGTACCCGCGCGAGGCGGAGGACAAGTTCGCGACGTTCGACACCACCGATGCCGTGCGATCACGGCAGCGTTACGGCGGCATCGAGTGGAAGCACGAGTTCGCGGACGGCTGGTCGATCAACAACAACCTCAAGTTCAGTCGCAACTGGGCGGACTGGAACTCGAGCTCGGGCGTGACGCCGCGCAGCCTCGAGTGGCCGAATTTCTTCAGCAACATGCTGATTCAATTCAGCGGCGGCGGTCAGAACGGCCGCGTGCCGGCGGGGTTGTACCGGTTTGCCGATCGCAAGACCGGCGCGGTCCTCGCGGAAGTGACGTCGAACGGGTCGTACAGCGTGAACGCCAACGCGCTGGTCAATGCGGGCCAGGTCGTGCGGTTCGCGAACCTGCCGAACGGCCAGATCCTGCCGCACGCGCTGTGGACAAACACCGGCCGCGTGGCCAACGAGCATACGAACGAAATCATGGAGCGGCTCTCCGTCACGAAGCGCTGGCGGACCATGGCGTTCACGGCGGGCGGCTATTTCGGCTACGCCGGCATCTCCGACCGGCTGACCAGCGGCGGCCGCACCGCCTCGCCGCTGGTCGAGCAGCCGCAGCCCGTCTCGATCGTCTGGATACCGGCGACCGCGGCGACGCAACCCGCGGGCACGCCGGCCGCCGCGTTGACGGCAGTCGCCGGCTGGAATGGCCAGCCGGTGCAGCTCACCAACCCCGAGGGCTTCACCGCGCTGGGCAACGGCTACACGCGCGACAAGGCGATTGCCCGGCAGTTCGCCTACTTCTTCGGGCACAAATGGGACATCTCGCCGCGCTGGGGCGTCGACTGGGGCTTCCGCGGCGAGAACTTCGTCGTCCGCGGCTTGAACAGCGCGGCGGGCACCCAGAGCCAACGGATGAACTGGGATCCCACCTACGGCGGCGCGGACGGCAACCCGTCCACGATGTACGACAACCGGTTCACCGTGCCGAATCCCGCCTCCGTGTGGCACTTCGACCAGAACGTGCGCAGCTTCTCCTGGTCGACGGCAACGAACTTCGTCATCAACAACGAGAATTCCTTCTACACCCGGTACGCGAATGGCGAGAAGGCGCCCGACTACGCATTCTTCCGCAATTACACGACACAGTTCCGGCTGGATAACCTGAGGCCGAGGCCGCAGACCGTGCAGCAGTGGGAGGTCGGCTATCGCTGGAAGAAGCAGCGGCTGACCATGACGGTGACGCCGTTCTGGAGCCGGCTCGGCAACATCAACAGCAATCCGCAGGCGACCGAGGCGGACGGTTCGACGCCGTATTATCCCGACCCGATCTACAACATGACGACCTCGTACGGCGTCGAACTCGAGGGCGATTATCGGATCAGCGAGCGCTGGCGCGTGCGGTCGGTCTTCACCGTGCAGAAACCGGTCAACACGATCTGGAAGGTCTTCGTGGCCGGCGCCAACGGTCGCGACGACGACACGTACCTGGATTTCTCGGGCAAGCCGGCGGACAACAACCCGGACTTCATCCTGAACACGACGCTCGATTACCGTGCGAAGAACTGGTTCTCCAACCTCTCGTGGCGCCACATGGGCGAGCGTGCCGGCAACATCGCCAGCGTGATCACGCTGCCGCGCTTCAACCTGTTCAACTTCGCCGCCGGCTACACCTGGTCGCGGGCGCTCTCGTTCACCTTCAACATCAACAATGTCTTCGATAGCGAAGGTGTGATGACCTGGCGCGGCTGGGGCGTGAACCCCGGCGACCGGCAAGGCTACACGTCGCTGCCGGAGACCGGCCGCGACACGATGCTGCAATACGTGCCGGTGCAGCCGCGGGCGTATTTCCTGAGCGCGACGTACCGATTCTGAATCGACCTCGCCGCGCACAAAGGTGGACGGCGACCTCCGGCGCCGTCTGCTGCGGCAAAGAACGCGCCCGGAGGTCGCGTTCCACCCTCAATCACTCCTTTTCTCGATCCCATGCTCCGCACCACCCTCCTCATCCTGGCAATCGTCACTGCATCGACCTTCGGCGCTGACACGCCAAGAAAACGTGACGCCAAAAAAGGCGACACGCCCGGTCAGGGCTCGCGCCGGGCAATGGCCGAACTCGCCACCGCGACCGATCCCTCGGCCATCCAGGTCGCTCCGGGCTTCAAGGTGGAGCTGCTCCACGCGGTGCCGAAAACCGAGCAGGGCTCGTGGGTCGCGCTGACGGTGGATCCGAAGGGGCGGATAATCGCGTCGGACCAGTACGGCGGTCTCTATCGGCTGACGCCGTCCCCGCTCGGCCGCAGTGACGGCACGAAGATCGAGCACCTGGCGATCGACTTCACGACGGTGAAAACGAACGGCGCAGCGGACGAGCCGGCGGCGCGCGAGGGCAAGAAGAACAAGGAAACGCCGCCCGGCCCGCGGATGGAAGTCGGCGCGCACGGACTGCTCTACGCCTTCGACAGCCTGTACGTGATGGTGAACGAGCAGCGCAACAAGGCGGGCCTGTGGCGCGTGCGCGACACGAACGGCGACGACCAGTTCGACGAAATCAAGTTCCTGCGGCCGATGAACGGCAGCGGCGAACACGGCACGCACGCGCTGGTGCTCGCGCCGGACGGCAGATCGATCTATTTCACCAACGGCAACCACACCGACCTGCCGAAGGCGATGGAGCACGCCCGGATGGTCGCCTGGGGCGAAGACCACTTGTTGCCGCGCATGTGGGACGCCCGCGGCCACGCGCGCAACAAGTACGCGCCCGGCGGATACATCGCGCGCGTCGATCCGGACGGCAAGTCGATCGAGCTCTTCACGATCGGCTTCCGCAACGCGTACGACATGGCCTTCGACCAGAACGGCGAGCTCTTCATCTACGACTCGGACATGGAGTGGGACCAGGGCACGCCGTGGTACATGCCGACGCGGATCAACCACGCGGTGGACGGCGGCGACTTCGGCTGGCGCAGCGGCGCGGGGCGCTGGCCGGCATACTACGCCGACAGCCTGCCGGAGGTGGTGAACATCGGGCCCGGCTCGCCGGTGGGCGTGACGTTCGGCACGGGTGCGAAATTCCCGGCGAAGTACCAGCGCGCGCTGTTCGCGGCCGACTGGACCTTCGGCACGTTGTACGCGATTCACCTCACGCCAACCGGCGCGACCTTCCGCGGCGAGAAGACGGAATTCGTTTCCGGCAAGCCGCTCCCCTTCACCGACGTGGTGATCAACCCGAAGGACGGCGCGCTGTATTTCACGGTCGGCGGCCGGCGCACGCAGTCGGCGCTCTATCGCGTGACGTACACCGGCAACGAAAGCACGGCGCGGGCGAACATTCCTCCCCCGACCAAGGACGCGGAGCTTCGCCGGTCGCTCGAGGCGTTGCACGCCGAGGGCACGGGACCCGCCGCGATCGACACCGCCTGGCCGCACCTGGCGAGCAAGGATCGCTTCGTGCGCTGGGCGGCGCGCGTTGCCATCGAGCGGCAGCCGGCGGAGAAATGGACCGACCGTGCGCTGGCGGAACTGCAGCCGCAGGCCTCGCTCGAGGCATTGATGGCGCTCGCCCGCGTCGGCGACAAATCGCTCCAGCCGAAAATCATCACCGCGCTCAGCCGGCTGGACTTCAAGGATCAGCCCGCGGACCTGCGGCTGCCGTTGCTGCGCGTGTGGGAACTCGCCTTCACGCGCATGGGCAAACCGTCCTCCGAGACCTGCGCGACGGTCGCGAGCAAGTTCGAGCCGCTCTTTCCGCACCAGGACGCGCTGATCAACCGCGAGCTCGTCTCGCTGCTCATCTACCTCGGCTCGCCCAACGTCGTGGCGAAGACCGTGCCGCTGCTCAGCGTGTCGGAGCCGGTGATCACGACGTTCGAGGAGCTCGGCGGCAAGTCGCTCATCGCCCGCAACGACAACTACGGCAAAGTGGTCGGGGAAGTCAGCGCGTCCCGGGCGGACCGGCAGCAGATCGCGTTCGCCTACGCGTTGCGCAACGCGACGGTGGGTTGGACGCCGAAGCTGCGGCTGGAATACTTCTCGTGGTTCCCGCGCACGCGGAACTGGAAAGGCGGCGCGAGCTTCGGCGGGTTCATCCAGAATATCCGCACCGAGTCGCTCGCCACGGTGACCGACAAAACCGAGCGCGCCGCGTTGGACACTCTGTCGAAACCGCCGCCGCCTTCATTCGCCGTGGCCGCCATCATGCCCAAGGGCCCCGGCCGCGCCTACACCGTGCAGGAGGCGATGGCCACGATGCCGGCCAAGCTCACCGGTCGCGACTTCGCGCGAGGCAAGGCGATGTTCACCGCCACGGGCTGCGTGATGTGCCATCGCTTCAACACGGAAGGCGGCAGCGGGGTCGGACCGGACCTGAGCGGCGCAGGCGGTCGCTACAGCATCCGCGATTTGCTGGAGAACATCATCGATCCGTCGGCGGTGATCAGCGATCAGTTCGGCAGCGAGCAGATCGAGCGCAGCGATGGCGAACCGATTGTCGGCCGCGTCGTCGGTGAGGAGGACGGCGACCTGCTCGTGATGGCGAATCCGTTCATGCCGGACGAAAAGGTCCGCGTGAAGGCCTCCGCGGTGAAATCGCGAAAGCCCTTCCCGGTTTCCATGATGCCGCCCGGGCTGATCAATTCGCTGAACGAAGAAGAGCTGAAGGATTTGCTCGCGTACCTGCTCAGCGGCGGGAGCGAGAGCGATCCGATGTTCCGAAAGTGAGGTGAGGCCGGTTCTCTCAACCGGCCTGCAAGTGTCGCGATCTCCCAAGCCCGCTCGGAGAGCGGGCTCCACCTTCAGCTCGACCCTCGGCTCACCACTTCCACTCGACGCCGCCGAACGCGCCGAAGCCAAGCGCCGGGTAGCCGTTCACCTCTTCGTAACGCTCGTTCAGCAGGTTCTCGATCCGCGCCTTCACGGCGAGACGAGGGGTTACCTGCCACGCGGCGTAGATCCGCGCGACGGTGTAGTCCTCGCCGTCGATCGTGGCAAACGTCCGCGCGTTCACATCGCGACGATGCGCGGCGAAAGCGACCCCGGCGCCGCCGCTGACTCCGCGGCCGAAATCCTGCCACACGTCCACGCTGCCGCGCTGTCGCGGGCGCCGGAGCAGCCGCGTGTCCGCCGTGAGGTTTCGCGCCTCCAGGTACGTGTAGCTCGCGTGCAGCTCGGTCGCAGCCGCGACATTGATGCGGGCCGAGACTTCGACGCCTTCGGTGCGCGCACGCTGGATGTTTTCCACGCTGCGAAAGTTCGCGGTGCTCGCGATCAGGTCGTTGAACCTCGTCTGGAACCACGTCACAGCGAGGGTCCCGCGCTGGTTCGGAAGATAGCAGTCGACGCCGCCGTCCCAGCCCCGTGCGCGCTCCGGCCGCAGGTTCGGGTTGCCGACGTAGAACGCGCTCTGGCCGTAAAGATCGAGGAAGCTCGGCGAGCGGAAGGCCGTGCCATAGCTCGCGCGAAACTTCAGCGTACGATGGGCCACCAGCCACGCGGCCGTGGCGCGACCGGTCGTGGCGCGACCGAATGTATCGAAATCGTCATTGCGCAGGCCCGCGGTGAGGAACACGTCGTCGCGCGGCGAGAACTCGTCCTGCGCGAACACCGCGAGCAGCGTCTGCTTCTTGTTGATGTCGCCGAACCCAGTGTTGCGGGTGTGATTCGCCTCAGCCGTGACGCCGCCGGTGATGCGCTGCCACTCGAGGCCGCTGAAGGTCGATTGTGCGTCGAGCACGCCGCGCCGGTTCTTGACGACCGTGAAGGCGGTGGGCCGGCCGGCCCGCGGGCTCTCCGCGACGAAGCGCCGGTCCTGGCCGCCTAGCACCGCGTGCGCCGTCCAGGCGGGCGCGAGCGTCACGGTGGCGAACGCCGTCGCCAGCACGTTTTCCTCGCGCGTCTCGTTGTCGGGATCGTTCGTGTACCGATCGCCGGGATCGCCGTACACGCCGTGAAACCACCGCACGGTCGAGCCGACGGCGAAGCGGTCGCTCACCTTGTGATCGAGCCGCAGCGCAGTGGTCGCCGAATCGAATTGGTTGTTGGCGCGGTCGTTGTCCGTGTGACCGCCCAGTGCGGAGAAATTCCAGGCGCTCGCTCCGCGTTCGCCTTGGGCCGCGAGCGCGCCCTGCACGGTGCCGAAGCTGCCGGCCTCGACCGAGGCCCGGCCCGCCGGCGCGCCGCGGCCGCGCTGGGCGCGCAGCGAAACCACGCCGCCGATCGCCTCGCCGCCGTACAGCGTGCTCTGCGGGCCGTGGGCGATTTCGAGGCTGTCACACGCGCCGACGCACGCGCCGCCGAGAAACACCGCGTAGTCCGTGTTGGGATCGTTCAGCCGCAGCCCATCGACGAGGAAAAGGGTCTGGTTCGAATTCGCGCCGCGAAGAAACAGCGACGTGACCGCGCCGTTCGCCCCCGACGCAAACAGCGGCGCGCCCGGCGCGGAGCCCAGTGCGCCGGCGAGCGAGTTGATTTGCCGCCGGGCGAGGTCCGCGGCCGAAAACACTTCGATGGCGGAACCGATGGTCTGCGCGTCGACGGGGGTGCGCGTCGCGGTGGTGACGTACGGCGGGAGCCCCTGGACAGGCTCGGGGCCCTGAGCTGGTCGAACGGTTGGCGCCGGGGCCTGGGCCTGCAGCGCGGCCGGAGCGAGCGCGGCGAGCGCAAATAAGAGCGACGCGAGGGAGGAATTCATGGATCGGGCTGGTTGACTGCGGCGACAAGAGCAGTCCCGATCGCGGAAGCGACGGCGCCACTCTCACGCTTCATTGGTGCGATGAAGTTTTCGCGAGCGGTATTCGCGTCCTGCCGGACAGCGAAAACCGCACGCGTGAGCACTCCGGGGCAGATATTCGGACTCCGCACTGGCGCGCCGGCGGCGCGCAAGTATCAAGAACCAAGGATCAAGTACCAAGAATCGGGCAGCGATGCCGCACCTCTTGGGACTTGGAACTTGGTACTTGTTACTTCCGCGCGCAGCGCGTTTGCCTCGCCCCTCGCCTTCACTGCCGGTTGAACCGGCAATTGGCTTTGCGCGCACCCTTGGGCGGCGCGCGTTGGGGTTTGTGATGCGTTACCGCAGCGCAACTGTGGCCGATTCACACGGCCTTCCCTGCTAACCGGAAACGAAGAAAGAACAGCTGCACGTCACGGCACCCCCGTGCCGGCGGCAAGCGGAATCGCTGTCACAACGTATCAACGCATACACATTCGTAGATATGTGACTTGCCATCGCTCCCGCACGGCCTACGGTGCGCGGCATGAATACCGTGTCTGCCACCGCCGAACGCGCCGACCGCTTTCGACGCTTGTTTGCGTCCAAGATTGTCGTGCTCGACGGCGCGATGGGCTCGATGATCCAGACGTTCAATCTCGGCGAAGCGGATTTTCGCGGAGAGCGGTTCTCGGCGCATCCGCACGACCTGAAGGGCAACAACGACCTCCTGTCGCTCACGCGGCCCGACATCATCGAGAAAATCCACGGGGACTACTTCGCGGCCGGGGCTGACGTCGTCGAAACGAACACGTTCAGCAGCACCTCGATCGCCATGGCGGATTACCGGTGCGAACCTTTCGTGCGCGAGATGAACCTCGCCTCCGTGCAGTGCGCGCGCCGCGCCGCCGCCCGCGCCGAGGCCGCGACGCCCGGCCGGCGGTGTTTCGTCGCCGGCGCGATCGGCCCGCTGAACCGCACGCTCTCGATGTCGCCCGACGTCAACCGCCCCGACTACCGCGCAGTCACCTGGGATCACGTCGTCGGTGCCTATTCGGAGCAAATCAACGCGCTGCTCGACGGCGGCGTCGACGCGCTGCTGGTCGAGACGATTTTCGACACGCTGAACAGCAAGGCCGCGCTCTTCGCGATCGAGAGCATCTTCGAGCAGCGGGGCGAGGCCGCGCGCGTGCCGGTCATGATCAGCGTCACGATCACCGATGCCTCCGGGCGCACGCTGTCCGGCCAGACCATCGCGGCGTTTTACCACAGCGTCGCGCACGCCAGACCGTTTTCCGTCGGCATCAACTGCGCCCTCGGCGGTGCGGCGATGCGGCCGTACGTGGAGGAACTCGCGCGCCTCGCCGCGTGCTACGTCACCTGCTACCCGAACGCCGGACTGCCGAATGCATTCGGTGGATACGACGAGACGCCCGAGGACATGGCGCAGGTGCTCGGCGAATTCGCCCGCAACGGCTGGGTCAACCTGGTCGGCGGCTGCTGCGGTTCCACGCCGGCGCACATCGCGGCCATTGCCAGGGCCGTGCGGGGCCTCGCCCCGCGCATGCTGCCGCAGGCCCAGCGCGCCCTTCGGCTGAGCGGCCTCGAACCCCTCGCGGTCGCGTGATGAATTGAATAGAAGCCAGCGAAGTTAACGGAGGTCTTCTTCGTTACCTTCGCGACCTTCTGTTTATTTGAATTTCCGTGTCTTCGAATCCTCCCACCTCCGCCGCCTCCACCTTCCTCGTCATCGGCGAGCGCACGAACATCACCGGCTCGCCGAAATTCGCGAAAGCCATCAAGGCGGGCGACTGGGACGCGTGTCTCGCCATCGCCCGCCAGCAGGTCGAAAGCGGCGCCAACGTTCTCGATATCAATGTCGACGAGGCGCTGATCGACGGCGAGGCGACGATGGTGAAGTTCCTCAACCTGATCGCCGCCGAGCCCGAGATCAGCCGCGTGCCGATCATGGTCGATTCCTCGAAGTGGTCGGTGCTCGAGAAGGGCCTGCAGTGCCTGCAGGGCAAGGGCATCGTGAATTCGATTTCGCTCAAGGACGGCGAGGTCGAGTTCCGGCGGCGCGCGACGCTGGTTCGCCGCTATGGCGCCGCCGCCGTGGTGATGGCCTTCGACGAGCAGGGCCAGGCCGCCACCCGCGACGAGAAAGTCCGGATTTGCACGCGCGCCTACCAACTGCTCACGGAGAAAATCGGGTTTCCCGCCGAGGACATCATCTTCGATCCGAACATCCTCACCGTCGCCACCGGCATCGAGGAGCACAACAATTACGCGGTCGATTTCTTCGAGGCCACGCGGCTGATCAAGGACACGCTGCCGCACGCGAAAGTCAGCGGCGGCGTCTCCAACGTTTCCTTCTCGTTTCGCGGCAACAACGCCGTCCGCGAGGCGATGCACACCGCATTCCTCTACCACGCGATCCGCGCCGGGCTCGACATGGCGATCGTCAACGCCGGCATGCTCGGCGTGTACGAGGAGATCCCGCAGGACCTGCTCGAGCGCGTCGAGGACGTGCTGCTCAATCGCCGGGCCGACGCCACCGAGCGGCTGGTCAAATTTGCCGACGAAAGTAAATCCGTAGCGACGAGCACCAGCGAGTCGAACCCGCTCGCTGGCGCTCGCGGCTACGAGAAAGCGGAAGAAGCCTGGCGCCAAGGCTCCGTCGAGGAGCGGCTGAAGCACGCGTTGGTCAAAGGCATCGACCTGTTCGTCGAAACCGACACCGAGGAGGCGCGGCAGAAGTATCCGCGGCCGCTCGACATAATCGAGGGTCCGTTGATGGACGGCATGCGGGTCGTCGGAGACTTGTTCGGCGCCGGGAAAATGTTTCTGCCGCAGGTCGTGAAGTCGGCGCGGGTGATGAAGAAATCCGTCGCCTACCTCACGCCCTACATGGAGGAGGAAAAGCGAAAGCTCGCCGCCACCGGCGCGACCACCCGCCCGAACGGCCGCGTGCTGATGGCGACGGTCAAGGGCGACGTCCACGACATCGGCAAGAACATCGTCGGCGTCGTGCTGGCCTGCAACAACTACGAGGTGACGGACCTCGGCGTGATGGTGCCGGCGGACAAAATCCTCGCCACCGCCCGGGAGAAGCAGGTCGACGTGATCGGGCTCTCGGGCCTCATCACGCCATCGCTCGACGAGATGGTGCACGTCGCGCGCGAGATGACACGGCAGAATTTCTCGGTGCCGCTGCTGATCGGCGGCGCCACCACGAGCGGCGCACACACCGCGGTGAAAATCGCGCCGGAATACTCGGGCGGCGTCGTGCATGTCCTCGATGCGTCGCGCGTGGTGAACGTCGTGAGCGCGCTGTTGTCGCCCGAACAAAAGCCGGCGTTCATGACGGAGATGGCGGCCAAGCAGGAGCGGCAGCGAACCGAATTCGGCGACCGGCAGAATCGCCGGCCACTGCTGTCGTTGACGGAAGCGCGGGCGCGCAAACCGCAGTACGACTGGGCGGGCGTCGATCTTCCCCGACCCGAGTTTCTCGGCGCACGGACCTTCGCGCCGGTCCCGCTCGCGGAAATCGTGCCCTTCATCGACTGGGGCCCGTTCTTCAGCGCGTGGGAGCTGCATGGCCGCTTCCCCGACATCCTGCAGGACGCGGTCGTGGGCACGGAAGCGACCAAGCTTTACGACGACGCGCAACAGCTGCTCGGGCGAATCGTCGCGGAAAACCTCTACACCGCCAAAGCCGTGATCGCGTTCTGGCCCGCGAACGCGGTCGGCGACAGCATCGAGGTGTACCGCGACGAGCAGCGCAGTGCCGTCGTGGCCCGGCTGCACTGCCTGCGCCAGCAACTCGAAAAACCGGCGAACCAGTTCAATCACTGTCTCGCGGATTATGTGGCGCCGCGCGAGTCGGGCCGGATCGACTACGTCGGCGGCTTCGCCGTCACCGCCGGCCATGGCGTCGAGCAACTCGCGCTCCGTTTCAAGGCGGCGCACGACGATTACTCCGCGATCATGGCGCAGGCGCTCGGCGATCGGCTGGCGGAGGCGCTGGCAGAGGCGATGCACAAGCGGGCCCGCGATTTCTGCGGTTTTGGCCGCACGGAAAATCTTCCGATGGCGGACATGCTCCGCGAGAAATACCGCGGCATTCGGCCGGCGCCCGGTTACCCCGCGTGCCCCGACCACACCGAAAAGCTCACGCTGTTCTCGCTGCTCGATGCACCGGAGGCGGCCGGCATCACGCTGACGGAGAGTTGCGCGATGCTGCCCGCCAGCAGCGTGAGCGGACTGTACTTCAATCATCCCGACTCGAAGTACTTCGCCGTCGGCAAAATCGGCCGCGACCAGGTCGAGGACTACGCCGGGCGCAAAGGCATGCCAGTCGAGGAGGTCGAGCGCTGGCTCGGGCCGTATTTGGATTACACGCCGGCGAAAGGTTAACCAAGGCAGTTTTCCGCAGTCCGGTCACCCTGACCGCGCCGAGCCGCATGCGCGCGGTGTACCGGATGCTCGGTCTGGTCAGGCAGTCGGTCGCTTGAAACGTTTTCGAGCGGCCTCCACTTTGCCCCGAATGACGCAGCCTTCGACATGGTCGTTAATCAATCCCATGGCCTGCATGAAAGCATAGACCGTCGTGGGCCCGACAAATTTCCATCCGCGCCCTTTGAGTTCCTTCGACAAGCCAATCGACGCTGGCGAAATTGACACGGATTGCGGTCGGGCAAGTTCCGCCGCCGCGGGCTCGTAGCGCCAGATGAAGGCAGCCAGCGAGCCGGCTTGTTTGACCAGTTCGCAGGCCAGCCTGGCGTTGTTGATGACCGCTTCGATCTTGCCGCGATGCCGGACGATGCCGTCGTTCTCGAGGAGCCGTTCCACATCGTGCGCGGTGAAGCGGGCGACCCTCTCGAATTCAAAACCGAGGAAGGCGTCACGAAAGTTTTCGCGTTTGACGAGGATGGTTCGCCAGCTCAGCCCGGATTGAAAACCCTCCAGGCTCAGCTTCTCAAAGAGCCGGTGATCATCGCCGACGGGGAAACCCCACTCGGTGTCGTGGTAGGGCAGAAATTCAGGCACGTCGACGCACCAGCGGCAGCGGGGCTTTCCATCGGGGCCAGCGATTGTCGTGCTCATGGGAGGCTCTCGGTGGTTTGCATCTGTGAGATGGGTGTCGAGGGGTTGAACGAAAAAAACGTGCCGGTTGGCTACGCATTTGCGACGAGGGATTCGAGCCATTCTTCCAACGGACGCACTTCGCGACAGACGAACCTTCGTCGCGGAAGGTACTGGCCAGGGTCGCGACTCGTTCCGGATGAGGGTCGCGTCATGAGCGGATGAACCGGACATCCGCGAAAAGGCAGGACCGCAACACCCGTTGGTTCCCGCAGCGCGCGCCGGGAAAAATCAGCATCGTCAACCCGAGAAATTCCGGGGGCATCGGCCGCGGCCGCGCGCGCCGAAACCATTGATTGTTTTTTAGCGCGCGCCCGGCGAACCCGCACGGCGCGCGCGAGTCTCTTGCGTGCCATAATTCGCGCCTCGATGTTTTCCCCGGCCACAATTCCCGCGCCAACTCACACCAGCCTCCCGGCTTCCGCGAAACGCTTTTTGCGTATCCTGTACGCCGATGACCTGCGCGACCTGCGCGAGGTGATGCGCATCACGCTGAGTCGCGCTGGTCACGGAATCGAGTGCGTCGAGGACGGCCTGCTGGGGCTGGCCCGGGCGACGGCCGATCCGGGTTTCGATCTGATCATCACCGATCACCACATGCCGAACATGAACGGGTTGGAATTGGTGATGCGGCTGCGGGAGCAGATGTATCCCGGCAAGATCATGGTCTTCAGTTCGGAACTCAGCAGTGTCGTCGCAGCGGAATACGAGCGGCTCAACGTCGACCGCATCCTCTACAAGCCGGTCTACCCTTCCGTGCTGCGCGACGTGCTTGTCGAACTGTTCCCCGGCACGCGGCAGGCCTGAGCCGCGATCTGCCGCGGGGATTGCACCGTCGCCTAAACCCCTGGAAGGTGGACGGCGACCTCCGGGCGCCGTTTGTTCGTACGGCGAGAACACGCCCGGCGGCGCGTTCCACCTCAGCACCGCCCCACGGCTTCGTCATGCTTCACCTCACCAACGGCGACTCCGCAGCAGGTGTGATTCGGTTGACCGGCGTGATCGGCGAGGTGCTGCCGTGGCGCGACCTCCTGCACGAAGGGCCGGTCCCGGCGGGACTCACGCTGGAGGGCATGACCGACGTCCGGGCGCGATATCTGGCCTCGGTCGGCGCCGGCCCGTTCCCCGCCATCTTCGCGAGCATGGCCGCGCGCAATGCCGCGCTGCGTGCGGCCCGCAACGCCGTGCTTTGGTTCGAGCACGACCTGTACGATCAGCTCCAGCTGCTGGAAATCCTCGCCACTCTCGCGACGCAACGAGAGACGCACACCGAGCTGATCTGCATCAATGCATTCCCGGGCGTCGAACCGTTCCACGGCCTCGGTCAGCTCACGCCGCCCCAACTCGCCACGTTGTGGTCGCAACGCCGGCCGGTCACGCGCCCGCAACTGGCCCTGGCCACTCGCGCCTGGCACGCCTTCACCTCCGCCGATCCGACCGCGCTGCCCAAATTCCTCGCAACCGATACGACCGCGTTGCCGTTTTTGCGCGACGCCCTCCAGCGGCTGCTCGAGGAATATCCGACGTCCCCGACCGGGTTGTCGCGCACCGAGCGGCAACTGCTGCAGGCGGTGGCGCGTGGCCACCGGAGTTTCGCCGACGTCTTCGCCGCGAGCCAGGCGGCGGAGCCCGCGCCGTTCATGGGCGACTCGGTCATCGAGGCACGGTTGGAAGCGATGGTAAACGCGCGCACTCCGCTGCTGACGCCCGAGCCCTATGCGCTCACCGCGGCGGGCGAGCGCGTGCTGGCCGGCGAAGCCGACGCGCGCCAACTCAACGGGATCAATCGCTGGATCGGCGGCGTGCATCTCGTGGGATGAGCCGCCGCCCCGCGGAACGCCCATGAAATTGTGTTTCCCCGGTGCCGGATGTTCGCCAGCGTCCGGCGCGTGTCGACGACCCCCGCACACCCGCCACCAGTTTCGCTCTCACCGCTCGCCGCTGCCCCCCGCCCACCGCCCACCACCTTCGGCGGCGTCCTCCGGCAACTCGGGCCCGGCCTGATCATCACCGCATCGATCGTCGGTTCGGGCGAACTCATCGTGACGCCCAAACTCGGCGCGAGCATCGGCTTCACGCTGCTGTGGTTCATCATCCTCGGCTGCATCCTGAAGGTGTTCATCCAGATCGAGCTCGGCCGTTTCACGCTCGCGCGCGGACTCACCACGCTCGAAACGATGAACCTCGTGCCCGGCCCGCGGCTCGTCGTGTCGTGGCTGCTCTGGCTCTGGCTGATCATGTTTGCCGCGACGGTGTTTCAAGTCGCCGGCATGGTCGGCGGTGTGGCGAGCATCCTCGCGATTGCCGGACTGAAACTGTCGACGTCCGCGGCCGCGGTCCTGATTGGCGTCGTGACGGCGGTCCTGCTCGTCGTCGGCCGCTACCGGCTGGTCGAGAGCGCCTCCACCTTGATGGTGGTCGCCTTCACGATTTGCACGATGGTGGCGGTGATCGCGCTGCAGTTCACGCCGTACGCGGTCACCACGAAGAATCTAGCCGAAGGGCTGAGTTTCCACCTGCCCGCCTCGTTCACCGTCGCGTTCGCCGCATTCGGCATCATCGGCGTCGGCGCCTCGGAGCTGATCTACTATCCGTACTGGTGTTTGGAGAAAGGATACGCGCGACACGTCGGCCGCACCGACGGCACGCCGGGCTGGGGTGAACGCGCGCGGGGCTGGATGCGCGTGCTCAACGCCGACTGCTGGGTCTCGTGCCTGATCTACACCAGCGCGACGCTGGCCTTCTACGTTCTCGGCGCGGCCGTGCTGGGCGCCAAGCACCTTGACGTGACCAACGTCGACATGATCCAGACGCTTTCCCACATGTACGTCGAGACGTTCGGTCCGTGGAGCCTGTGGCTGTTCCTCGTCGGCGCGTTTGCGGTGCTCTACTCCACGATTTTCGTCGCCACCGCCTCGAACGCGCGCCTGCTCGCCGACGCGCTGGTCGTGTTCAAGATGAAAACGTACGCCTCGGAGGCCGAACGCGCGCGCGCCGTGCGGTGGCTCTGCGCGCTCGTGCCGGCGGCGTGGACCGTCCTGTACCTGATTTGGGGCTCACCGGTCACGCTGGTGTTTGTCGGCGCCGTCGCGCAGGGGCTGATGATCCCGTTTCTCGCGCTCGCCGCGCTGTGGTTGAATTACCGGCAAACCGATCCCGCGCTGCGCACGACCTCCTTCTGGCGCGGCTGCCTGTGGGTTTCCGCGGCGGCGATGACGGCGGTGGGAGTGTATCAGGTGGTCGATACGTTCAAGTGACGGCTGTTCCCTTGGTCGATGAAGCACTGGTTTCGTCGCACGGCACTCCCCGGGGTTGGCTCAATGCTCGACTCCGACCCGGTCGGCAGCCAGGCGCATCTCCAAGTTGTCGGTCAAGCGTAGCGCCGGCATCCTGCCGGCAAGTGGCTGCGGCTTCCAGCCGCAGACTCATCGGCGGAAAGTCGATGTCACTCGCAATGCCGGCAAGATGCCGGCGCTACGTTCAGGCCGCTGCGATCACCGACCACCGGCAGATGCGCCCTCGGCAGCCGATGAGCGGGCATTCAACTTGACGGGGCGACGGCGCTGCGTGCATTTTGCGTGCATGACACGCAAGACCATCTCGCTCGACATCGATGTCTACCGCGGGCTGAAGCAGCGCCAGACCCGGCACGAAAGCCTCTCGGCGACACTGCGCCGCATGTTGGAGGACGACAAAGATCCGGCGGATTACCTGGAAGAACTGACCGCCAACCCGCCGAAAGTGGACGTGGCGCTGTTGCGCCGCCGGCAGGCGAATCCGCCGCACTCGTTCCGTCCGGTGCGCAAGCGCCATGCTGCTTGACACGACGTTTTTCATCGACCTCGCCGATGAGCTGCAATCAGGCACGGCCGGGCCCTGCCGCACTTTTCTCGAAAAGCAACGCCACCGGGAGAAATTTGCCAGCGTAGTGACGATGGGTGAATTTGCGGTGGGTGCGACGGTGGCGGAGACGCGGAGGTTTTTTCGCGGCTATGGCCGGTTGGCGCTCGGGCGCGATCTTGCCATTTATGCCGGACGCTTGCAGGCCGGGCTGCCCTTTGCGCTGGGCGAAAACGACCTTTGGATTGCGGCGACCGGCGTGTATTATGGATTGCCGCTGGTGACTCGCGACCGGGCATTTTCGCGAGTCCCCGGCCTGCGGGTGACCGGCTATTGACGGGCGTCAGTGATCCCGGTGCGGCGCAGCCGCAACCGAACTCAAGCCTCTGCACATGAGAACGCAGAGAGCGCAGAGAAAAGACATGGAAGGCTCGGCTATCTTCTCTGCTGCCTCTGCGCCCTCCTGTGAAACATTCTGGTTCCCAAAACTTGCACGCAAGAAACCATCATTTTCAGATATAGCACTACGGGGCGCAGACCGCGCTTATTTTCTGGGAGAGTTTGGCGTGGAAATGAACTCAACCCTCAAGGAACTTCGTAAACTTCCACGAGCGCCTGTCCGCCACTGCTCGTCGCGTTCACCTGTGCCGTGTAGCTGCCGGGGGCGAGCGTCAGGACGAGCATCGCGTCCTTGCTCCGCGCGTCGTCGATTTTGAACGCGCCGACGCCCGAGCCGAGGTTCGCGAGCTGGGCGTCGCCGCCCCAGTCGTCGTTCTCCGCGATTTTCGTTTCGCCGCCGAACAACGCGAGCTGCGGATCGGCCATCGTGCCGGGCACGCCGAACGCCGCGAGGCCCGGACCGATCGCGCGAATCAGCACGGTGCGCGCCGTGTCGCCGGCGATGACGAAGCCCACGGTGAGCGTTTCGCCGGTGCTGATCGTCTTGCGCACGGACACGTTGACGAGCCGCGGCATGGAGGCGTTGAACGCCGCGAGCGGCGCTGCGTCGTAGAGTTCGGCGAGGACTTCGCCGCTGACATTGCCGCTCGCGCTCACGTTCAGCGTGTAGTCGCGGGCGGGCATGCCCGGGTTGAAGATGGCCGAATCCCTCGATGTAGCGCTCGTGAAGGCAAACGCGCCGACGCTGGCGAAGGCGCTGCTCAACGCTGCGCTGCCGCCCCAGCCGTCGTTGCTCGCGATGACGGCCGACCCGGCGAACAGATCGAGTTTCGCCGCGGGAATGGCTCGCGTGATCCCGAACTGCGCAAGCGACGGCCCAACCGCGCGCACGAGCAGCGGCTTCGTGCCCGCCGCGCCGCCAATCACCGTGCCGAGGGTGAACGAAGGATCCGTCGCGGTGAGGCTCGTGCGGATCGAGAGATTGATGAGATGGCCGAAGTTCGGGGTCGGAGACACCGACAGATTTGCCGCCGCGCTGGCCGTGCTGCCGATGTTGTTTGTGGCGACGACGGAGTACGCGCCCGCCTGCGTAGCGCTAGCATTTGGAATGACCAAGATCGCGCTGGTAGCAGCAGGAATTGAGGCGCCATCTTTGCTCCACTGGTAGCGTGTCGCTCCAGTAACCGAAGCGGTGATGACGGTTGTGGATCCCTGAGCAACCGCCGGGCGCGCGCGAAGCCGCGGCGTCGCTTTCGATCGGCGATGGCCGCAGCGGTGAACGCGCACGGCGCTTGATTTGATCGAGGGCGAGATGGCGCGCGGTCGTGTAGAGAAACGCCTGCGGCTGACCGACGTCCTTTTCCTGCATCGCGGGAAAAACTTTCGCGTAGGCGTCGTGCGCGAGGTCCTGCGCCTCGGTGCGGTTGCCCGTGAGCCGGAAAAGAAAACGTCGCAGCGGCGCGAGCGTCGCCCGATAGAAGCTCGCGAAGTCGCGGGGTGGTGGCGGCAGATCAGGCATTACCGAAAGTTGAACGGAGGGGAAGCGGGACAAGGCACCCTCTTGCCCGCATCGTGTCAGCACGTGCGTCGAAACAAACCGCGTCAAAGGGGATCATACCGCTGACTGTGACGACCGAGCGCTGCTAATCCTCCACTCGTAAAGGCATTTTTTGCACGACCCAAAGATGCCCCCTGCTACGAAGTGGAGTTCCCTCGTCCTGGGGAGACCGGGCCGGGCGCGACGAACAGCACGGGCGGCTCGCGTGTTTCGCCGGGCTGGTGGAAGAGCCTCCGTGTTGAGGTTCATTACACCGGGTGCCTGGGGAGTTTACCGGGCGCCTGTTCGAGCTGCCTTCGAGGTGTGTTCGAGGTGAGTTCGAACGGCGCTCGGGAAACGGGCTGACGGGCACGCCGCGCCGCCCTTCCTTCCCTTGGCTACCTTCTGTGCGATCGATTGGCTCTTCGCATCCTTCGCGATCTTTTGTTCAATCGTTATGGCCGTTCCAGACCTTGGAACACGAAGGCCGCGAAGGTTATCGCCTGCCAGCAGACTCCTACAATCGGCGCGCCGCTACGCCCCGTGGCAATTCTTGTACTTCTTGCCGCTGCCGCAGGGACACGGGTCGTTGCGGCCGACCTTTGGCGTCTCGCGGCGAATCGTGACCTTGGGCAAGACGATCTCCTGTTCGGCCGGCGCGGCGTTGGGACCGCTGCTCGTCACCGTGGTGGTGATTTGCGGAGCCGCGGCGCCCCCGGCATTCGCCGCGGGCAGATCCGTCGGGCCCACGGCGCGGGCCGTGCGACTGAGCAGCGCGAGCATGTTCTCGAACGACTCGAGATTCGACGCGCTGCGAAACAGTCCCGTGCAGATCTGCAGCCGCACATTGTTCATCAGCTCCTCGAAATACTTGTACGCCTCGCCCTTGTACTCCACCAGCGGGTCCTTCTGGCCGTAGCTGCGCAACCCGATCGAGCGGCGCAACTCCTCCATCTCGGTCAGGTGCTCCTGCCAGTGCTGGTCGATCGCGTTGATCACGACATACCGCTCGAGCGAACCCAGCGCCTCCGGAATCTCGACCGACTCCTTCACCGCGTACGCCTTCTTGATCCGCTCGGCGAGCATCGCGACCACGACGTTCGCATCGGTCTGCTTCATCAGCTCGTCGACGCGCACGCTGATCGGAAAGTGGGCGTTCAGCCAGCCGACGAGGCCCTCGACCGAGGTCTGGGTCGGCCCGACCTTCTCACCATAGCCGGCGACCTCGAGCCGCGTGTGCAATTCCTCCTCGATCTGCTCGAAGATGATGTCCTTCGGCCGCTCGGCATGAATCGCCGCGTTGCGAATCCCGTACACCACCTCGCGCTGCTGGTTGAGCACGTCGTCGTACTGCAGCAGTCGCTTGCGGATCGAATAGTTCTGCTGCTCGACTTTCTTCTGCGCACTCTCGATCGAGCGGTTGAGCCACGGGTGCTCGAGCTCCTCGCCCTCCTGCATCGAGCCCTCCATCAGGCGCGACGCAATGTTGCCCTGCAGGAACAGCCGCATGAGGTCGTCCTCGAGCGAGAGGTAGAACTTCGTCAGGCCGGGATCGCCCTGGCGCGAGCAACGGCCGCGCAACTGCCGGTCGATGCGCCGCGACTCGTGCCGCTCGGTGCCGATCACGTAGAGCCCGCCGAGTTCGCGCACGCCGTCGCCCAGTTTGATGTCGGTGCCGCGGCCCGCCATGTTCGTCGCGATCGTCACCGATCCGCGCTGGCCCGCCCGCGCGACGATGTCGGCCTCCTGCGCGTGGAACTTCGCGTTCAACACCGTGTGAATGATCCCGGTGCGCCGCAGCATGCGCGACAGCACCTCGGAGGATTCGACGCTCGTCGTGCCCACCAGCACCGGCTGGCCGCGTTTGTTCGCCGCCTCGATCTCCTTCACCACCGCACTGTACTTGTCGCGTCGCGTCTTGAAGATCGAATCGTTCCGATCGACCCGGATGCACGGCTTGTTCGTCGGGATGACCTGCACCGACAGCCGGTAAATGTCGTTGAACTCCGTCGCCTCCGTTTCCGCCGTGCCCGTCATGCCGGCGAGCTTTTCGTACATGCGGAAGTAATTCTGAATCGTGATCGTGGCGTACGTGCGGGTCTCGCGCTCGATCGCCACGTTCTCCTTCGCCTCGACCGCCTGGTGCAGCCCGTCCGACCAGCGGCGGCCCGGCATCACGCGGCCGGTGTTTTCATCCACAATCAGCACCTTGCCGTCGGGCGTCACGACGTACTCGACGTCGCGTTCATAAAGTGAATACGCGCGCAACAACTGCGAGATCGCGTGGATTTCCTCCGAGATGTCCGCGTAACGCTGCTGCGAGGCGAGCTTCTTTTCCTCGCGCTGCTCGGGCGTGAAACTCGTGTCCTTGTCGAGATCGGAGAACTCCGTCGCGAGGTCCGGCAGCATGAACGCGTCGGGATTGTCCGGGCGCAGCTTGTTGCGGCCGATTTCGGTCAGGTCGGCCTGGTGCTGCCGCTCGTCGATGACGTAATAGAGCTCTTCCTTGATCTTGTAGAGCTCGTCCTTGTTGAGGTCCGAATTCAGCTCGGTCTCGGTCTTGTCGAGGAGCTTCCGCCACTCGCCGTTTTCCATCAGCCGCAGCAGCTGCTTGTTCTTCGGGTGGCCCATCTTCACCTGCAGCATCTTGTGCGAGGCGAGTTGCCGATCGTCGTCCGTGAGCTCCGGTTTTTCCAGCAGCTCCTTCGCCTCGGTCACGATCTTGTTGCAGAGCCGGACCTGGTCGTTGACCAGTTGGTCCACCGCGGGCTTCAACCGGGTGAAAGGCTGCTCGCGCTCGATCGGCGCCGGTCCGGAGATGATCAGCGGCGTGCGCGCCTCGTCGATCAGGATCGAGTCCACTTCGTCGACGATGCAATACCAGTGGTCGCGCTGCACCTGATCCTCGGCGCGGGTCGCCATGCCGTTGTCGCGCAGGTAATCGAAGCCAAATTCGCTCGCCGTGCCGTACGTGATGTCGCGGCCGTACATTTCGCGCCGCACATCGGGCGACATCTGTTGCTGGATGCACCCGACAGTCACCCCCAGGAAGGTGTACAAGTGGCCCATCCACTCCGAGTCGCGGCGGGCGAGGTAGTCGTTGACCGTGACAAGCTGGGTGTTCCGGCGGATGAGGGCGTTGAGGTACAACGGCAGCGTGGCGACCAGCGTCTTGCCTTCGCCGGTCGCCATTTCGGAAATCTTCCCCTGGTGCAGCGCCATGCCGCCGATGAGCTGGACGTCGAAATGCACCATGTCCCACGTCAGCTCGTGTTCGCAGACGATGATTTTTCGGCCCATCAGCCGGCGCGCGGCATTCTTCACGGCGGCAAACGCTTCGGGCAGAATCTCGTCGAGGGCGGCGCGCTTGTCGCTCGCCGCGGCCAAACGCTCGCGAAACTCATCGGTTTTCGCCCGCAACTGCTCATCGGTCAGCGATTGATACGAGGCTTCCAGCTCGTTGATGCGGATGACGGTCGGTCGCGCCTTCTCCAGGAACTTCTTGTAGTGCCGGCCGGAAAACTGTTTGAGCAGGAACGAGAGCATGAAGAGGGTCGAACGTTAGGAACGGCCCCTGCCTTGGCAAATGGCAAATGGGTGCACCGGCCCCGTGAGGCGCATCGGCAGCTTGGCGGTGCAGGAGCGAGCTTGCTCGCGAGGAATTGAAGCATCGCCTGCCCCTCGACCATGCTCGGGGCCCTGAGCTTGTCGTACGGGCCAGCAGGCGCCTCCACCTGTTTGCGGCCGCCGCCGACAACGCCGTTGCGCGGACGACGGCACAGTCGAATCCGGCTCGCCGCGCGCGGGGAAAACCGCATTTTCGGCCCGTCCCACCAACTTGATCGCGGCGACACCCGCTCCCGATCGAGTTCGCCCCACCCCATGAACGCCTCCACCGTCGCGGCTGTTCCGGTCGCACTCAATCCTGGTCCCGTTCGCGCCGCGCGCAACGACTCGGTCGATTTGCTGCGCGGCCTCGTGATGGTCCTCATGGCCATCGATCACACCCGGGACTTCCTGCACATCGGCCAGCTGCACGGCTTCGATCCGCTCGATCTGAAAACCACGACCGTGGCGTTGTTCCTGACCCGCTGGATCACCCATTTTTGCGCGCCGGTGTTCATCTTCCTCGCCGGCACCGGGGCGTTCCTCGCCGGCACGCGCGGGAAATCCAAACGCGCGTTGTCGTGGTTCCTGGTGACGCGCGGCGTCTGGCTGATTTTCCTCGAGCTGACGGTGATCAACTGGGCCGGCTGGAGCTTCAGCTTCGACCTGCACGCCATTGGGGTGATGGTGATTTGGGCCATCGGCTGGTCGATGATCGTGCTCGCTGCACTGATTCACCTGCCGGTCGCGGCGATCGCGACGTTCGGGATCGCGCTGATCGTGGCGCACAACGCGTTTGACGCGGTGCAGCCGGAAAGCTGGGGCGCGCTCGGCTGGCTGTGGCGCGGGCTGCACGCCGGCGGACCCATCGAGTACGCGCCCGGCTATTCCCTGATCGTCGCATATCCGTTGATTCCGTGGATGGGCGTGATGGCCGCCGGTTACGCCTTCGGCGCGCTGCTGCAACGCGAAGCCGCCGAGCGGCGTCGGGTGATCTTCCGGCTGGGCGCAGCGCTCACCGTTGGTTTCATCGTGCTGCGTGCGCTCAACGTTTACGGAGATCCGCGGCCGTGGACGACGCAGGCGAACGCCGGCCGCACGTTGCTCGCGATGCTCGACTGCCACAAGTACCCGCCATCGCTGTGCTACCTGCTGATGACCCTCGGGCCCGCGCTGATGTTGCTCGCGTGGCTCGACGGCCGCACCCCGCGGCTCATGCAGCCGCTGCTGGTCTTCGGCCGCGTGCCGATGTTCTATTATCTGCTGCACCTACCCTTGATTCACGGACTGGCCATCGTGATCGAAACGGCGCGGTTTGGCGCAGCGCCCTGGCTGTTCGCCAATCCATTTGGTCCCAACCCTGCCATGCCACCGAACGCCGGCTTCGGACTGATTGGTGTCTATGCGACCTGGCTGGTGGTCATCGTGCTCCTGTACCCAGTGTGCCGCCGGTTCGCCGACCTGAAGCGCCGCCGGTGCGACGCATGGTTGAGTTACCTGTAAGAGAGCGTCGAAAAAGGCAGGGCGCATTTGCCTTTCATTCTGAGACCCGGAACCAATGGCGAAACGTTGGGTGCTTCCGGCAAATGAACCCTTGGCTTGTCATTCTGAGCGCCAGCGAAGTCTAGCCCGGAGGGCTGGCCTGACATCCAGCAGGATGCACGCATGCGGTCGCGCCATTGGATTCTTCGCTGCGCTCAGAATGACGAAAGAGGGAAAGTTCATCGGCGGGAATCGCCCAACGCTCGGCGTTGGTTACGAGTCTCAGAATGCCAACCCGTTTTGAAAACACGCCTCCGATGAAGTCAGCGACAACGAGTTCGTCGCCGGTCGCCCCAATGCTGTCGCCGCCGTGCACGGTCGACCGGCTCGAGGCCGTCGATGTTCTCCGCGGCGTAGTGATGGCGCTGATGGCGCTGGATCACATTCGGTATTTTTTCCACTGGGGTTCGGTTCACTTCCATTCGCCCCTCACGCTCGGCACGACCACCATTCCACTCTTTTTCACGCGCTGGATAACTCACTTCTGTGCGCCGGTGTTTGTATTTCTGGCAGGGACGGGCGCGTTCCTGTCGATCACGCGCGGCAAATCGAAAAGGCAGCTGTCATGGTTTCTCGTCACCCGCGGCCTCTGGCTCGTCTTCCTCGAACTCACCTTCATCCATTGGGCCGGATGGGCGTTCGCGCTCGACTTCCACCATTACGCCGCGCTCGTGATTTGGGTGATAGGCTGGTCGATGGTGGTGCTGGCGCTGCTCGTTCATCTGCCCGGCTGGGTCATCGTGGCGCTTGGCGCGGTCATGGTGGCGGGGCACAACGCCCTCGACGGCATCAAGCCCCAGAGCTTCGGCGCCGCCGGCTGGCTGTGGCAGGTGGTGCACGCGCGCGGCGTGATCGAGTTCGGCGCCGGCTATCGCTTGTCGATCAGCTACCCGCTGATCCCGTGGGTCGGCGTGATGGCGCTCGGCTACGGGTTCGGGCAGTTGCTGCGGATGGAACCCGCCCGGCGAAGACGCTGGGTATTCTGGACGGGCGCGGCGGTGACGCTCGGGTTCATCGCCCTGCGCTGGTTCAATGCCTATGGCGACCCGTTGCCCTGGACTCCGCAAGCGCGGACCGGGTTCACGCTGCTTTCGTTTCTGCGGTGCGAGAAATACCCGCCGTCACTCTGCTACCTGATGATGACGCTCGGACCGGCGCTGATGGTGTTTGCCCTGGTCGATCGGGCAACGCCCCGCTGGCTCGAGCCAATCCGAACCTTTGGCCGCGTCCCGCTGTTCTATTACCTGCTGCACCTTCCGGTGATTCACGGGCTGGCCGTGCTGGCTGAGAAGATCCGCGGCGGCAGCGCCGAATGGCTGATCCAATTTCCTTCGCCGTTGCACCGGGCGCCCCCTGGCGCCGGTTATTCGCTCGTGACGGTGTATCTAATTTGGATCGCCGTCCTCGTGCTACTTTACCCCGCGTGCCGGTGGTTCGCCGAACTCAAGCGCCGCCGGCGCGACGCGTGGCTGAGCTATTTGTAGGCAATCTTGCCACGGTTCGGATAGCCAGGACTACTTCCGTCGAGTCCCCCGCAAAAACCGTCTGATCTGTAGTGTAACGTAATACGTTACACCCCCGGCAAAAATGAACGAAAGGGTTTGCGCCGAACAGCACGAGCCGGCTCTACCGTTTGCCGAGCCCCTTCGACAAGCTCAGTGTCCTGAGCGGAGTCGAAGGACTCAGGGCCCGAGCGGATTCGAGGGGCGGGTGATTTTGGGCCGTTCGTCCATCGCCAATCGCGCGCCAGCGCGCCCCGACCAGGACCACCGGTCCGTAGCGGAACGCGCGAGCGTTTCGCTGGCGCGCCTGCCGCTCACATCCGCTGCCGGAAATACGCAATTGTCTGCTTCAATCCTTCTTCGAGCGCCACCTTCGGCTCCCACTTCAGAATCTGCTTCGCCAGCGTGATGTCGGGCTGCCGCTGCTTCGGGTCATCGGCCGGCAGCGGCTTGTGCACGATCTTCGATTTGCCGCCCACGAGCTGCAGCGTCTTCTGCGCAAGCTGCAGCATGGTGAACTCGCCCGGGTTGCCGAGGTTGAGCGGGCCGACCGTCTCGGTCTGCGCCATGAACCGGAGGAAGCCCTCGATCAGGTCGTCGACATAGCAGAACGACCGCGTCTGCTGGCCGTCGCCGTACACCGTCAGGTCCTGGCCCTGCAGCGCCTGCACGATGAAATTGGATACGACGCGGCCATCGTTCGGATGCATGCGCGGCCCGTACGTGTTGAAGATGCGCACCACCCGGATATCGACCTTGTTCTCGCGGTGGTAATCGAAGCAGAGCGTTTCCGCGCAGCGCTTGCCCTCGTCGTAGCAGGAGCGGCGGCCGATCGGGTTGACGTTGCCCCAGTAGCTTTCCGGCTGCGGATGCACGGTGGGATCGCCGTAAATCTCGCTCGTGCTCGCCTGGAAGACCCGCGCCTTGACGCGCTTCGCGAGCCCGAGGCAGTTGATCGCGCCCATCACCGACGTCTTCGTCGTCTTGATCGGGTTGTACTGGTAGTGCGGCGGCGAGGCGGGGCACGCGAGGTTGTAGATCTGGTCCACCTCGTACTTGAACGGGTCGATGATGTCGTGGCGGACGAACTCGAAGTTCGCGTTCGGCAGCAGGTGCGCGATGTTCCGCTTCTGGCCGGTGAAGAGGTTGTCCAGGCACACGACTTCGTGGCCGTCGCGGAGCAGACGTTCGCAAAGGTGGGAGCCGAGGAAGCCGGCGCCGCCGGTGACCAGAATGCGCATAAGGCGCCGCAACTTGCGGGATTGGTGCGGCATTTTCCAGTAAATCCGCGTGTTGCGCGACCGGGAACGCCCTCCGGCGGCCGGCGGTCCATCACCTCGCGCCACTGGGCGCAGGCGGCTGCCCGGAGAACCCTCCGCGGCGGCGGGCGGGGTTCACCCGCTTCTGGAGTACAACCAAACCGAAGGAAACTCATGAAAACCATGACGACAGTCGTGCTCGCCGCGGCGGCCTTGCTGCTCGCGGCCCCGAGCCACGCCCAGACCACCCCGTGGTCGGGCGCGCCGCGGCCCTCCATCAGGGACAATCCCGGTACGCTGGGCCAGACGTATGCGGATCTCAACTACAGCTGGGTCGACTACCACCGCGACGCCGGCGTCGATGCAGACGGCTTCATCGCCGGGCTCGGCGCCAACTCGCCGATTACGAGCGGCCTCGATCTGGGGCTGGGTTACAACTACTACCGCGAGAACCATCATCGCAATCCGTTCAACAACTCGACCTACGACGCGCGATACCATGGTCTCGGCAGTGGCCTGACATGGTACGCCCCCACCGGCCGGATGAAACCCTTCCTCAGCGGCGGGCTCGGCTACCAGTGGTCACGCGGGGATCTCCAGAGCCTGCGCACCTATGATCACGAATGGACCTGGAACGCGGGCGGCGGCGTGCAGCTGGCATTGGGCACGTTCAGCCTGACCCCCCGCCTGGCCTATTCGGATACCTGGCGCTCCGGCAGCATCGGCCAGTGGCACTACGGCGCAGAGGCGCACCATTGGTTCAGCGAGCAGGTCGGCGGCTATGTCGACGCCACCTTCCACGATCCGCGCCACAGCGTGGCCGGCCCCGAATACTGGACGTACACCGCCGGGCTGCGACTGCGGTTCTGAAGGTTTTTCGCTGCGCGAAAAACCCAGGTTCTCTGACCCGCGCGAAACCCGCGCGGGTTTTTCATTAGCCCGAACATATTCGCCCCTAGGTTTTCGCGGAGCGAGAACCCTCGTAGCGCTCGATCCACGCGCGGTG
>Ga0082335_1003260_pt1 | contig 27188 bp, 23 predicted proteins | sample Subgrocontami58m_FD_72375 | JGI IMG/M metagenome (GOLD analysis project Ga0082335, IMG submission 72375) | Subsurface groundwater microbial communities from S. Glens Falls, New York, USA - GMW37 contaminated, 5.8 m (SPADES assembly) (version 2) ...
GTTCCTGCAGATATTGGACTTTATCGAGGAGAGCCTTTCCGGCCAACCCGCTTGAATACGGTTTAGCGGCCACCTAGTCCAGATTGGATTCAAGCGTCGTTCAGTCCAATGTCGGCCTGAATTATTGGACTTATCCCCTTTACCTCCCGGTTTCCCCTTGCCAAGGGGCAAGACCGTAGTAGAATTAGCCAAGTTTGCATCTTTGGTCGCATCACCAACTGGAGCACCCAAGACTGCTCGTCGTAAATGGCAATATTTACCCAATCTAACGATGTCTACGGCTTAATGGAGTGTTTAGAGGAGGCCGTAGGAAAATTAAATCCGCCAAGAATCCTTGGAGAAATTGGCGCAGACGAGGAGGACTATAATCACATGGTGGCTGTTCTTGCCGCCAGTAAGGAGTTTGACCTTGCCTCCTTTCCTCGCCTTTTCGCATATGTAGCAAGCGAATACATATACTGGGAGGGAGACAAGGAAAGCCGATTTTGGGAGGGACTCCAGAGACGACTAGGAAGGTCGGTCAAAGACTACACGCAACAGGACCTTTACACCTATCTATGTAAAGGCCTAGACGATCTCAAGGCAATAGCAGGACCAGATGCCGGTACCCATCGACATGTGGCGCGCTGTGCAATGCAATCGTACCTTCAGAGAAGTCGCGTGGCCGCTCTCTCGGAACTTGTGGACCGGCTACGGTTCCGACATTTTGATTCAGATAGGGCCCTGCTAGACGCTCTTTCAAGCCATTGGATCTTTCAGCTCCGCCTTACTCCATTGCGCCATCTCCTTGGAGTTGAACTAACTCGGCTCGCCGGATTCTTTAGGATTCTAGTATCCGGGGAAACTTACCCGCTGGCCTACTTCCGAAACGACTCGCTTTTTATATCGGAATACGAGAGCGGCGGTTCTGTATGGGGAAAACGGGCATCAGTTGAAGACCAGCCTGACATCGATATCTGCCGTGATCAGTCCGGTCGGCTTGTCGTGTCGGTTCCAAAAGGGTTTCAACTAAGAGCGCCATCGCTTACGCTAACAGGAAAATACGAAACAGACCCGCCGGGGGGCTCTTTCCGTGCGACCCGAAGAACGCTCGAAGCTGAAAAAACATTCTCCTTTAGGCTTACCCGACGCGGTCCAGATCGCCTTCGAATTCTAACGTCCCCAGACGTTTTTGTTGAGCTTCCTATTCTTTCATCCCTGCCAGCATTCTTGATCGATCTCGATGGTTACCTTGTAGCTCCTGGACGGCGGTTTCCGGCAAACGGCGGCACGCTTTATTGTGCTCCCGATGCGGAAGTTGAGGGTTTTGAAGAAGCTAACACTCCGCCCACTCTTTCAGGATTTGAAACATACAGTGCCATTACCGGCAGAGCGGTCGGACCTATAGTGAAAGCGAGGCTTGGACCAACAGAAGTCAAGTGGCAAGGGAAAGAATCTGCGACGCAGGTGCAGATTCAAGGCACAGAGGAAATCACCGAAGGCGTACAGATTGCTAGAAAAGGAGGCGTTTCTATTCTTGTACCGGAAGACATCGGGCCGGAGTTGCGGCTACTTATTCGGGAGGTTGGCGAAAATGGGATTGAGCAAACGGTCTATGAGGGCTCGGTAACCGTCTCAGATGGACTTGTGTCGTGGCATCAGTTCCGCCTCAAAGAGGTTGGTTCTTACAGGATCCAAGCGAGCCGGACCGATGGTCGCCGTCTACTCTATCGTTTGATTCACTTTGCACCGGGCTTGTACATTCAAAGATGGCACGCAGCTCCGTTGAGCGTCTTTGCTTATCTGTTCATTTCAGGTAATGGACTTGTATCTGCAGCAGTTCAAGGTTTGGAGCCCGACAAAAGCGTTACTGATAAGGGCTTTCGGGTGACTGTTCCTCCGAACATAAGTGAGGCAATGGTTAGATTGAATTATGGAGAGAAAGGGACAGTGGTGATCCCAATTAATGTCCCGCGGATCGATGCAAGAGTATTCATCGGCGACTCCGAGTTTCCCCTTCAATCATCGTTTCCGATTGATTCGCTTGAACATGAGGACCTTACACTGAGAATACTCGGACCGAGCGGGTCTACAGTCCGCCTTGAGATTCACCGGAAGCGAGACGATATCCTAGTCGCGGTCGCTGAGAAGCAGATCCCTGCCAATGGTGAGCTAGACGAATCAACCCGAATACTTTTCAAAGAGGCTTTCGATCAACTTCTTGGCGTACGTGAGGAAACTCGAATATGGGTTCGTATTGGAGGCCAAAAAATGCCGAAGCCAATTATGTATCTCACAACGGTGCTTCCCAACGTGAGATCAATAGAGATAACACATACAGACAACGAAGCTTATATCAACTTGTCTGATTGCTCTGCTATACCGCTCGGTTGTCTTTCTCTTAGAATCGGCACGGAGAAAGAGGAACCATTAGACCTCTCTGGGCCGCCTCAGGGTAACTGCTTGAAGGTGGAACTACCCTTACGAAAGATTCCAAAGAACAAGGGGCCGGTAAAGCTTGCTCTCATCGCTCGCGGGATGGGAGCCGAACATACTATTCACGAATGGGTGTATGAGACGCCATGAACCCGCTGCAATTGCAACAAGATTTGCTCCTCCGATACGCACGCTACCTCATCACCCGCGCCGGCTTGAGACGACCAGCGTTGAAAACAGCGGTTAAAGAAATGCTACTAGACCAAGGTGTCCTTACCCGTGATGCCTGGATTGAGGCACTTCCGGACTACCGTCAAACAATTCCCCTTAAGGACATTCAGGTAAATGGCCGACCATGGTTATTTGAGGAATTTACCAACGTCGTCTACCAACCAAAAGAAAACGACCGACGTGAGGGATTTGGGGTGAGCTGGTCTCTGTACCCTCACCAAGAGGAAGCTATTCGGGCATTCGCCGACGATAAAAACGTGATCGTCGCGTCTGGAACCGGTTCAGGTAAGACGGAGTGTTTTCTTATTCCGATAATAAACGACCTTCTCGAGAACCCACGGCACCCCGGCGAGACGGGTATTCGCACACTCATCCTCTATCCGATGAATGCCTTGGTGAACAACCAGGTTGACCGTCTTCGAGACTGGCTCTCTCCGCAGACCGAAGGGCAAATCCGTATCTCATTCGCGTTTTACACTAGTCGCACACCGAAAAAAGACATCCCGAAGACTGCCCAGCAGCCGTCTGCGGAACTGGGGAATCGTATCTGTATCCGCGCTACGCCGCCCGATATCCTCATAACGAACTACTCGATGCTCTCATACGCTCTTATGCGGAGCGAGGATGTAGCTCTCTTTGGTCCAGGGCTACGCCACATTGTCATTGACGAGGGACACGTTTATACCGGTGCGCTAGCGACCGAAATTATGATGTTGCTGCGGCACCTCCTTAAGCGATGTACACGCTCCACTGCTGATGTAAAGTTTATTATAACCAGCGCAACTCTCACGAACCGACAGCAACCCCTTACTGAGCAGCGCCAAGGCCTCCGCAGTTTTGCCTCGGGGCTTACCACAACGCCAGCGGAACACTGGACCGCGATACAAGGAGTCCAGACAACCACAAAGCCAACGACACGAAATAGTTCCTATCGACCGGGTATTGCCCTCACCGCCAGCCTTGCCCGAGCAGGTCTGGATTAACAAGCCCAAGGCGGCGGCTGCGCTGAGCGATTCCGAGGCGCTTGGAGCTGTCATCAGGCAAATTGACAGCTCCAGCCAGAAAAACGGCTTCCATAATTGCCCTATAACGAACGCAATGCAGTCAGGAAGGGATCTACCTATGGGTCAAAATCAAGTGAGTGAGGATCTTGCTCAGTAATCTGTAGCCGGGAAGTGTCTCATTTCATTGACAGGTTCCGTTGACCGTCTCGCTGAAGTCTTAAAATCTCCAGACTGCTCTCGGGAAACCGTCCGAAATAGCGTTGCGGAACTCGAAGAGGTTCATTCTGCTCCCTGGAATGATTCGACGCAATCTATCTTTGATTGCCTTGGCCAAGCTTTGGAAGAACACCCGGTGATTATCAATCTCCAGCAGGCCTTGTCTGGAGGGGCTCGCCTCTTCAAGGAATTATGCCTGGAACTTTGGGATCATCCTGATGCTGAGGCGGAAGGGCGAAGTTGGCTTTCAGTTCTAAGCCACGCGACGATTAACGGAAAGCAAATGCTTGGGTTGCGTGCGCATTTGTTTTTTCGGAGTCCCATCGGGCTTTTTGTATGTTCCAATAATGAGTGCTCTGGGCTTAGTAGCGACCAGCGGACTATTGCTTGGGGACCATGGGGAGCAATCTTGCGGGAAAGATTCGATCAATGTCCTTATTGTAAGTCTCGAGTTCTCGAACTGGCAACCTGTACGGAATGCGGACAGGAGTATGCAGTGGCACTACGACGGAATGAAGCAGATCCTCTACGCCACCTTCCACCGAATGCGCAGCTTGAGGAAAACGACACGTATCATCTTCTCCTAGAAGCGATTGATATCCTCGCGGACGCAACGGAAACCGACGATGATGATGAGGAGCAAACGGAATGGCGCAAACAATGCGAAGAGACAGCTTACTGTCTTGCTTGTGGAACCCTGGGGAATTCTTCTTGCTGTAATACGCCCAGACATCGCACAATTTGGCGTTACATTCCTAATCCAGGTAAACGACCGTGGATATCAAGCTGTCTCCGATGTGGTAGCAGAGCGACTGCTTCTGGGAGTTTCGTTCGGCGATTTGGCGGACAGGAACGAGTGGATTTCGCCGTGTTGACATCGACATTTTACCAAGCGCTCCCGCCTGCGCCAGACTATGAAAAGGTGTACGACCCACAAAGCGGTACGGAAATCCGTACGCGGGATACCGTATCGGAAGGCCGAAAATTACTCATCTTTTCTGACACACGTAGTCGCGCTGCCCGACTCGCAGTACAATTGAACTTGAACGAACGGGACATCCTTTTTCGCTCCTTGGTTCTTGAGGCTGCACGACGTCTCTTCAAACGCTCAAGCAATATCCGTCCTGCTGATCTTATCGATGAACTATCTCAGTTAATGCGAGACCGGGTCTCCGCTGAAACACTTGGGCAGGAAAGATCTGGTCAGGTACCGTGGTCAGCCGTCGCGCGGGGAGCACTGATCGGGCGATTGACAGTTGAGTCTCCTAGCCGCAGCCTCGAAGGCTTGGGATTACTCCGAGTTCAATGTTTGAGTGATACTGCTCGCCGCCGTCTTAAAGATATTCCGTTACCAGTCGGTATTAATTGTGAAGCTCTAACAGAACTTCTGCTACGACAGGTGAGAAGAGATTTGGGGGTGGATGTAGGGAACATCGCACGGGATTTATGCGAAATCGTAATGGGAGATGAACGTGCTCCAAGTCGGTGGTCGCTAAACAAACCGGACCAAGCCCCGCCTCGTGAGCAGGGGTGGCTTCCCCGCGGTCATGCAACAAACGGGCGTTGGAACCTTGCATTGAAGCTTCCGATCGGTAACCCTAGCAAGCTTCTGAGGGATTTGTGGCAAGCTTTGAATCATCCCCAAGGTGCGATTGATCCTCATCTTCGCCAGCTGAGGTGGGATGACTGGGAAATTCAGATCCCTATAGACCGCTATTATTGCGACCGTTGCGATACAATTTGGACTGAAGCCCTCAGTGAAAGCGGCGTTTGTCCGCGTCGCGCTTGTCCGGGAAGAATCCGTCCACTCACGGATGACGCATATAGGCAAATCATCTCTGACAACCACTACTATCACGTCTATCAAGTGCCCCGGGTAGCCCTTTACGCTCGGGAGCATACGGCTCAAATCGCGGCGGAACTAGCCGAGGAGATCGAACAGCGGTTCAAGGCAGCTCACGTTAATGTTCTGTCCTGCTCAACAACAATGGAACTCGGGATAAATATCGGGTCGATACAAGCAGTTGCGATGTCGAACGTTCCACCGTTTGCTGAGAACTACGTGCAGCGCGTAGGTCGGGCCGGTCGCGATGCACGAGGCGGAACGGCGATTGCATTGACCTTTGCGCGCAACCAGGGATTTGAGCAACAAATCTTCGCTGACCCTAGCGCAATGGTAAGGGGCGAAATTCGCCCCCGTGTAATTACTCCAGATCTCCCTCCCGTTCTTGCACGCCATTTAAACTTGTACCTGATTGCGTCTTTCTTCGCTCACGAAGGCCGTCGCCTGGGCACACAGCTGGATTTTACCCGTCAGGGGGCACGCATTCGAGAATTTTTTGTATCAGAGAACGGACGCCCAGCGCTTATTGATGGTTTCGAGAAATGGCTGGCTGACAAATGGGATGATCTTGCGTGCGAGCTCGTAGACCTACGTCCACCTAACGTAAAGGACTCGGAAGATCTAGAACCAGACGTAATATACGCAAGACTAACGCAAAGCCTTGAGGAGCAGCGTCAAAAACTCAATCAAGCCGTCAACGCCTACCGAACCTATGCGAAAGCCAACGCTGGTGCGGCCCGTTGGATTTATGCGCAGTTAGATGAATTGTTAGGTCGGCACTTAATTGAATACTTATGTAGTGAGCGGATACTTCCCAAGTTCTCCTTCCCCGTAGACGTTGTGAGGCTAATGGTCAACGAGGTTCGGGGCGGCAGCTCCGAGCGGATCAAATTGGACCGTGACATTACAATCGCCCTGTCAGAATACGCGCCTGGAGCGGCTGTTGTTGCGAACCTGGCACGTTACCAATCAGTTGGAGTTCGTTTCGGGGCGTTCGGGGCTCCCGAGCAATCAGCACGTATTGAGTTTTTACGACGTTGTCCAACTTGCGATAACGCCGATCACTTTGACGGCGGGGTAAACCCTCCAGACAGGCCATGCCCAACCTGTGACGCAGATGACGCCGGACAGTGGAGAAAATTTGTCGTCCCACGTGGTTTCGAGACAGACGTGAACGATCCGGGTGTACCTATCGTCGCGAGTGAAAGGCTTGAAACTGGCCCCCCTATTCCCCGACCCCAAGTTCTGGGCGAGAGCCCGTCCACTGATAAATTCGCAAAAATTGGCGCGGTTCTTGTATATCTAGATCCTCAGTGCAGAATTCTTACCTACACCCTTGGATTTAACAACCAAGGGTATGTCTTGTGCCTAAGCTGTGGACGTGGTGAGCGCCCGGAGAATGTCGACCAAGCGAAACGCTGGGTGCATAGCGATCCCACAACCGGACGTGAATGCCGCGGCAGACGGCAAGCACCTATCGAGTGGGCAATGGGACTGGGCTCAGTAAAACGAACTCATAGTCTCCGCATACGGTTCGACTGGACGAGTCTCCTAGCAAAGGGATGCGAAACCGGATTACGGACCGATCCTATCTTTTGGGAGACAGCGTTGCAGGCAATTCTTGAGACAATCCCTGGTGTATTTTCAATCGAGAGAAACGATATTGGCGGCGTGGTCCATGCGGTGAGACAGACTGAAGCAGGCCTAGATCGTGAATTGGTTCTCTTTGACGCCGTACCCAATGGTGCAGGCCACATGGAGGTCATTGCAGGTGATGGTAGAGTTTTACAGATCCTCGAAGCCGCAGCCGAGAGGCTTCGGGTAGACAAATGTGATCGCGCTTGCCCACGGTGCCTTCTAACATTTCACAACCAGGATAGGGACCACCTACTTGACAGAAAGAAATTCCTAACTTTTTACACTGTTCTGGCTTCTGCTGTTGCCTAGGTTCTCATACAACTCTTTTGGGTAAACATGACGCCTTGATTTCAACGATCTGTTTGAATCTTGACAATTTTTTTAGAATCAAATGGCTCAAGCCTCTTTTTGGCGAGTTCTTAGCTCCACGGATTCGAGTGAATCCTCCTTTAACCCCCCGTCTTGACCGTCAGGATTAGATTCAATTCTTCTTCTATTCAATCCCAATAAGCGGACCTGGCCGGAACTTTCTTGTATCTCTTCAACGTAACCACAGTCGCCGCTCACGCCGGATTCCGGTGACGCATGTCATCTTTCCCGTTTGACGAACGCTTGTGTACCACCTTCGCGAACCGTCTCCTTTAAGTGGGGGAGGAAAAAGGATAGCGTGTTTATCCTTACGGCGTATCCGGCAAAAAGGAAGCATGTCGAGGTCTACTTAAGAACTGTAGGAGGGCGTCTATGAAGCGAAAATGTAAGAAGTGCGGATCGGAGTTGTATCAGGCGGAGGATCTGAAATGGTTTTGCCTGCTCTGCCTTGCCAGGGGGAAGTTAAAGGGGTCGGGAGTCGTTTCTCAGGCTAAGAGTTTCGGCCGAGGTTGTCCAAGTTCATACTCGACGAAATCGACCGGGTGCTGGCGGCGCACTACGGGTTCACGGCGGACGAGTTGGATTTCATCCCTTCGATTAAGCTCAGGGCAGGCATCAACTACGACATCAAGTACCGGAAAGGCCGTCCGACTACTGGGAACAAGAGCGGTTTGACCTATGGCTAAACTCCGCCAACAAAAACTCGGCTTCATGCACGACCTCCTGACTGGTCGCGTGCGCGTGAAGGTCGGGGAGCTTGGTGGGCAGGCAATACCACCATGAAAATCGAAATTGACACATTGGATTTTCATGGTATCCTGTCCGCATGATCGACCGACCTGATCACCTCTCCGCCATCCGTGCCGCCCTGGAACGGAGCAGGATCGTGGCGCTGACCGGCCCGCGTCAGTGCGGCAAGACGACCCTGGCGAGGCAACTGTTGCCGGAGGACTCCGTCAATTACTTCGACCTGGAAGACCCGGTGAGTATAGCGCGGCTGGATGAGCCTATGACGGCGTTGCGTGAATTGAAGGGGTTGGTGGTGATCGACGAAGTGCAGCGGCGGCCCGATTTGTTCCCAGTGTTGCGAGTGCTGGCGGACCGGAAGTCGCCCCCGACCAAGTTTCTTATCCTCGGCAGCGCGTCGCAGGAGCTGATGCGACAGTCCTCGGAGACACTGGCCGGACGGCTGGAGACGTGGGAGATGGGAGGCTTCAACCTGCGGGAGTTGGGTACGGACGCCGAACCCCGGCACTGGTTGCGTGGGGGATTTCCGTTGTCCTATCTGGCACGGACCGATTCGGACAGCGCGGCTTGGCGGAAGAATTTCATCCAGACTTTCTTGGAACGTGACCTGCCGCAATGGGGCATCCAGGTCCCGCCCATGGTGCTATGGCGCTTCTGGAGCATGCTGGCCCACTACCACGGGCAGACCTGGAAGGCCGCCGAGCCGGCGCGCTCGCTGGGCGTGAGCGAGCCGACGGCTCGCCGTTATCTTGACATCCTTACCGGAGTATTCATGGTGCGCCAACTCCAGCCCTGGCACGCGAACTTGAAGAAGCGGCAAGTGAAGGCAGCAAAGATTTACTTCCGCGATACGGGGTTACTGCATCAACTCCTGGGCATCCGCACCGAGCGGGAACTGATGAGCCATCCTAAGAGCGGCGCGTCATGGGAGGGCTACGTGATTGAGGAGGTTCTCCGGGCGGTGGAGCCGGACGAAGCGTATTTCTGGGCCACGCATCAGGGGGCCGAAATTGATTTGTTGCTGCGCAAAGATGGGCGGCTGTCCGGCGTGGAATGCAAACGCGCGGATGCGCCGCGACTGACGCCCTCAATACGGATCGCACTTACGGATTTGAAGCTGCAAAGAATCGCCGTCATCTATCCGGGAAAGCGGCGATATGCGCTGGCGGATAAAGTGGAAGCAGTGCCACTCACGGCAGTGGTCAAAGGGATGCAGGGACTTTTTCCCGAAAACAAATGATCCGCCGGCGAGTCATGAAACGAATCATGCAAAAGAAACCGAAAGTGAGAGCCCGTCGTACGCGAAAACCGCAGGCTGAATCGGAGGCTGTGGATTTACTGCGGAGTTAAATGGGAGTCTTTTTTTGAAGCTAAGAGTTTCGGCCAAGCTTGTCCAAGGCCATCCTCGACGAAATCGACCGGGTGCAGGCGGTGCACTACGGGTTTACGGAGGAGGAGTTGGACTTCATCCCTTCGACTAAGTTGCTCAGGGCAGGCATCAACTACGACATCAAGTACCGGATGGGACAGGCCACGGAGATGTTTGAGAAATGAAAGCTCCCGATGTCTTAACCATAACTCCTTCGCAAGCTCATTGGCCTCGGCGGCTTGATGAAAGATTAGGGACGGCTGCTCCCTCCCGGCTCTGGGCCATTGGAAACTCCGATATTCTCGCAAAACGTAAAGTCGGTTTGTTCTGTTCGATCCGTTGCCCTGGCGACGCAATACTTGGCGCTTATGATGCTGCCCGGAAGCTACGCGATGAAGGCGTGACTGTCATCAGTGGTTTTCATTCCCCGGTGGAAAAAGAGTGCCTGCGGATTCTGCTGCGCGGAAAGCAGCCTATCATCATGTGTCTGGCACGCTCTATGATGAAAATTCGAATTCCAACCTCATGGCGGCCAGCCTTGGACTCTGGTCGTTTGCTGTTGCTGTCGCCCTTCGAGAAATTCCCGCGCCGCCCCACGATAGAATCCGCCCGTCAGCGAAATGAACTCGTCGCCGCTTTATCTGACGAAGTTCTCATCATTCACTCAACACCAGGGGGTAGTATCGAGCAGATTTCCAAATTGGTTGACCGTTGGCGTGTCCCTCAGAGGAAATTAGGGGGTCGTGTCGGACTTGCGTAAATTGCGTAACATCGAGAGAAGGAGTGAGATCTTCCTTTGACAAAACTGCACCAGTTTTGACCGCCACGATTAAATTGATTTCTCCTTGATCACTTTCCCGCGGCGATCGCCTGAACGTGCTCGCGGACGATCTCCTTGGGGCAAAGCCGGACGAAGGCGCGCAGGCCGAAAAAAAGAACCAGCAGATCATCGACTTGACCGAGCCCGATGAGAATGTCCGGCAATAGGTCAACAGGCGCGACGATGTAGGCCAGGAGCAGGACGAGGAGAAGCTTGGGCCGGATGGGCACTTGCCGGTCTTTCAGCAGCCGCCAGAAGAGCTTAAGAAAACTCGGCAGATGATAAAAGAGCTGCCAGAGCCTGCGCGGGCCTAAACGGAACAGAGTCGTTAAACCGCCGAACCTCATCAGCCGCACTATCTTGCCAGATATCTTCACGGCGGAAAAGGGATTCAGAAAGCCACTGACTCGCGTGGGTTCCAGCGCGGCGTTTGCTAATCGTGTAGGACCCCGGTAGTGTTTTCTAAGAAAATGAGGCGAATCCATTTTACACTGTTCGCGTTGGGATTTCGGCCCTTCTTTTTAATGGCCGGGATTTTCGCCGTCATCTTGATGGCGCTCTGGGCCGGCGCATTTGTCACGAACCGTCCCCTTACGACTTATTACGGCATGACCGGTTGGCACAGCCACGAGATGATTTTCGGCTATGCCTGTGCGGTGATCGCCGGCTTTCTTCTCACCGCGGTTAGAAACTGGACAGGGATGGAGACAGCTGCAGGGCCGCCGCTGGTAGGGTTAAGCGCTCTTTGGCTGGCCGGGCGGATTATGCCGTTTTTTCCCGGCGGCTTGCCGCCCTGGCTCATTGCCCTCGTTGATCTCCTTTTCCTTCCTGCGCTGGCGCTCTCCCTCGCTATCCCGTTGGTGCGCGGCGGGCAAAAGCGGAATCTCTTCTTCATCCCGCTGCTCGGCGCTTTTGCCCTGGCGGACCTGCTCGTTCATCTGGAGCTCTTCGGATTCGCCTATGGCTCCGCGCGTGCGGGCAATTTTCTGGCTTTAGATCTGATCATCCTGTTGATCGTGATCATGGGAGGGAGGGTAATACCGTTTTTCACCGAACGGGCATTGTCGGGGGTCAGCCCAAGAAGATGGCGATGGATCGAATGGTCATCCATTGCCAGCGTGATTGCCTTTATGCTTGCGGAGCTTTTTCTTCCTGGTTCCATTCCGGCTGGAGTCATGGCTGGATTAGCCGCTGCCAGCAACGGCCTGCGGTTGGCCGGGTGGTATACGAAGAGGTTCTGGGCCGTCCCGCTATTGTGGGTCCTGCATCTGGCTTACGCTTGGGTCGTCGTGGGATTTTGTCTGAAGGCTCTGGCTGCGCTCGACCTGGTCTCGCCCCAGCTAACGCTCCATGCTTTTACCGTGGGCGGGATCGGTGTTCTAACCCTGGGCATGATGGCCCGGGTCTCCCTAGGTCATACGGGACGGCCACTGAAAGCGGCCGGACCGGTGGCCTTTGCCTTTGTCCTGATCAATCTTGCCGCAGTCTTGCGCGGGATAGTTCCCATTATTTTCCCTTACTGGTTTCTTCAACTCGCCGCCTTATCCGGGGGGTTGTGGATTTTGTCCTTCCTGATCTTCGTGGTGATCTATACGCCGATTCTGATCAGTCCCCGGGTTGACGGACTTCCGGGATAAGGGAGCGTTCAGATTCCGAGATAAGCTTTCCTGACTTCTGAGTCCTTGACCTCATATTCCAGAAATTAAAAACTTCAAACTTATTTGTCGCAGAAACGAAAAGCCTATCCTTAATCCCAGCGCTTGTCGCCGGTCAAGCGCCCTCCCACCTTGCCCAGGGCCGCTTCAACCACCGAATGATCGACTAGCTTCTCATAGGTCGGTTTTTCCTGAGCCTTAATAGAGCCGAGCTCCACCTGGCGGTTGATGGTCCACTCGACCATGTCCCTGGGCAGGCCATCGTTAACGGGCCAGGCTCCGGCGCTCGCTAGAATATCGTAAGTCTGAGCGATCGCTTCAGGGTCCTGCTTAGTGTATTTAATAGCGATCTCGACCGTCTTGGCTTTGTTATTGTAGATAAAGCGATTTGCCTTGATCAGGGCCGCCATGATGTCCACATAGAGCTGGCGGTTTTCATTGATCTGTTTCTCCGGAGCGATGTAAGCCGCGTAGAGCCACTTGGGCAGCGTCTCCCAGAGGTTGACGAGAATATTGAGATCGGGTTTTTTCTTTTTTGCCACGATAGCCTGATCTACATGGAGGATCGCCGTATCGATTTGGCCGGTGAGCAGTCCCGCCACTCGCCCTTTGGTGCTGACGAATATGTATTGCACGTCCTTGGGTGTCAGACCGCAACTTGCCAACACTGCCCGGCTCATCACCTCGTTGAATGCCCCGACCTCCTGGATGCCGATCTTCCGGCCCTTCAGATCCTTGCAGCTCTTGATGTCTCCCTGGACCGCCATCGATTGAGAAAGCTTGTGCGAGTAGGTGCCGACAACCTTCGTTCCCGCTCCCCTTGCCGCCGCAATAATTGCCGGATCGGCGCTTGTTCCTGTGATGTCGAGCCCGCCGGCCACACTTCCCCTTAAGGTCTGCGTGCCGCCCTCGAAGGTGACGAATTCGGCGTCAATATTCTGCTCGCCAAAGAAACCCATTTCCCTGGCAACATAAGGCGGGATGTGCACCACATTAGGCGGAGTGACCGGGACACCGAAGACCACCTTCCGCTTCGCCTGGGCATCCGCCGAAGAGGCGTTTAGGGAAAGGCAGATCAAAGTCAGAAAAAAAATGATTGCATTCATAAAATCCTCCTATTTTTTACTATTCTCTTTCTTCCATGTTTCTCCACGGGGCTATGCGGCTTTCAACAAATCTCACCAGTCCCATCAAACCTACTCCCATGGCCATGACCACCACGATCGGGACAAAAAGCTTATCAGTTTCAAAGGCATTCGCATAGCGGACAATCATGTAGCCTAAACCCGTGATCGAGGTGTAGAACTCAGCCACGATCATCCCAACCAGCCCGCGGCCAATCGCCAATCGTATTCCCACTACGATAAAAGGGATCGCCGACGGGATAATCAGGTGGCGCCAGAGCTGCCCCTCGGTTGAGCAAAAGGAGCGCGCTACCTCAAGGAGGTTTCGGTCCACATCCTTGACCCCCTGGTAGGTGTTGATCAGTATGGGAAAAACCATAAAGAGAAAGACTACGACCACCTTGGCCGGAACCTTAAAGCCGAACCAGAGGACGATCAGGGGAACCACCGCGACCATGGGCATAGAATAAAGTGCGTTGATATAGATATCTGTAGCCCACTCGACCACGGAGGAACGACCCATGATCACGCCGAAAAGCACCCCCACGAAAATAGAAAGGATAAAGGAATAGGTTAAGACCAGGAGGCTTTCCTTCATGTAGCTGAACAGTTCCCCGCTGAAGAGCAGCTCGGAAAAAGCCCGCGCCACGGCCGTAGGGTAGGTAAAGAGAATCGGGTTGGAGCTGCGACCGTAATATTCCCAAATCACGAAGAGGAAGAGGAGCGACAGGATACGTATCTTGGTTGGCTTGCTCATTTAGTTCTCCTGAGAAGTTCCCTCTTGCTCCAGATCCTGCTTGAGCATTTCCCAGATGGAGTTTCTGAGTTCGATATAGCGCGGGTGGGCGCGCACAGAGATGATCTTTCTGGGGCGCGGGATCTCGACCGGAAAAATTTCCCGGATCCGGCCCGGGCGCCGCGACATCATGACAATCCGGTTGCCCAGGAGGATCGCCTCGTCAATGCTGTGAGTGACGAAAATCATGGTCTTCTTTTCGCTCTCCAGAACGCGCAAGAGCTCTTCCTGCATCATCTCGCGCGTCTGCGCGTCGAGAGAGCCGAAAGGCTCGTCCATCAGCAGAAGAGAAGGATTGACCGCCAGGGCGCGCGCCAGGCCGGCCCTCTGCTGCATGCCGCCGGAGAGCTGATAGGGATAGGACTTCTCAAATCCCTTAAGTCCCATGAGCTGGATGTAACGGCCGACGGTCTCCCGGATCTCTTCCTTGGGCCTTCCCCTGAGTCCCAACCCATAGCCGATATTTTCCTCCAAACTTTTCCAAGGAAAAAGCCCGAAGTGCTGAAAAACCATGGTCACATCAGGGCGAGGCGTGGTCACCAACTCCCCGTCGAGGAAAATTTCCCCCCGGTCCCGCGGGATGAGACAGTCCAAAATCCTGAGCAGTGTAGTCTTGCCGCAGCCGCTGGGCCCCAGGATGCAGAGAGTCTCGTTGGGCGGGATTTCAAGGTTGATGTCCTCTAATGCCACCACATTGCCGCCGCTGTAAGTTTTGGTAAGATTCTTGATAACGATCTTGGCCATGCCTTAGCGAGAGCTGCGGGAAGAGCTAAACCCGTGGCTTTTCCAACAGACCCTTCACCTCCTGGAGAAATCTAGCTGCAACCACGCCGTCGACAATCCGGTGATCGGCGGATAGGGCCATGGCCATCGTCGGACGAATCACAATCTCTTCCCCCCGGGGAACAGCGCGCTGAGCGACCTGGCCAACCGCCAGGATCGCGCACTGGGGCGGGTTGATAATGGCCACGAAAGTGTCGACGCCGAACATGCCTAAATTCGATACCGTAAAGGTGCCGCCCTCGTAGTCGAGGGGGAAGAGCTTCTTTCGTGCCGCCTTCTCTGCCAATTCGCGGCTCTGTCTGGCCAGCTGCTGCAGAGTCAAACGGTCGGCATTGCGGATGACCGGAACGACAAGACCGTCTTCGATGGCCACGGCCACGCCGATATTGATGTCGGAAAAAATCTGGATTCCTTTATCCGTGAAGGCGGCGTTTAGTAAGGGGAAGTCTCTCAACCCCTGCGCGGAGGCCCAGAGGATAAAGTCATTGATCGAAGGCACGATCTCTGCCTTTTTTTCCTTCCACTCAGCCCTTTTCCTGTTTACCTCGCTCATGTCCACTTCCATGCTGACATAGAAGTGGGGCGCCGTTTGTTTGCTCTTAGACATGCGCTCGCCGACGATCCGGCGCATGGCGCTCAGGGGAACGGTCTCTTTTACTCTTGGCGGCCCGCCCGTAGCGCTGGTCTCCATCTCTTTAGCCCGCTGCACATCCTGGGCAACGATCTCCCCCTTCGGACCGCTTCCCTTCAAAGAGGCAAGATCTACCCCTCTTTCCTTGGCGATTCTTCTTGCCGCGGGCGAGGCGGCAATACGCCCCTGAATCGGCGCGGCGTGGACTCTTGAAACGGACGAAGGTTCCGGCGGTGAAACTGCGGGGGCAGCGGGAGCCGTGGAAGGAGGTGCGGCTCTGTCACTCTCCTTCGGCAGGGATTCGCCCGGCGCCAGGATGACAGCGATCCTTTGCCCTACCGGCACTTCGTCACCGGGAGCGGCGGTTACATGGGCAAGGAGGCCGGATGCCGGGGCTTCGACCTCGACCGTCGCCTTATCGGTCTCGACCTCCATCAGAGGCTCGCCCTTGGTTACCGGCTCCCCCTCCTTCTTGAGCCAGCTGACCAAGCTGCCTTTTTCCTGCGCCATCCCCAGCGCAGGCATGATTACGTCTGTTGCCATTTTCGTTAATGGTTTACTAGTTGACTCGTTACTAGTTCGGATCCCGTCCGTTTCGCATATATACCAATAACTAATAACGAGTAACCAGTAACTAGCTTCTAAAGTTTTACCCTTTCCAGCGAACCCGGATTGTTGAGATTCGATTGCGTCTCCCGCGTGCTTGGCAGAGGCCCGCTGGCTGTGAAGTAGTGGGTTCCAGCCACCAGGAGCTTCTCGGCCGGAAAGCGCGTGATAACTTCGCAGCCGTTCTTGTTAACAACCACCTCCTCTTCGAGACGCGCCGCTGACCAACCGTCGGAGGCTGGCCAGTAGGTCTCCAGGGCGAAGACCATCCCCTCCTCGATCACCTCCGGGTTTTTTAGCGAAACCAACCGGCTAAAGATGGGTTTCTCCCAGATGGATAGCCCCACACCGTGGCCATACTGTAAAGCGAAGGCGGCCTCTTCATTCGCGAATCCGAACTCCTCGGCCTTGGGCCAGAGTTTGACCACATCGGCGGTGGTGATTCCAGGCTTCACGATACTGATCGCTGCATCCATGTAATCTCGACACCGCTTGTAGGCGTCCACCATTGCCGGCGACGCACTACTGATGGCAAAGGTTCGGTAGTAGCAGGTGCGGTACCCGTTATAGCTGTGGAGGATGTCAAAAAATGCCGGGTCGCCGGGACGCAAGACGCGATCCGTGTAGACATGCGGATGGGGGCTGCAGCGCTCGCCTGAAATGGCATTGACGCCCTCGACATGCTCGGAGCCCAAGTCATAGAGGACTTTGCTTACCAGACCTACACATTCGTTTTCTCGTATCCCCGGTCTCATGAAGCGGTAGAGTTCCTCGTAGGCGGCGTCGACCATCATGCAAGCGGTATTGAGCAGCGTGATTTCGTCCTGAGTCTTGATCTTGCGCACCTCCAGCATCAACTGCTGTCCGTCCACTACCTTGATCCCTTGGGCCTGCAGGGCAAAGAGCACCGGCAGCTCGATGACGTCAACGCCGACTGGCTCGTTCAGGAGTTTCCTTTTCTCCAGCTCGATGCGGATTTTCTTGGCTACGTCCTCTGCCAATCCCGAAGCCGGGGAAGTCGCGCCGCGTAAAGTGGAGATTCCGGCGCGCGAGCGCTCCGCCAGCCACGGACAATAGATCTGATGGTGGCGCGCCGCCGAGCCGAAGTCCCAGAGGATCGGCTCATCGTCCTGCGGCAGGAGGCTGAAGCGGACGAGCTTATCCATCGCCCAGGTGCCGATGTGAGTCGCTGTGATGTAGCGGATGTTGTTCATGTCGAAGCACAGGAGCGCTCCCATCTCGGACTTTTTCAGGGCCGCTTTGATCCGGCTCAAGCGGTCCTGTCGGAGGCGCTCTAGGTTCACGCGTTCTTCCCAGTCAACTCCCATCAAGCCAAAGGTTTTGAGTCCCATCATATGCTCCTTCTCTAAAATCCGGATCCTCGGGCGGCAAGTCTTCCGGCCGCAGCCGATGGGCCGGTGCTTAGGTCGAACCTTTCTGCTCCTACGTCTGCGGCCTTCATCCTTGCCGCCCTCCGAGCCCCCACCGCCTTCTTCATCCCAGGGATCTCCCTGTCCCCGTAGCGAAGATCGGCTCGGAGGCGTCGGAACTCTCTGCGAGGCCGAGGAAAAGCAGCATCGATGTTCGAGCCCGTTTTTGTCTTTTGGGCGAGTTGCGATGCTGCCCGAGGCGAGCGGTTAGAGTTCCAGCCGACGAGACGCTGAAGCCGAGGGGAGAGGGAGATCCCTTTTTCTCCATTGCCTTCGGCGCGAGAGGCGGGTCCCCGAACGCAACTCCCGGTGAGGAGGCACTGAAGCGAAGGGATAGGAGGTCTCCCTCAACAGCGCTCATTTCTATAATCTCCCGCACAGCGTTTTGGCCATCTCGGCAATAGACTCCGGGGTGGGGACGGTTTGATCTTCGAGCACCGGCGAGAACGGCACAGGGACATCCATGGCGCCCATACGTTTTACCGGCGCGTCGAGGTAGTAAAAGGCGCCGTCGGCGATGACCGAGGAGATCTCAGCCGTGACACCGTAACGCTCGTAGCCTTCGTCGACGACCATAGCACGGCTCGTTTTTTTAGCGGATTCGATGAGCGCTTGTTTATCAAGCGGGGCCGTGGTCCTGACGTCGATAATTTCCGCGCTGATGCCGATTTCTTTCAGCATCTCGGCTGCGCGTAAGGCGGCCTGCACCATACTGCTCGTAGCCACGATAGTAATGTCCGTGCCGGCACACTTGATGTCGGCGACGCCAAAGGGGATGGTGTACTCGCTTTCCGGCACCGGCCCCTTTAACTGGTACATCATCTTGTCTTCGAAAAAGACCACAGGATTGTCATCGCGAATAGCGGTTTTGAGCAGTCCCTTGGCGTCGTAGGGGGTGGAAGGCACGACAACCTTGAGGCCGGGCACGTGACTCAACCACGCATGGAGACTCTGGCTGTGTTGAGCCGCGGAGCGGCGGGTAGCGCCCAAGGTGGTGCGCAGGACCATAGGGACCTTGAGCTTGCCGCCCGACATGTAGTGGATCTTGGCAGCCTGGTTTACCATCTGGTCCATCGTTAGCGTGATGAAATCCCCGAACATGATGTCAACGACCGGGCGCATTCCGGTCATCGCCGCGCCGACCCCCAAGCCGGCGATGCCCGCCTCGGAAATGGGCGAGTCGATCACCCGGCCCGGACCAAACTCCTCCACCAGGCCGGAGAGCACCTTGAACGGGGTGCCCGCTTCGGCGACATCTTCACCGATGATGAAAACGCTCGGGTCGCGCCGCATCTCCTCAGCCAGGGCCTCGTTGATCGCCTGCCCGAACGTGATTTCACGAGATGCATTCGCCACAGACGATGTCGTTTGATTTGTGGCCTTCATTGAATGTCGTAGGGGCAGGCCTGTGTGCCTGCCCGGTTTTTGGGCGACCACACAGGGTCGCCCCTACAAATTTCCTCTAGGCATAGACATGTTGGTCCACCTCGCTCGGATCAGGATAGGGCGCGTTCAGAGCGAACTGGGCTCCCTCCTCAATCTCGCGTTTTATCTCTTTTTCTATTTCGCTCAGGAGCTTTTCGTCGGCTACTTTAAGACGGACTAATTTTGCCGCCAGGAGCTTCAGCGGATCGCGTTTGCTCTTCCACTCCCCTTCTTCCTTTTTCGAGCGATAGTATGAGCGGTTGATATCGCCGACATGATGGCCGTGAAAGCGGTAGGTGTCGCAGATGAGAAAAGCGGGTCCTTTTCCCTGCCGAGAGCGCTCGACCAGGGGCAGCGTGGTCGTGTAGACGAGACCAACATCCTGTCCATCGATGGATTCTGTTTTGATGCCAAAGGCCTCGGCCCGGGCTTTGAGATCGCCGGCGGTCGTCTCCCGGTAGTGGGTATACTCGTTGTATTGGTTATTCTCGCAGACGTAGAGAATCGGTAGTTTCCACAGCGAAGCCATGTTCATAGCTTCGTATAATACTCCTTGCCCCAAGGCCCCTTCGCCAAAAAAACAGACTGCAACCTGCTTGCTGCCGCGCATCTTGGCCGAGAGCGCGGCCCCGGTGGCGAGCGCGGCACTGCCTCCTACGATGGCATTGGCTCCCAGGTTGCCGGTCTCCTGGTCGGCGATATGCATCGAGCCTCCCTTGCCGCGGCAGTAGCCGGGCGCCTTGCCCAGGAGCTCGGCGAACATGCGATCCACGGAAGCCCCTTTGGCCAGGCAATGGCCGTGGCCGCGGTGGGTGCTGGTGATGTAGTCGTCGCGCCTGAGCGCCTCGCATACGCCTACCGCCACCGCCTCCTGGCCGATATAGAGGTGGGCTAAACCCGGCATTTTCGCGCTCGTGTAGAGTTGGTTTACCTGCTCTTCGAAAAGACGGATCCTGAGCATTTGGCGGTAGAAATGCAATAGTTTCTCTGCGCTGATCGCTGGACGCTTCTGCGTTTGTGGTTTTGACCTCGGTTTTGTCAGTCGAGCCATACTCTTCAATTTTTAATTATGAATTCTTAATTTTGAATTGACAGTCCTGGTTCGGCAACTAAAAATTAAAAATTTATAATTCACAATTATTTTAGTCCGGACATACGCGCCAGCGCCTCAAACAGGGCCGCAAAGTCCTTGTCAGAAAGCCCCATGCCGCGGGCTGCGGTGAGCATCTCGTTCGTCACCGCGGTAGTCGGAAGAGGCACTGCAAGCTCTCTTCCCATCTCCAACGCTAGAAGTAGATCCTTTTGCATCATGTTGACATCGAACCAGGCCTCATCGGGCATCTCGAGCACAAACGGACCGCGGTATTTTACCATGGGCGAGGCGATGACACTGTTAAGCAGAACCTCAACGGCGGTCTTACGCGAGATGCCGCTTTTTTCCGCCAGCAAAACCCCCTCACTGAAGGCGAGCATCTGCACGGCGAGGCTTAAATTTGTGGCGATTTTCATCGACACGGCTAGGCCGTTCGCGCCCACATGGGTGACCTTGGGGCCGATCGCTTCAAGGATAGGGCGGGCGCGCTCGAACGCCTCTCTTTCTCCTCCGACCATGATCGAGAGTTTCCCTTCTTCTAAGGTGCTGACGCTTCCGGAGACGGGAGCGTCCAACATTTTCGCCCCATTAGCCGCTACTTTTAGCGCCAACTCCCGGCTCGCGGCCGGGCTGACAGTGCTCATATCGATATATAATTTTTCCGGCGCCATTCCTGCAAGCAGCCCATCAGGACCAACGGTAACGGCTTCCAGTGCGGCGGTATTGGTCACCATCGTAAAGGTCACGTCGGCAGCCTGAGCCACGGCGCGTGGAGTCTCGCCCCACTTCATCCCGGCATCCACTAACCAGTGTGCCTTTGACTTTGTCCGATTGTAGCCCGTTACCTTATGGCCGGCATCCAGCAGCCGCTTGACCATCCGGCTCCCCATCACGCCGAGCCCCACAAAGCCGAGGTTCGCCATAGATATCTCCGATGGTAGGGGCGGGTTTGAAACCCGCCCCTACCATTTTTCGCCTGCCTGAAACTAGGTTGGAAGATCATCTTTGTCAATAGGAAAGGTGGCGCGTGCTTGACAATGGCGGGATGAGGAATGATAGATGACCAGAGGAAAGACCAAGAGCCGTCGGGTAAAACCGTAACTAAAACAAGCCGGGGATCCAGCGCTTTACCCTGCCGGTGTATTCGATGTAAGGCTCGCCCAGCAGTTGAGCCAATTTCTTCTCGTCGCCGAGCACGCGAGAATGAAACCAGATTATGTTGCCTACGGTGATGAGTGCGGCCAAGAGGGAATTTAAGGTTAGAGTCAGGCCGATCAAGTAGAGAATATGTCCCAGGTACATGGGGTTACGGGTGTAGGCGTAGAGTCCGGTTGTGACTACGCGCTCAGGGGGCGCCTCCAGGCCTGGTCCGCCGCCGCCGCGTTTGGTCCTATACACGCCGCACCATCGGTACTGAAGGTAGCCCCAGACCATTAAGAGTAAGAAAAATGGCTGGAGCCGGAAACTCCCGCTATTTAAAAAAAGCTCCCAGGCGAGCGTGATCAAAGGATAGAGAACAAAGGTTCTAGCGGGCGTCCTGCGGAGAAATATTAATCCGTGCTCAACGGTGGAGGTCATAGGGTTGAAAAAATTTACCGGCTCGCCGAATTTTTATCGCAGATTTTGCCGACCTTTGCAAGATTCGGCGGAATTTAGGGAGAGGCTTCTCGGTTAAAATGTCTTTGGATCTAACAACCATCCTGGTAGGAGTTGCACTACTCCTGGCGGCTTATGTGAAGGGAACAACCGGCCTGGGGTTTCCATTGATAGCAACTCCCATGGTTGCTCTGCTGCTTGATATCCGCACTGCCATCACCATCCTGATCATTCCCAACATCGTCATGGACGCCACTCAGATCTTCCGCGGGGGCTTTTCTGTAGCTATCTTCCGCCGCTTCGTCTGGCTTCTCGTGTTGACCGTCATAGGGGTTTTTCTGGGCACGGCCGTGCTGGTGATGCTCCCAATCTGGGTTCTCAACCTCTCCCTGGGAATCATGGTTCTCGCCTTTGTCCTTTCCAGACTGTTGCGCTTTGATTTTGCGATTTCTCCTAGCATGGAGCCGGTTTTCTCACCGGCGGCAGGCCTGGCGGGCGGATTTCTAAACGGGATGACCAATGCGGCTGGGCCGGTGCTGGCGATTTACCTTTACAGTCTTCGCCTCGCGAAGATCGAGTTCATCAAATCGATCGCTACGATCTTTATCGTGACCAAAGTGAGCCAGCTCGTTGCGGTCTCGACCTGGAATCTCTTTACGCCGGCGACGCTTAGTCTTTCTCTGGAGGTGACGATCATCACCTTGCTCGGCTTCTATGCCGGTCTCAAGACCCAGGACCGCGTGAACCAACGGACCTTCAACCGGGGGTTGTTGACGCTGCTGTTTGTGATCGGGGTAACCCTGGTCGTGCGCTCCCTACATTGAGGACGAACCGAGTTCTTAATCCCAGATCTCGCGGGCAGTTTGGACCACCAATCTTAGCTTGCGGCGTTGGTCCTCGAAAGAGATAGCATTGCCGATGACCGATGAAGCAAAGCCGCACTGCGGGCTCAGTCCTAACCTTTCCAGCGGGACGTAGCGGCTGGCATCGGTGATCCGCTGCCGCAATTGCTCCAGGCTCTCCGGGCGTGCTCTCTTGGTTGTGATCAATCCCAAGACCACGAACTTGTCGTCGGGGATCTCTTTAAGCGGCGCAAAAGAACCAGAACGCGCATCGTCGTATTCCAGCAGGAGGCGGTGCGCCATCAAGGAGCGAAAGAGCTGACGGCTGATCGCTTCATAGCCTCCTTCGGACAGCCACCTGCTGCCCTGGTTGCCGCGTCAGAGGTGGAGGCCAAAAGTAACTTCGGGAAAGCCCTCCATGACCGCGTTGTCCAGTTCCACTCCGAGAGTAAGCCATTTTTCCAGGCTCCATCCCTGTCGCTCGTAAAAGCCGCGGCTCTTCGGATCGAGTAGGAGCCCGTAATGGGGAGCATCTAATTGAATGTAAGTCGCCCCCAGGCGGGCTAACTCCGTAACCTCTTCGCGCAGGAGCGCGACAATGTCGGCCAGAAAGGCGTCTAGCGTCGGGTAGGCTGCCCGGGAGCGACCGGCAGACCAAAAGTTGGCCCAGAGGCCAGGGCTGGGAAGCGTTATCTTAGGCGTGCGCTTGGTTTTGCCTCTTAGGTAGGTGAATTCGTCAACTGAGAGGAAGCGCTTGCGGAGAAGTTTACTGACCACGCCCAGGCCAGGTGGCCGCGGTTTGCTGTGAACTCCGTGCTCGTCATACCAGTCGCCCCAGAGAAAGGCATCGAGGGTAAACTTTCCGAAGCCGCTCACCGCCGCCGTCATCTGGCTCTGAAAGGACTCACGGCGCATCTCGCCGTCGGTTACGACGGGCAGTTCCACCGCCTCCTGCAGCGCGATCGCCTCGTCCACAGCCCGATCCTCGATCTCTTCAAATTGACCGGCGCTGATAGTTCCAGCGGCAAGTTGTTTTTGAGCCTTAAGCAGCTCTGGTGGGCGGAGCAGGCTGCCGACCACATCGGCGTGGACGGTGATCATAGGTTATTTTTAGTTCGAAATCAGTCTTTGCTCAACCACCGGCCGTGGCGCGGCCTTAGTCTCTCGGAAGGTCCCACCAGAGGGTGGTATATATCTCCGAATGAAAGAAGACGTGATACAAATCTTTTTTCCGTGAGCTTGCTTAAGATTCGGTGGTAGGAGAATTGAATCTAATTGTACTCAAGCTAGGCAAGTTTGACACGGATTGTTCGGATTGTTGATATTAGTCGGAATCTCCACCCGTCTCAACGAGATACTTCGGCAGAAACTCCCTCAACTCCGATGGGTCGGTTTTCTTCACCCAATGCCAGAACTCTCGGGGATGACCAGAGAAGACCATTTGACCTCTTTGGAGATAAGCGACGTGACCAAAGTGATTGATGAATTGGTAGCCATCCACCCCAGCAAACACAAGCAATGCGTTCTTAAGGTTGAGGAGGAACTCAAACGCTTGATCTAAAGGATCATCCGCCACGATGAAGTCGCCAGTCCCGATACGGGACGCGTATTTTTGCTCATAGTCCGAGGTTGACCAATCGCGTGAATCCTTTAGCAAGAGTTCGTTCAAGCGAGAATTTACGATCACCATTCCCGGGTAGGATTCTGGACTAAACAGCGCCCTCTTGATTGTCGTCTTACCGGACGCGGGTAAGCCATAGATCATTGTCCTTCCGGCCTTTGGAATCGACACCCCGGTGGCCACTCAAAACCGGCCAGTCATGGCCACCTGAAAACCGGCCACCTTGACAGCTCCCTTGTGGGCTGAGTCGAAAGGTATTCTTAAGCGCGGCAGGACGTTACCCTCCCTTCTTTATTAACAAGGAGGGAGAGATGGGAAACGTCTTGAAACCACACAGACAAGCGGATGTTCTGGCGCTCGTCCGAGCGAAGTATTCATTCCGAGAGATCCAGGAACGACTGGGGATTCGTCGGGAGACGATTTCGAAGTATGCGTCCTTGGCGGGGCTTTGGCCGCCGGATTCAAAACTGGCCACTCCAGAAGGGGTGGCCACCGGCTTTTTGACCCCGCTTCCGGCACAACCCGCCGTTGTTGTCAAAGAAGTCTCCATTCCCAAAAAAGCCCGTTCTCACTGTGAACCCCATCACGACTGGATTGTGGGGGAGGTGAAAAAGGGCCGGAACGCGATGGCGATCTACCAGGACCTGGTAGACCGGTTTGGTTTTACACACCGCTACAACTCCGTGAAGCGTTATGTGAGGGGGCTGAAGAAAACCGAGCCCGAACAGTACGACCGACTGGAGTTTCTGCCGGGAGAAGAATCCCAGGTGGATTACGGCCAAGGGGCCCTCACCCGTCATCCCAAAACGGGAAAGAGGAAAAAGCCGCGTCTCTTTGTCATGACTCTCAAATACTCCCGTCGCTCCTTCCGAAAAACGGTCTGGACCTCCAGTAAGGAGATCTGGGCCAAACTCCATGAAGAAGCCTTCCGCTATTTTGGCGGCTGTCCCCAATACGTTGTCCTGGACAATCTGAAAGAAGGAGTCCTGAAGTCCGACATTTACGAGCCGCAGTTGAATCCGGTCTTTGCCGCGATGCTCACTCATTACGGTGTCGTCGCTGATCCCGCCCGTGTGGGAGATCCTGACCGGAAAGGAACGGTTGAGAACGCCATCCAACATACCCAGAACACAGCACTCAAAGGCCGCGAGTTCGAATCGATCGAGGAACAAAATCAATGGCTCATGCACTGGGAAGAGAAGTGGGCCTCCCTGCGCGTGCACGGGAGGATGAAACGGCAGGTGCAAGAGATGTTTGTCGAGGAGAAGCCTTTTCTCAAACCGTTGCCTCTTCAGTCGTTCCGATACTTCTCACAACAAACCCGAATGGTCTGGGACGATGGGTGTATCGAAGTGAAAGGCTCTTACTACTCGGCCCTGCCGGCCCCTCTCTACAGTGAGGTCATGGTCCGGATCTACGATCTTGAGATCGAAATCTTCGACAAAAAAACTCTTACGCTCTTGAGGAGACATATCAGAAGTTCAAGACCCGGAAGTGTGAAGATGGAGGAGAAAGACCGGATCTTCAATCCCTCCCGGATGACCCAGTCCTTTCTGGATCAGGCGGAGAAAATCGGTCCAAAGACAAAAGAGCTCTGCCTTCTTCTCTTCGAAGAACAAGGCCGTTTAGGACAAAGGCGGATGCGCGGCATCCTGTCCTTGGCCCGCCGCCATGCCGCTTCTTTGATTGAGAAGGCATCCGCAATGGCTCTCGAGCGTCATGTCCGATCGAGCAGGACCGTACGGGAGCTCGTCGAACGACTGGAAGAAAAAGAAAAGAAAGAAAACCCCGTCCCTCTTCCCGTCCTGACTCAATCGCATGAGCTGATCCGCTCTCCCGAGGATTACGCCCTTTTCTGGGAAAGGCATGCCCTTTCAGGAAAAACGACTTCTTTAAATCCACCAGGAGAAGAGCTCTCCCCTGTGTCCAGGGGAGAGCCTCTCCTCAAAAACACAAAGGAGGAACACCATGCCGATGTCGATCACTGAGATCGAAAGATCGCTCAAAATACTGCGTCTCCCGGGAATCCGGGGGACCCTCGAGACACGAGCTCTGCAGGCCACCCAGGGAGATCTCTCCTTCCTGGACGCCTTCTCAATGCTTTTGCAAGATGAGCTCGATCGCAGGAAATCAAAACTGATCGAGAGACGTTTTCAACAATCAGGATTAAAAGAGAGAAAAACACTCACGGAATTTGATTGGGGTTTTAATCCCAAGATCTCCAAGAGGACCTGCTTCGAACTCGTCACATGTAAGTTCCTCCAAAACGGGGAAGACGCCCTTCTCATCGGATCAGCCGGGACTGGAAAGAGTCACATCGCCAAGACGGTCGCTCAGGCGGCGATTATTGCCGGTTATCGTGTTCTCTATCGCGAGGCCCATCTCCTGTTTCCTGAAATCTTTGAGGCCACTCAATTGGGAATGAGACAGAAGAAAATGGCAATCTTCTTTGAGGCGGACCTCCTCGTCATCGACGATCTGTTCCTCCGAAAAAAACTTCCCGAAGATGCCGCCGACGATTTACAAGAGATCATCATGAACCGTTACACATCCAGAAAAAGCACGCTCGTGACCTCAAATAGAGTGATCGAAGACTGGGGGAAATGCCTGGGGGACAATGCGGTCTCTTCCGCCATTTTGGATCGGCTCCTTCATCACGGGAATCTCTTGAAGTTCGAAGGGAAGAGTTATCGCCTCAAAGAGGCAACAATGAGACTTGCTAAAAATACAGAAAGTGATTAACTAAAAACCGTCCTGCCGCTGGCCGGTTTTGACCCGGCCACAACTGGCCGGTTTTCAGGTGGCCACCGGGGCCAACAAACCGTACAGAAAAAAGCTTATGTTCGCGTATACCGCACCTAACGAAGATCGTGGAGCGGACAGCGAAACAGCGCCGTTGTTCGTCGTAGCATTTGTGGAGACGCCGCTCACGCT
>Ga0082335_1003261_pt1 | contig 27175 bp, 41 predicted proteins | sample Subgrocontami58m_FD_72375 | JGI IMG/M metagenome (GOLD analysis project Ga0082335, IMG submission 72375) | Subsurface groundwater microbial communities from S. Glens Falls, New York, USA - GMW37 contaminated, 5.8 m (SPADES assembly) (version 2) ...
TGAATATATTCGCTCTGTCCATAGGGCAAGTATTATTTCCTTTATCTTTCTTCGAATAGTTCGCTCTGGAGTAAGAAGAGCTGATTTTACAAGCTGTTGGGTGATTGTTGAGCCGCCTTGAAGATTTCCAGTTATGACATTATCTTTTAAAGCCCTGATAATTCCCCCTATAGGAGATATGCCGTTGTGTCTAAAAAAATCTTTGTCCTCTGTCGCAATAGACGCTTCATATACGTATTTTGGTAAGGTTTCTATTTTAACAGGAGTTCTGTTTTGATCTCTATAAATGTTATAAAGCAGTTTCTCATTTCTATCGTAAATATGTGTACTCAGTGAATAATTTGTTTTTCCTATATTTGTCGGTGATGGTAATTCCTTAACAAATCGATAAGTATTTAAGATGCTAAAAACAATAATTGCCACCAGAATCCCAAACAAAAAAGACCTTAAGTGTAATTTTCTTTTTAGCTTGAATTTAGGAACTTTAAAGGATATTTTTTTAGGAAGAACAAATTTTACCTTTGGTATTCTTAATTTAAATTTAAATTTAAGTTTAAATTTTGACTTATTTTTTGTAAAAAACCCTTTTAATGAAACTATAAGTTTAGATAAATATCTCTGTTTTTGACTAATGTACGTATTTAAACTGCGGAAAAATTTACGTAAAAATTTTGTTACTAGTTTATAAGTATTAAATAGAACATTAAAAGGAAGTAGTAAAATTAATTTTGTAGCTTCACCAACCTCAATAAATAAGTTAGCTAAAAATAAAAGAAAGTTAAATATGTAGTCTTCAATATTTTTTGTCGAATTTTGCTTTTTATTCCCTTTGGGCATTTGGGAATTATAACATATACTCTAGGCTTGCAACAATTAAAATTGGTCTATAGAATCAACTAGTTTTGCTTTAACAACAAGTCTATTCCAATAGGTACCTGGAGGAACGCAGGTAATTAAAGTAAGATAAGCATCATTGAAATTCTGTTTTAATACAGATACCTTTTCTGGCTTTACAACTATCATTTCATATATTTTGTATACAAAAGTCTGATCGCCAAGTTTAATTTCTACTTTATCTCCTTCATTTAATGACGGAAGATATGTAAATATAGTTTTGTAGTCCTTAATATTATAAAGCTGTGGGAGGGTAGAATGGCCAAGTATTACAACATTGCCATTTTCTCCAGGAAGAGATGTTGGAACAAATTGTATAAGACTTTTCTTCAAATCATCACCACCTACTATTACTTTCGCATCTTCAATATTCAATTTAGGAATCGACAGAGAATACTCTTTAACGTTTAGGTTCTGACTTATGGCTTGACTATTTACAGATGGAAACCATAAACTAGCCTTTGTTAAATCACGTAAGTCATTTAGTGAAGGAGTTGGCGAAAGAATTGGCGAAGAAGAATCTTTTTTTAAAAAAAATTTGGAATAAACTTCAAAAGATATAACGGGGTAAAGAGCCCAAAACATCAAAGCTAATCCTACTATAATAGAAATGCGAGATAATCTATTTATGACTACTTCCTTACTTGATATTTTTTTCTTTTTATATGCATAAAGCGCCATAAGTTATTCGTAAATTACCTTGAGATCAATATTTTTTTTGATAAATGAAGTCCATAATTTAAAAAAACCAATAGGATGCTCGACATTAACCTCTAATTCTTTTGCATTATATTTTTTCTTGACAATATCTTCTATTTTGCTTATATTTTTTCCGGAAACAGAAGATTTTATTTCAGACAAATTTATTTTTTCTGATGCTCTTGCCTCAACATCAATCTCAAAAATAAATTCATCTTTTGACTGCTCAGCTGCTGTAGTTTTATAAGTTATATTATCTTTTTCAACGACATAATTCTTTTCTATTTCTTTATTTAACTGCGAAAGTATTTTCTTTATTACATCGTCATTATTGAGCCCAACATATGTAATGTTGGCCTTAGCTTTTAAAGTTAAGGTAGACGCTTCTTCACCCAATTCTTTATCATAGTTTAGGTTTGCTAAATCTATACCTCCAAGTTGATTTACCAAAGTATGATTTTTACGAAAATCTGGATCAATTTTGTCTTTTTTAAACGCTTCTGCTTGTTTTTGAACTTCCTTTTCAAGAAAACTAATATCTGAGTCTGAAACATTTTTTACTTCTTTTTTCGTCCCTCCAGATATAGGATTTTCATTAATAGCAAAATAATCTGCCTCAGGTAAATCCTCAATTTTGAATGTATTATTTGCCGCTATGTTGTGCTTGTCTCCTATGATTTCAGCTGTTACCTTTGCTTTTGTTTTTCCTGGGAATTTGTTTTGTTTATCTGAAGTCAATGATCCAGACGCAACTTTTGTATCGCTATCAAGAATAAAAGCCAAATTAGATGTTGTAATTTTAGTACCATTATCAAACTGGATCTCCGAACTAGCAAAATTATGAATAGTTACTTCTCCTTTTGCTTTTTCACCTATTTCCTTTTTTCCAGTTGTTTTTTTGGAAACAGTAAAAGATGTGGACTTCGTAGATATATCCGGCTTAATATTATCAAGAGTTAAAGATTTTTCAATAGATTGTGACGGAAGCGTAAGAATTATCTCAGTTTTATGGAAAAACAGTTCAATCAAGTAAACCGACATCAAAATAAGAAATACGCCTATTAATATAAAAATGTTCTTCGAGTATTTAAAGTTTTTTATTCTTGAAAATAAATTTTCTAAAATTTGTATTGGTTTATCAAAGTAATGTTTTTCAATTTTTTGGACATTTTTACTAATATCGCCACCTATAACAAAACCCAATATGGTCTTTTTAACAGGTTCTGGCTCTTCCTTTATGCTTTTAACAGATAATTGCCTCGTGAATACATCTATAAGACTATTTGTTAATTCTTCTTCATTGACTATATCTATTTTTGGGTGGTGAATAAATATATCTTTGCTCCAAACATGCGACAGAATGATCGATACCTCTCTTTCTATATTTTTGCTGTCATAAACTAAGATTCTAGATGGCAATAGTGTGTCGACCTTCATCTTTTCAAAAACAGGAAGAAGTGAGTCTATTATGTTTTCAGATTTTTCAACCTCTTCTGCAAAAAGTCTTTTACCATTTTTGTATAAGAAGATAGTTAAAGCCGTATTGTTAATTTCAATAAGTATCGCAGACAAAGGAATCCCTTCTTTTGAGGTTAACAAATCTATGACGGCATCATGAATTTCTATATACCCTAATGGTTTAAACTCAAGATTTTTAACAATTTCCTTAATTTTTAATAGATAAATTTTTTTTATCTCTCTTTTATATTTATCTACAAGATTTGAGTAAACAAAAAAAATACTTTTCTCAGGGCTTTTAAATCCTTTCAGTTCTAGTCTATATAAAACTTCATCTATATCTTCTACTAAATTATCCCAATTGTTGGAATATGTGAATCTTTCTTTTGCGATTATATTTGCGTTTGTATTGTTTAATCTGATGATAAAAACAATTCCTTCTTTTTCTTTTAATAGTAGCCCTAAATAATCGCTACTATCGGCAATTGATTTGTTAAATAAATTAAAAGGGAGCTTAATCATATCTATTTAAAACTTGTTCTATTCCTTCTTTTGCTGTTTTTAAAGCCGTTTTATATGATTCTCCATTAATAGTTGAATTTATGGCGTTTTCTATATATTGATTAATTTCATCATTTAAACCATTGTCATATGTTAATGCTATAGTTGGTATTGATTTATAAAATTTTCCTTGCTTAATAACCGCTTCCAAAAAAACATTTTGAGATTGAATTGATGCCAGATCAACTCTCGAAGATGCCGTTGGATATTGCCTTGACTTTGTTTGAAGTTCATAAAGTTTTGTCATTGTTTCTTTTTCGCTCATATACTTTAAAAATTTCCAAGCTTCTTCTTGCTTATCTGCAGAACTAAACCGTGATACTCCTTCTACCCAGTATGAAGCAACAGATATCCCATCTCCTCCTGGAAGGATTGGAACAGGGACTGATTTAAAAACAAGATCTGGATTTATGGTTTTTATATTTAAAATTTGCCATGAAGGTACAATAATCATTGCGACTTTTTCTTGTGCAAATGCCTGAATTGCGCTTGGCATTGTTTCATCCCAATAATTATCAGGAGGCTCTGCAAATTTTCTGAAACTTTCCAAAGCTCCTACTGCTTCTTGGCTATCTAAATGTTTCAAGTCAGTCCCATTTTGAAGAATAAACAATCCAAATATATCAGAAAAATGCTCTATGTTTGATGCTGTACCAATAGCTATGCCAGATGTGACAAGCTTTCCCTCTTTGTCTCGAACTGTTAACTTTGCAATGTTATTTATGACATCTTCCCATGTCTTTGGAGATTTATCTATACCTGCGCTTTTATATAAATTATCATTGTATAAAAGAACAAGGCCATCAATCATCAGAGGTATACCAAAGTAATGTTCTCCAATGCCCAAGTCTGATTTAAAAATTGGATAAAAAGTCTTTTCAAATTCAGAATTACTATAAATATTCTTTGGTATATAAGATAGAACTTCTTTTATTTCAGGAATCCAAGTGTTGTGATATCTATAAATATCAGGTCCTTGTCCTTGTTGACTTCTTACAATTAATTTATTTCTATAATCTTGTGGGGTTTGTTTTATATAATCGATTTTGACATTTATATTTTTTGCCTGGTATTGATCTATCAAGGGCTGCATAACTTCTTTGTCTTCCCATAAACCCCAATAGGTCAGTTGAATTTCTTTTGTTGTGCTCGATCTACCACTAAAAAATTTAAAGATTAAAATAAATAATAAAATAAATGTCAGAATTCCGCCTGCAATAATGAAGTATTTACTCTTGTTTCCCGGCTGAATTAAATCTTCCGCACTTAATGGTTCAAAATTTTCTACCTTGGATTTATCAGTTTGATTTTCGCCTAGATTTTGATTATTATCATCCATATATAAATGATAGCAAATCAGCCAAATAAAGCTATATTTCTTTTAAAAATAGTTTTTTTTACCATTTTATTTTCAGTCGGGATAAGTGTATATATAATAAACTATGTTAAAAATCAAGAGAAAATTTTAGGGGATCAAATATATCCAAATGTATTCATCGATAAACAAAGTGTAGGAAGAAGTACAAAGCAGGAAGCCATTAAAAAAATCACTTCAAAATATAAATACTTAAATAAGGTCTTCCTGACAATTAAACTCGAAAATGATGTCATAGCCACAATGTCTGCAAAAAAACTTGGATTGTCTCACGACGTTAAGGAAATAGTAGATAGAGCATCTCTTATAGGACGCGTCCCGCATTTTCTTTCGAGATTAAGACAAAGAATATTTACTATTGTTGGAATCAATAAATATTATTTTTACACATCTGTTAAATACAATAAAAGAGAGATTGACGAGTTTATTTCTCTAACTGAAGAAAAATATAACAAACCTGCAAAAAACGCTCTTTTTAAATTTGAGGATAATAAGGTCGTACAATTTCGTCCTGAAGAAGATGGAATAAGTATAAGCGCTGATAAATTTTTATTTGACGTAAATAAAGCTGTATACGAACTTAAAAATAAACAAGAGAACAAAATAATTAGTATAAAAAAAGAAATAATAGAGCCAGAAATAACATTAGCAAATTCAAATACATTCGGAATAGAAGAATTAATTGGTGTAGGAACTTCAAATTATAGCCATTCAATACCAGAAAGAATTCATAATATTTTACTTGCTACATCAAAATTCAATGGTGTATTAATACCACCAGGAAAGGAATTTTCATTTAATGAAATTATAGGTGACATATCTGTATCTACTGGTTATAAACCGGCTTACATTATAAAAGCAGGTAAAACCGTGCTTGGAGATGGTGGCGGTGTATGCCAAGTCTCGACAACTCTTTTTCGAGCAGCTTTAAATACAGGTCTTCCAATTATAGAACGCACTGCGCACGCATATCGGGTTTCCTATTATGAACAAGACAATCAGCCTGGTTTTGATGCAACAGTATACGCGCCATCTGTTGATTTTAAGTTTAAAAATGATACAGATAACTACATCCTGATACAAAGTGAGATCGACCAGGTCAATAATACATTAGAGTTTAAGTTTTATGGTAAGAAAGATAATCGAAAAGTTGAAATATCGCCAGTGTCAGTTTACGATGTACAACCACCACTACCTGAATCTCGACAAGACGATCCAACTTTAAGAAGAGGGATTGTAAAGCAAGTTGATTTTCCTGCTTGGGGAGCTAAAGCAGTATTTAATTATAAAGTTACACGAGGAACTAAAATACTATTTGAAAAAGAGTTTTTTTCTTCATATAGGCCTTGGCAAGCAGTGTATCTTGTTGGTACAGGTGATTTTTAATTCATCTAAATAATCTAGGCCTACCCAGTTTGTATTTTAAATCCTTTATTTTTCTCTGGCTAATCTCTACAGCAGGGACACCTCCAACAATTGAAAAAGGAAGAACATCTTTTGTGACTACGGCGCCTGCTGCAACAATTGCTCCTTTCCCAATTTTAACTCCAGGTAATATAATAGCCCTTGGCCCTACAAATACATAGTCTTCTAAAATTACAGGTTTGTTTATTGCAATAAAGTTTTCGTCGTTTGTATCATGCTGTGAGTTGTAAACCATCACTTCTGATGCAAGAGCAACATGGCTTCCTATCACAAGATCACTTCTTCCATCAAGCACACAACCTTCGCCAATAATAGAATCTTGACCAATAATTATATTTTTTGTGTCATAAAATTTAACTCCCATATGAATTGTCGATCCACCACCTATCTTCATTCCTCCAAGTCTATATATAATCTTTCTAATATTATGGGATGGAATATATGAAAGTAAGTGAATTATAAAAACTTTAAATTCTAACAAAACATTCATTATTCTATTTGAAAGTTTGTTCCATGTTTCTGAAGGCGATAATTTCTTTCCTGTTTTATCTATAACCATACATTTATAGCTTAATCATACACGCCGCGTATCATATCTACAATTCTTTTTAAAGTCAACTCATACTGCATTTTATTTCTATGTATTGATATATCGATATAACGATACAAGAATATAATATAAGTTGTCACTAATATCATTAATCATAAGATATTTTGCCAAAAATCAAGAAACAAAGAAGAACAAAGAAATCAAAGATTTAAGCTGCTTTTGGCACTTCCGAAGAACGCCCACCCAAGTGGGAAGAGTGATACCGTGGAAACCGAGACGAACGGACGTACAAATAGCCATCCGCATTGAAGCGGGCATCAACCACATTACCTCCGTCACGAGAACCAAGAAGGCGTACCCATGTAGAAGTTTCGTCTAAGTATTTACCGGTAAAAAGTTTACTATCTTGTGAGGCAATAATATATTCGTTTAAGTTCATTCCATGTCTTTTTTCCTTTTTAACTGCATTTTTAAGAGATTTTTCGGTGGTATTAGGATAAGGAGCGTCAATTGCAGATTCGTAATTAAACCATCCTGAGCGGTTGACTTTATTAGTGACTGTATTTTCTTCTTTGAGGCTGTGACTTTGCATTTGTGGCCAGATTATAGCCATAAAGCGTCTTGACTCTTGAGTGAATAGTTCTCTTGGAAGCAATCCAACACTTCGCCTTTCTTTTTCAAGCTTTAGAAGTTGTTCTTTTGTAAGTGGACATTCTGGAATAGAAAACTCAATAGCAATTCCAGCTCGATTTAGTATTTCTTGATTTGCAGACCATATAGCTTGGAAGGTGGAAGTATATAATTCTGGAGTATGAGGTGTAGTGCCAAATTCTCTAACTACTTTTTCAAGTGGAGAAATCGAAGGACCTAGATTTGATTCTCTCATTGTCATATTTGCGAGGAGTATATCAGAACTATAGGTTGTTTGTCAACTTGCGCATGCTTCCTTGTAAAGTTCTAATGTCTTTTTTGTCATTTTTTCAAATGAATATTTTTTCAAGAGATTTTTGTAATCGAACTCTCGTCTTTCTCTAATAAAAAATTCGATTTTTTCCCTAATATCGTTAATATTGTTTGGGTCAAAACCAAGATAGTTTTCTTCCAGAATTTCTTGAAATACATCTATTTTTGAAGCTATTATAGGAAGGTTAAAATAGACAGCTTCAATTATTGGCAATCCAAACCCTTCTGATAATGAAGGATGAATCAAAGCTGTAGCGTTTTTATAAAATTCAGGCAAGTCATACTGCGAAACCTTTTTAAATATTTTTATTTTATTCTGAAGATTTAAGTTACTTATAAGATTTTCTATTCTCTTTGAGAAAAAATCGTCTGGCCCAACAAGATATAGCTTTATATCTGTTTTAATTTTTGAATATGCTTTAATTAGATTATCAACGTTTTTGTGTGGATAAAATGTTCCAACATATAAAAAGTAGTTTATTTTTGAAGCACTTTTATTTGCGTTTCTGCTATTTATTAAATACTCTCTTGTTACACCTTCATAAATTGGTTGGATTTTTTTTGGGTCTACATCTTTAACTAATTTAACAATTTGCTTTTTTACACTTTCCGTAGGCGTTATTATTATCAGAGATTTACTTACTTGCTTATAAAACATATGTTTAAAAATGCTATGTTTAAAGTTGTAAACAAACGTTGATTTTGTAGACGCCTTACCTGTCTTGTAATTCAATAAAGTTGTATCGTGAATTGTAGAAATATATTTTTTTGGATAAAAAACTGGGTAGCTAAAATATGTAAAGTGCATCAGGTCAAGATTGTCTTTCAAAATATCAATTAAAAATAATATCTGCTCAGAAAAAGTATGCCACTTTGCGTTAACTCCTTTAAACGCTATATTTTTATACTCTTTTCTTATTTTCTGGTAGTCTTTTTTTAAAACGTATACTACAAACTTTAAATTTTTGGGATTAATCTTATTTAAATAATAAAGTAGGTTTTTTAAGTAAACTCCAACCCCAGTCTGGTAATATAATCTCGCATCAATACCGATTTTCTTCATGAAGATTTTCTTTTTAAATCTATAAAGTAATAGACAATAGACCTAATAATTTTTGGGTATTTATTTTTATAGTGTTTTTCATAAAATTTTTTCATAGCTGAATAAAAGTGGCCTTTTGCTTCATTTTTAATTTTACTATCATTTTTTTTAAGCCCACTTATGGATTTCAGATGTAAAACGCTAAATTTTGGATAATATAGAATTTTAAAACCCAATTGCTTCATTCTGTAAGAAAGATCTAAATCTTCACCATATAAAAAGAATGTTTTATCGTCAAATCCATTTAATTTATTCATTAAATCTATTGAAGTCAAATAAAACGCTCCTGATGGTGAATCAATCTCATGGACAGTTTCTAAATTTAGATTTTTTAAATGATAACCTCCGAATATTTTATTAAGTTGTGGCACGCGTCCGAAAATCTTCTCTAAATTACTGTAATAAGTAAAAGAATTCCATACTGTAGGAAATCCTCTATGTGATGCCGGGTCAATATTTCCATCAGATAACTTAACTTTAACCGTTAACGCTCCAATATCTGGGTTTTGGTTAATATATTCTATTAGACCATCCCAGTCTATATTTTCTATCAAAACATCAGAATTTAAAAAAAGAATATTTTTTCCGTTTGCAATTTTTAAACCTTGATTATTACCTTTTGCAAACCCGGTATTTTTTTTATTAAATAACGCTTTATATGTAATTTTGGCGGTGGATTTCTGAAGTATTTTTTTTAACATTTCGACAGACCCGTCTTTTGAATCATTATCTACAATAATTATTTCTGAAAGTAAATTTGAAGAATCTAAACTATCATGGAGTTTTTCTAAGCAGTTTTTTGTAGTGTTTTTAGTATTATAGGAAAGTACTATTACTGAAAGATCAGGCATACTAGATATATTATAACAATTCAAAACTAAATAAACCCTAAACTCTAATCTCTAAACTCTAATCAAACTCAAATACTTTAAATACAAATTTTAAAAAAACTTTTTGAATTTAGAATTTAGTGTTTTGAAATTATTTAGAAATTAGGATTTAGAAATTAGAAATTTTGCTGTTTACCTTTTTGGTGATTGTTTCTTTCTTCTTGCTTTTCCGCCAGTCCCAACTTTTCTTCTCTCTTTGATTCTTGGATCTCTTTTTAGTAAACCCTCTATTTTCAATAAAGGGCGGTATTTTTTTTCATCAACCTTTAACAATGCTTTTGATATGCCATGAGCAATCGCCTCGATTTGTCCTTTGAATCCTCCGCCTTTTAAGTGAATAGATATCGCGAAATTATCTATAGTTCCTGTTTTAATAAGTGGTTTTAAGTATATTCTTTTAGCAACTTCTGACACATAAAGCTTATCTATAGGTTTTTTATTTACTAAAATTTCGCCAGCTTTAATCTTCATACCTTCAATTGTAATATGACCACCCTTCTCTACATTAAAAAGTCTAACTCTTGCTACCGCAGATTTTCTCTTACCAATACCTTCTATATATTTAATTGCTTGCGATTTCTTTGGCATAATTATGTTCCGATTCCGGAAATATAAATAATCTTATTAATCTTTTTTTTCTTAATTTATTTTTTGGTAACATACCGCTTACAGCTATTTTTATTATATTGTTTGGATTTTTGGCTAACATTTCTTTATAACTTTTTATTTTTAACCCGCCTGGGTATCCAGAATAAGACAGATATTCTTTTGAATTCTTTTTGTTACCTGTTATTTTTATGTGTTTTGAATTTATTGCGACTACATAATCACCAGTATCTAAAAATGGACTGTAATCCGACCTATTCTTGCCTTGAAGCAAAAATGAAATATTCGATGCTTCCCTACCTAAGATTTTATTTTTTAAATCTACAAGGTGCCATTTTCTAACTATTTCATTTATATCTTTGTGCTGTGTAGATTTTGTTTGATTTACCATTTTGTATTTATTTGGATTTGGATTTAACTTTTACTATCCCGCCTGCATCGCTATGCGAAGCATTGCGGGCAGGTTTATCTTCTTTTTCTTTTACTTTTTCTATTATAACTGGAATACTCCACTCTAACCTGGCAATACGACTTCCATCTGACGCTCTTATATTCATTTTAATTTGCCTAACATACCCACTTTTCTTATCTTTAAAAGTTGGAACTATATATTTAAAAAGTTTATCTTCAGTTTTTTTATGAGATATTTTCTTAGTTATTTCATTTCTTGTTGCATTTGTATTTTTTTTAGCAAGATTAACTATCTTTTCAATGTCATTTTTGAGGAAATCTATTCTTTTTTCTGTAGATTTAATTTTACCGTAGATAATAAAATTTCTAATTAGTTTTTTTTTAAGCATTTTATTTACCATATTGTAGGATTAAATTAAATTAGGAGTCGATCTCAATTCCCATTTTTTTGAGCTCTTCAACAATAAGTGAATAAGATTTTTTACCAAGTCCTTTAACATCTATTAGTTTTTCTTTTCCAACTTTTACAAGGTCATCAATTGTCTCTATATTTTCTCTTAGGAGCGCGTTAATGACTCGTGAAGGGAGGTCTAATTCGTCTATTATGATTTCTTTAAGTTTTTGGTTGCTTGCAACACTATCTTTTTTTTCTTTTTCCACATCTTTATTTTCAGGCTTATCTTTTCCAGAAAGTATATGAGAAAAATGATTGGACATTATAATTGACGCTTCTTTAAGAGAATCTTCAGGACTTATTGTCCCATCTGTCCAAATTTCTAATATGAGTCTGTCATAATTTGTTTTTCGACCTACACGAGCACCTTCAATTTTGAAATTAACTTTTTTAACTGGAGAAAAAAAAGAATCAAGAGATATGTAATCTGTTTCTTTATCTTCAATTTCATCTCTGTTCAACGAACCAATCCCCGTCTGAACAATTGCGCTAACCTCAAGCTTGCTTTTTGCATCTGTTAGATTTGCTATATACTGATCTTTATTAATGACTTGAACATCGCCTTTTAAATCTTTTCCAAAAACTTTTTTTACTCCTTTAGTTTCAAGAGTCACTTTAAAACTTCCATCTCTTGGTGCATCAAATTTTAGTTGTTGTAAATTCAATATTAACTCAAGTGCAGATTCCTTAACTCCTTTAATAGTAGAAAACATATGAGGAACCCCGAGAACTTTTACTTGTGTTATGACAGCACCTCTCAAAGATGATAGTAATGTCCTTCTAAGTGAATTACCAATACTATCCCCGAAACTTAATGGTAAAGGTTCTATTACGAATTTTCCGTATGTTTGTGTTTGCTCTAATTTTTTTGTATAAAATCCAGGTTCTTCCATGAATCGATTATTATAACACTTTTTTAACGAGAATAGAACTCAACTACTGATCTTAAATCTATTTGTTTATCGATCTCTTCGTTTGTTGGTTCTGCAATTAATTCTCCTTTTATTTTATTTCTTTTTAACCATTTTGGCATAATAAAATCCTTATTTCCTAAAAAGGATTCAATATATGGTATTTTTTTTGTTTTTTCTTTTGCAATTTCAATAGTGTCATTTATATCAACTCTGTACGACGGTGTACTTACAATTTTATTGTTTACTTTAATATGTTTATGATTGACCAATTGCCTTGCACTCCCCCTTGTTGGCGTAAACCCTAATCTATATACAATATTATCCAATCTTTTTTCAAGATATTGGCTAAGTAATAAACTTGTGTTTCCTCTTTTTTTAACTGCCATTTTAAAATTATTTTTTAGCTGTTTTTCTGTAAGGCCAAAAAGATATCTTAGTTTTTGTTTTTCCCTAAGCTGTTTTCCAACCTCTGATTGTTTCCTTCTTTGTCTCTTTGATCCATGCTGTCCTGGTTTGATATTTAACCTTCGCAGTAGAGAAGCGTGAGATTTTGATCCAGGAGTCTTAAATCCCATATCAATTCCTTCTCTTCTAGCTAATTTGTTTTTTGGACTTGTTGTTCTCATACCCTTCTTAATTTTGGTGGCCTTACTCCATTGTGTGGAACTGGTGTTATATCAATTATTTTATCGATATCAAGCTTGGACGCTTTAATAACCCGAAGTGATGCTTCTCTTCCCGGTCCTATTCCTTTGACATAAACTGTCGCTTCTCTTAAATTATAATCATCGACAGCCTTTCTTAAAGTAGCCTCTGTAGTAATTGTTGCCGCGTAAGGCGTTGATTTTCTTGTACCTGCAAAACCATGCATGCCGCAAGATCCAACAACTAAAGGGTTGCCTTTATCGTCCGTTATTGTCACATGAGTATTATTAAATGTTGCAACAATATAAATCCTTCCTTTTTCTATATTTTTATCTTTTATTTTTGTATTAGTTTTTTTCATAATTATTTCTTATTTCCATCAGGTGTTGTTGTTTCTGTAAGCTTTGCTCGGTCGTCTTTTTTCAATGCTCCAACTGTTTTTCTTTTACCTCTTTTTGTTCTAGCGTTAGATCTTGTTCTTTGACCTCTAACCGGCAAACTTCTTGAATGCCGTAAACCTCTATATGAACCAATATCTTTTAACCTTTTTAAACTTTCGGCTAAATTTTCCCTTAATCCTCCCTCAGTAATATAATTTTTATCAATAAAATTGATAATTTCTTTCAATTCGCTCTCTGTGAGGTCTTTAATTCTTTTTGATTCATCTATATTGCATCCTTTAATTATCTTTACAGCTCTAGTCCAACCAATACCATAAATAGATGTCAGAGCAAAACTTATTTTTAGATTGTCCTGTATATTTAAACCTAGTAATCTTACCATATTTTTTATTAACCCTGTCTTTGTTTATGCTTTGGATTTATGCATATAATATAAAGTCTTCCTTTTCTTTTAACTATTTTACAATTTATACACTTCTTTTTTATTGAAGATTTGACTTTCATTTTTATACTCTGTAAATTATTCTGCCTCTTTCTGTATCATAAGGTGAAATTTCCATCCTTACTCTGTCGCTCGGCAAAATTTTAATATAATTTTTCCTCATTTTCCCTGATAAATAACATAATATAACCTTATCCGAATTGTCTAATTTAACTTTAAATAGTGTATTGGGTAAGTTTTCTATAACTTCCCCTTCTACCACTAAAAAATCATTTTCCATAGGCATAATATTTTAGCATATTTTACGTCAGAATTATAGCTTCATTATCAGCTACTGCAATTGTATGCTCAAAGCATGCCGACAAGCTATTATCAGCGGTTTTAATCGACCATTTGCTGTTTTTTTCTATTTCAACTGCTCTTGCACCCATCATATAAATTACCTCAACTGCAATTACCAATCCTTTTTCAATTTTTGGTGTGTTAGATATCCTCCCCTCCAAAATACCTGGGACCATAGGGTCTTCGTGTAACGTATGACCTATGCCATGCCCAACGAGAGTTTCGGAAACATTATATCCAGCACTCTCGACGGTTTTTTGTATTGTTTCTGATATGTTTCCTATGTAATTCCCAATTTTTACTTGTTTTATAGCTTTATCTATTGCTTTTTTACCAATTTCTAGAAAATCTATGGTCTTTTGATCTTTTCTATCTCCCACTATAAAACTTGTAGCAAAATCTGTGTGATATTTTTTATAGTAAAATCCGATATCTAAGGTTAATAAATCGCCGTTCAATATAATTCTATCTGTTGGTGGAGTATGAACTATTTGCTCATTAATTGGTAAACAGGTGGTCCATTTATATCCGTCTACTTCTTTGAATGATGGTTTTCCGCCATATTTAATAATTAAATTTTCAGCAGTCTTATCTATCAAATTAGTAGTTATACCTGGCTTGATGATAGTACGCAGTTCATTCACTACGCGACGCAGTCTTTTTCCAGCTTCGCCCATTAAACTTATTTCTTCTTTGGTTTTAAGACTAATCAATTGTTTATGAATAATAAATAACCCTGTAGATGTGCTCTAATTTATCGTAGAGATCCTCACGTGAATAGTTGTTTTTTATTAAAAAATCACAATATGCAATTGCTGGGCCTAAGTTTGTTTCTATTAACTCATTAAGGTCTCTATCTTTTCCATATAGGTTTGATCTTTTTTTTCTCATCTTTATTCTCTTATAACGTAAATTTTTATCAGCATAAAGAGCGAGTATATAAATTTTTACATTTGGTAATTGATCTTTTAAGTAAAGATACTCCTCCCACGACCTCATACCATCAATTACAACAGTCATGTTTTCTTTAAATACCTTTTTTATTTTCTCAATATTTAATACTGCAAACCCTGCTTTCCCGTGTTTTATCCTAATATCATTTCTCATTTTTCTATGTATTTCTTCTGTGTGTTGCAAATTGAGTTGGTCTATATTTTCGTTTACGATATTACCAAATGAAATTACAGGTATTCTTTTCTTGCTAAAAAAATCTGCGGATTCTGTTTTACCTGAACCGTGCATTCCAACGATTGCGATAAGTGATTTTTTATCTTTTTTAAATTCTTTTATCTTATTTTTAACTATTTTTTTACCCAAACTGTTCAAAATATCGCTATTAACCTCTTTTATAGGTTTGGATCCATCAATTGAGATAAGTTTCCCTACATTTTCATAATATTTAATAACGCTTTTAGTATTTTTATGGAAAAGCTCGATTCTCTTTCTTAACGCCTCAAGGGTATCATCATCTCTTTTTTCAATTGTTACCCTATGAGATAATCTCCATAAAGCTTCTCGATCTGTTACTTCAAGATAAATTACCTTATCGACATTGTTTTTGAATTTTTGAGCTTGTTCAATTGTTCTTGGAAAACCGTCCAATATATATCCTTTTTTGTATTCGGGTTTTGAGACATATAAATTGACTATTTCAATAGTTTTGTCATCTGGAATAAGTAGTCCTGAGGTCATTACCAATTTAACAAAAGCTCCCAATTTTGTCTTTGTTTTAGCTATCTCTCTAAATATATGGCCTGTTGAAAGATATGGTATATCCAATTGCTTAGACAAGAAATTACCTTGCGTTGATTTTCCTGAGCCTTGAATACCGATTAATACTAGTTTCATAATTTCTTTTTTTCTTTATGAGATGTATGTTTTTTACACATATTGCAATATTTATTAAGTTTAATTGAATCCTTTGTATTCACTTTATTTTTTTGAGTAATATAATTTTGTTTATTACAGACTTCGCATACGAGTCCGATTAAAATTCTAGATCCTTTTCTTGCCATTTTGAAATATTAATTAATAACTATTGAACAAATTTATCATAACTTTTCATAACAAGTTGAGCTTCAATCATTTTAAACATCTCAAGTATAACCGATACTACAATTAATATTCCTGTACCGCCGATAATCAGGTTTTGTAAACCAGTTATTTTTGATATTATCGCCGGAAGAATAGCAATTATACCTAAAAAAACAGCACCAACTGATGTAATTTTATAAAGTACGCTTTCAAGAAACTGTTTAGTTGCAAGGCCTGGTCGTATCCCTGGAATAAATCCTCCATTTTTCTGCACTTCTTCAGATATTTTTTGTGGATTAAATATGACCAGAGTATAAAAAAAGGTAAATCCAATAACAAGTATAAAATAGAAAAAGTTATAAAAAAATCCGTTAGGATCAAATAGCCGAACTAGAAAAGATGCTGTATTTGCGACTGCTGGATTTCCTGCATTGGCCAAAAAATTACCGACTAGCTGTGGAAATAGAACAAATGATACTGCAAATATAATAGGTATAACACCAGCCTGATTTAATTTTAAAGGAAGATAGTTACTCGCTGCCTGATAAACTCTATTACCTTTAATCCTTCTTGCATAATAAACTGGTATTTTTCTTATAGCTTCATTTATAAATACTACAGATGCTATTACAAAAATTGACAACAGCATAAAAACACCAACATTAATAAGTGTCTCCGAATTTATGACCCCTAATGTCTGACCAAGAACCACAGGCAATCTAGAAACTATCCCTACAAATATTAAAACAGAAATCCCATTTCCCAGACCAAATTCAGTAATCAATTCTCCCATCCATATTAAAATAAATGATCCGGCAACAAGGGTTACGATAAAAGAAAAGAATTCAAGAGCGCTAAGAGCTCCTACAATTCCTTGATTTTTTAACAAGAAGTAAATACCAACTGCTTGAACTACGGTTAAAGGAAGTGACAACATCCTTGTATATTGATTTATTTTTGTTCTACCATATTCCCCTTCTTTTGCCAGTTTTTCGAATTTCGGAACTATAGCGGTTAACAGCTGAAATATAATAGAAGCGTTTATATAAGGATTTAGACCAAGAGCCATTACTGAAAAGTTAATAAGAGTGCCTCCTGAGAATATATCGAGAAGTGATAAAAATTGGTTTTGGGAAAATAATACTCTTAGCTTATCAAGATCGATCGTAGGAACAGGAAGAAAAACAAAAAGTCTAAATACAAATAGTATGAAAAAAGTGAACAATGTTTTTCTTCTAAGTTCAGGATCCCTAAAAAGAGATTTTGCTTTTTCAATAATATCTTTCATTTTTTAACAGCTTCTAATACGGATTTTGAAGCGTTAACTTCTAATTTTATTTTTTTATTCAATATTCCTCTATTCAAAATTTTTATATTAAAATCTTTTTTAGTTATTTCTATCAGACCTTTTTCAATTAAGGATTTTTTATCAACAACCTCACCATTTTTAAATACATTCAAGTCGTCAAGATGAAGAATAATAGTTTTTGTAGCTCTAGATTTATTTCTACTTTTTCCTCGAAGTAGCGGATACTTTTTGGTTATTTTTGCTTGGCCTCCTTCAAAGTGTAAAGGAATTTTTGTTCTTGCTTTTTGATGTCTTGTAGTACCTCTACCTGATTTATTTCCTTTGCCACTACCACCACCTCTCCCAAGTCTCTTTTTTTTATTCTCTGTAATTTTTGGCAATTTGGACAACATATATTTATTTTTTGTTTTCAGTAACCACAATAGGTTTTAATTCTTGGAGAGCTTTTAATATCGCATATGTATTTACAATTTTATTTTTCGATCGAAGTATCTTTCCTGAAGCGTTCTTTATACCTGCTAACTCCAACACAGCTCTTGCTACATTTCCTACTCGCAGTCCGCTTCCTTCTGGAGCTGGTTTTAAAAGAACTTTTGCAGCCTTATATTTAGTAACGACTTTATGTGGAATAGTAGATTTATAAATAGGAACTTTTATCATATGTTTTTTTGCATAGCTAATCGCTTTTTTAATTGCGGGAGGGATTTCCTTTGATCTTCCCATACCAACACCAACGCTTCCATTATTGTCTCCTACTATAACAAGAGCAGAAAATGTTACATAATTTCCACCTGTTGTTTTTTTTGATATTCTTCTAATCAACAAAACTCGTTCTTCTAGCTTAACTCCATCACTTGATTCTATATTTTGATTATTCATAATTTTTTACTTAAACGTCTAAGCCTCCTTCTCGCAGTCCTTCAGCTAGTGCTTTAACTCTTCCAAGATATGCATAATTTTTTTTGTTTAGTGTGACTTTCTTAATTTTTTTTGCTAAAAGTTTTTTTGCAAGTTGTATACCTACAAGTTTTGCACTTTCAGTTTTATTCATAGTTTGTTTTTTCTCTTTATTTAGATTTAAACTCGAATATGACGCTACGATTTTGCCACCGTCTAATACTTGAGCATATATAAACTTATTTGACCTGAAAACTGATACTTGTAATCTTTTTTCTAAATTTTTTTTCATATTTTTAGCCTGCTTCTTCTGTTTTTGCTTTCTTACCAGGTTTAATTCTTAAAATTTCCCCAACATATTTGATACCTTTTCCTTTATAAATATCAGGTATTTTAATCGATTTTATCTTATTAGCTATTTCTCCAACTTTTTGTTTATCAGATCCAGATACAACTATTATTTTATTACCTTCAACTTTGAATGTTATTCCTTCAATTTTTTTAAATATTACAGGATGCGAAAAGCCAACCTTTATCTCTAGATCTTCTCCGATAAGCTTTACTGAGTAACCTGTTCCTGATACTTCCAATTTTTTCTCCCATGGGGTAATTAGTCCTGATAGTGCATTTTGTATAAGACTTCTATATAAGCCATGAAGTGATTTAACTTTCTTATACTCCTTCTTCCTATTAATAAATATTTCTTTTTCTTTAATTTCTGCAGATAACGTTTTGGGTAATTCAATATTAAATTTACCGTTAGTCGTTGAAAGCACAACAATATTATCAGAAATCGCAACTTTAACTTCATCATTTATTGCAATTGGTTTGAATCCTATTTTTGACATAATTTTTTACCAAATTTCAAATAATAATTCGCCGCCTAATTTATTTTTCTTTGCATCGACATCAGTCATTACACCACGTGATGTAGTTAGTATCTTACTGGTTATTGATAATCTGTTGGATTTCAGATCTGATGACTTAATATAATATTTTCTTCCGGGTTTTGAAAAAATCTTAATATTTGTAAATAAAGACACGTTATTATCGTAAGCTAATTTTACTTTTATACTAGGCTTAGTTTTTTTATCAATACTATAGTCTTCAATATACTTAAGCTTTTTCAATACTTTCAAAATTTCTTCTTTGAATTTAGAATACCGAGTCATTATGCTTTCGTTATTTGCCATATAACCGTTTTTAATTCTTATTAATAAATCAATATGTGAATCTTTCATAGTAAAAATATACTTATGTTGCCGTCAGGACTCTCTTTGTAACTTGTCCATGACCTCTAAATGAACGCGTTGGCGAAAACTCACCCAGTCTATGACCAACCATGCTTTCCGAAACTAAAACTTCAATAAATTTTTTTCCGTTGTGAATAGCAAATCTATGACCTACAAAATCTGGTGATATCTGTGAATTTCTAGCCCAGGTTTTAATAGGAGTTTTATCTGTTGTTTCTTTTTGTTTTAGGACTTTTTTTAATAGTTTTGAATCTATATATGGTCCCTTTTTTAATGATCTGCTCATATTACCATGAAACTTTTTTAACTCCCGGAATTTCCCCAACTAACGCCTTTTCTCTAAAGCATATTCTACAAAGTCCAAATCTCCTTAAATATCCTCTTGCTCGTCCACATAAATAACATCTATTAACATCTCTCACCCTAAATTTCTGCTTTTTGCTAAATTTAACAATGCTTGATTTTTTTGCCATATTATTGACTAAATGGAACTCCTAACGTTTTAAATAATTTAAGACCTTCATTTTTATTTTTAGCGCTTGTCACTATTGTAATCTGTAATCCTCTAATTTTATCAATCTTATCATAGTCAATTTCTGGAAAAATAATTTGTTCAGAAAGACCAAGGTTTAAATTACCTGTTTTGTCTATATTACTTTCTGCCACGCCTTTAAAATCTCTTACTCTGGGTAAAACAATTTTAATTAGTTTTTCTAAAAATGAGAACATATTTTTTCCTCTTAAAGTAACCTTAACACCGATTGGTAATCCACGCCTTATTTTAAACGCTGAAACCGATTTTTTTGCTTTGGTAATTATTGGTTTTTGTCCAGTTATATAAGATAACTGCTCCTGAATCTTTTCCAAAACTCCTTTATTTGACACTGCCTCACCTGCACCAACGTTTAGCACTATCTTTTTTATTTCAGGAACAGCCATAGGATTATCCAGCCCAAGTTCTTCCTGCAATTTTTTTTTAACTTCTTTTTTGATAAATTCGATATATTCCATAAATTTTATTAAATTTAAATTGTTGATTTGCATTTTTTACAAATTCGCTTTTTTTTACCTTTCTCTCTTTTAATTGAAATTCTTGTAGGTTTTGAGCATTTTGGGCAAATAATAACAACTTTTGAAACATCTAGTGCTCTTGGCATTTCAACGATTCCGCCTTTTGGTGTTTGCTCACTTTTTTTAACATGTTTTTTATATATATTGATTCCTTCAATTAAAACCTTATTTTGCTTTTTATAAACTATTTCAACTTTGCCTTCCCTTCCTTTATCTTTACCGTAAACGACTTTGACTTTATCTCCCTTTACAATTTTCATGGGCGTTGTACTAAATTAATAAACTTCTTCAGCTAAACTTGCAATTTTATTAAATCCTCTGTCTTTTATTTCTTTTGCAATTGGACCAAATATTCTTGTACCCTTTGGGTCTTTAACGTCTTTAGACATAATCACAACACAAGCATTTTCATCAAACCTTATATAGCTTCCGTCTTTTCTTCTAAATTCTTTTCTTGTTCTGACAATTACTGCCGGTAATATATCTCCTTTTTTTACTTCTGCGTGTGGTAGGGCTTCTTTTACAGACACCATTATAATATCTCCCAGTCTTGCTATTTTCCTATTTCCAATTCCAGGCATCCCTATTAGCATCGCTTGTTTTGCACCAGTATTGTCGGCAATGGTTAGAATTGATCTTACTTGTAACATATTATTTTTTTAGTGTATTTTTTAATTTTTTAACTATTTCGAAATATTTATCTTTTGAAATTGGTCTTGTCTCTTTAATCACAACATTATCTCCAATCTCAATTTTTATATTTTCATAATGAACTTTAAATTTTTTACTTCTTTTAATAACCTTTTTATACATAGGATGTCTAAATTTTCTTTCTATAAGGACAATCGCTGTTTTGGGTGTTTTAATTGTTAGTATTTTTCCTTCTAATATCTTTGGCATATTATTTTTTGCTTTCTAACTTATCTAGGTCTTTTTTTTCACTAAGAATTGTCATCAAAACCGATAATTTTTTTAATTTATTTGCAATCACATTTGTATCTTTAGGTTTATTAACTCCCCACTCGATTTTTAATTTGTTTATTTCACCATTAAGATTAATTTTTTCTTTTTCTAATTCACTTGTTGTTTTTTTCCTATATTCAGTTACGTATTTTTTCATATGCCTCTTTCCTCAATTTTTGTGTTAACTGATAATTTTGAAGAAACTACCCTCAATACATTTTTGGCCTCTTCATGCCCGAGCCCGTCAATTTCTATTAAAATTCTTCCAGGAGTTACAGACGCTACAAAATGAGACACGTCTCCCTTACCAGATCCCATTGTCACTTCAGGCGGTTTCTTTGTGACTGGTTTATCAGGAAATATTCTAAACCAGTATTTTCCATTTTTTCGCGTTGCCCGAGCTAACACTACTCTTACTGCTTCTATTTCTCTATCGGTAATCCACCCCGAGACTACTGATTTTAAGCCAATATCTGCAAAATTCAGTCGGTTGCCTTTTACTGCAATTTTTCGCCAAGTTCCCCTAAATTGTTTTCTGTATTTTTGTCTTTTTGGTGCTAACATATTATTAATTATTTTTTACAAATCCAAGTTTTTACTCCAATATAACCAGATCTCGTTAGCGCGGGAAATCTCGCAAAATCAACCTGCTCTCTAATTGTTGAAGTTGGTATCGTACCTTGAAAATATTTTTCTACTCTAGATATTTCAGATCCTCCTATTCGACCTCCAAGTACTATTTTTACTCCGCGTGCGCCGCTTTCCATTACTCTGTTCATAGTATTATGAACAACAGCTCTGTGAGGAAAATTTCTTATTAGTTTTTCCGCTACCTGCTGGGCGACAAAGTAAGCATTGAGATATGGCCTTTTGACTGGTTCTATTTTTAAATCAACTTTTGTTTCTTTATTTGATCCTGCCAACTTTAACTCTTTTAATATTATATTTTTTACCTCTTCCAAACCTTTACCGCCTCGGCCGATAATCATACCTGGCTTTACAGAATAAATAATTACATTAATTTTATTTATTGCACGCTCTATATCTACTTGAGTAACTGATGCAAATTTGAATCTTTCCATTAAGTTGCCTCTTATTTTGACATCTGACATCAAAGTTTCTTTATATTTCTTCTTATTTGAAAAAAACCATCTGGAGTTCCAGTTATATATAATTCCAAGCCTTAAACCTTTAGGATGTACTTTTTGTCCCATGTGTTTTTTTTGAACTTTTAATCTCTTTAACATCTTTTATATCTTTCGTTTCTTTATTTGCAGATTCTAAAATTACCTTTATATGAGAATATCGTCTGATGATTTGTTTGGCAGCTCCTCTTCCTCCTGCCTTAAATCTTTTTAATTTTCTTCCTTCTTCGACAAGTAGGGTCTTAAATTTTAACGCAGTTACATCTTTTGACATAAATTTTGCGTTATCAATTGCTGATTTAATTGCTTTATAGAGAATTTTTGCAGATTTCTTTTGTGTGTAATATAGATGCTCAAGAGCCTTAGATGGATCCATTTTTCTTACATCGTCCAATAAAAATCTTAATTTTTTTGACGTTACTTTTACATTTTTAGCGTATGACATAAATTCCATTTTATTTTCTCCTTTTAACTATTAACATCGAACTCCATTTTTTCTTGCTTCTTGTCCTTTTTCCTTTTGCAGGTTTTCCCCATGGAGTTTTTGGGTGCATACCTTCTCCTGACTTTCCTTCTCCTCCACCGTGTGGATGAGTTCGAGGATTTTGAGCCGTACCTCTCACAGTTGGTCTAATTCCCATCCTTCTTTTTCTTCCAGCTTTTCCAAGAACTCGCATTTTAAAATCTTCTTTACTTATAGCTCCAACTGTTGCAAGGCACTCATTAAAAAATTTTCTTATTTCTCCTGATGGGAGTTTTATATGTGTATATTTACCTTCTTTTGCAACAATAACGGCTGAAGTACCTGCTCCTCGCACCATTACTCCACCTCTTCCTGGATATAATTCAAGGTTGTGTATTTCAATTCCAATAGGAATGTTTCCTACAGGGAGAGTGTTTCCTACTTTTACCTCAGCCGAACCTGAAGATAAAATTTTATCACCGATTTTTAAACCTTTTGGGTGTAAGACATATCTTTTTTCTTTATCTTTATATTCTATTCTTGCAATATCGGCATTTCTGTTTGGGTCATATTCTATATTTATGACAGTTCCAATTTCATTTATTTTATCTTTTTTGAAATCAATAACCCTATAATAACGTTTATGCCTTCCTCCTCTATGTCTAATAGATATTGATCCCGTGTTGTCTCTTCCAGAGTGTTTTTTAAGTATTTTAATTAATTTTTTTTCAGGCCTATCCATAATAATTTATTAAACTTTTGGAAAGATATCAAGATGTCCTTCTTTTAAACTTATATATGCGACTTTTGTATCTTTTAATTTTTTTTCCATTTGCTTTTTACCTTTTTTAACATATTTACCTTTTCTTTTATATACATTTACATTTCTAACTTTTACAGGAAAAGCGATTTCAATAGCCTGTTTGATTTGATGTTTATTAGCTTTTACGTCTACAAAAAACATATATTTATTTTCAGATGCTAATTTCGTAGCCTTTTCAGTCAAAATTGGTTTTATGATTATAGAATTATTTCTCATTTGATAAATAATGTTTATTTAAACTTGCAAGCGCATCTTCAGCAAAAAGTAAAATGTCACTTGAAAGTACTTCGTATGCATTTAAGGATCTTGCTTCAGAATAGACTAAATTATTTATATTTCTTGCTGAAAGTATTAAATTTTTTGAAGTTTCGTTTGTACTCGAATAGACTAGAAGTATTTTTTTTCCATATATTTTTAAGTCTTTTAGATTTTTTTCAAACTTTTGTGTTTTTGGAGGAGTTTTTAAAGATGGTGTGGGCAATATGAATATCCTTTTTTCTTTATTTGCTTTAGTTAATGAATAAAATAGAGCTATTCTAGTTTGTTTTTTGTTTATTTTAAGTTTTACGTTTTTGAATTTTGGGCCATGAGCTTTTCCTCCACCAACAAATATAGGAGCTGAAATTGCACCGTGTCTTGCTCTTCCTGTTCCTTTTTGCTTCCATACCTTTTTCTTTGATGCTTGTACATCTCCTCTTGTTCTTGCATATGCTGACCATGCTCTTTTATTTGTAAGGTATACTCTTACATAATTAGCCAGAAGTATATCGTTTGGTTTTTGTTCAAAAATCTCCTTTGGAAAAGTGGTTATATTTGATGTCTTTTTTATCATATTAATTTGCTTTTAATTTAATCGGCGCTGACGATTTAACTTCAAGTAATGTTTTTTTTGCTCCTGGAACAAGTCCTACTAAAAGTATTCCACTATCTGTAAAATCATGGATTTTGAGATTTTTGATTGTAACCCTTTCCATTCCCATTCTTCCAGCCATTCTTTTACCTTTATATACTCGCCCTGGGGTAGTTGTTTGTCCTATAGATCCTGGAGCTCTCCAACGGTCTGATTGTCCGTGAGTCTTAGGACCTCCTTTAAAACCATGCCTTTTAACTACTCCTTGAAAACCTTTTCCTTTAGATTTGCCACTTACATCAACTTTTTCACCTTTTTTAAAAATATCCACTGCTTTTAATTCGTCTCCAATAAAAATTTTCTTTTCTCCGATTTGTAACCCTATTTTTTTGTCCTCTTCAATTGGCTTTACCTGCGCCATATACTTATCCAATCTAAATTCTTTAAAAAAACGCAGCGGGGTTTTAATCCCCGCTTTTTTAACTTCTCCTTGAATTGAGTTTTTAATTTTTTTTGTTTGTTTAAATCCTAATTTAATTGAAAAATAACCGTTCTTATCTAATGTCTTTATATCAACTACGAAACATGGATTAGTTCTAATAAAAGTTACAGGCAACCTAATGCCATTTTCAGTAAAAATCTGTTTTTGATCTTCTTTTTCTCCTAATATAAATCCTGCCATAATTAATTTTTAAACACTACAAAAAAAGCCCCAGATTGGGGCCTTCTGAAAGTGTCCAATCCGCAAAAATTACTTAATAATTTTTTTCCTGTTGCGGAAAAATTTCATGTAAGAAGTATTATATATAATATTGCGAGTGAGGTCAAGAACACATATATAAACATTATTAATTAATAAATTAACGAGTTAACGTGTTAACGGGTTGTTAAGAAATAAACTCTAATCTCTAATTTCTAAATCCTAAACAATATCAAAACTCAAAACTCTAAATACAAAAGGTTTGGATTTTGAATTTAAATATTTGAATTTGTTTAGAGTTTAGACTCGCCTCGCTATCGCTTTGGCGAAGCGGGGATTAGGATTTAGAGATTTAATTTGGTATCGAGCTACTTATAGCTTTTCTTACATTTTGACTTCGATCTCGACTCCTGCAGGTAGCTCTAGATGTTGAAGAGAATCAATTGTTTGATTTGTAGGGTTCACAACGTCAAGAAGTCTTTTGTGCGTAAGTATTCCAAAATGTTCTCTTGCGTCTTTATCTGTAAATGCGGCCTTATTAACTACGTATATCTCTTTTCTTGTTGGAAGCGGTATTGGGCCAATTACTGCAGCTCCTGTTTTAATTGCAGAATCTACAATTTTTTGACAGGTGTCGTCTATTAACCTGTGGTCATATGATTTCAGTCTTATTCTAATTCTACCTTTGGGCATATTTCACAGATTATACAACAAATTAGAAATAAATAAATTCTAAATACAAAAGCGCATCGCTGTCATTCTGGAGCGGCCTTAGGGAGCGATAGAATCTTTTTAATTGCTTTTTTCAAGCGAAGTTATTCTATTTTCGTGGTTATCAATAGCCTTGTTTATTGTAGAATATCTTGCAGATAATATTGTGTGTTCTTCGTCAAATTTCTTAAAAGCTCCAACTAACCAGTCAAGAGTTTTGTTTGTTTGTTCTTTAAATTCAGAAAATTCTTTTGATAGTGCTAAAATTGCGCTTTCAAGCCTATCTGTTTTGTAATCAATATATTTAATCAATCTATTTTCTGTTTCTTTAAGTTCCTGCTTTGTTACAAAGACTTTTTTTAATTTTACGATATCAAGATCTGTTAGCATACCAGGATAAATTATAAATTATAAATTCCAAGTTCCAAATAAATCTTAATATTTAATATTTAAAGTTTTGAATTTATTTGTTATTTAGGATTTATTATTTAGTATTTTTACTCCTTTGTCAATGGATTACTTGTACTGAGTGCAATCGAAGTATAATCCACATTTTTCCATGTTTCACGTTCCAAGTTCCAAAATATATCAATGATCCTGCGTAAAGTCGAAGCCCCAAACCCCAAAAACCAACCCATTTGCTGTGTTGACAAAAATATTCAATTAGTTATAATTAGATTAATCATTAGGGAGAACACGACCCATAAGCTACGTGCTTATGAGCGACGCCTCCCGCTTTTATTTGAAGAGTGTTTTGACATTGACAAGTAATAAATATAAGTTATACTGGGAGTACTAAACGTAGGAGGAGATGTTTCGCACGC
>Ga0082335_1003262_pt1 | contig 27164 bp, 26 predicted proteins | sample Subgrocontami58m_FD_72375 | JGI IMG/M metagenome (GOLD analysis project Ga0082335, IMG submission 72375) | Subsurface groundwater microbial communities from S. Glens Falls, New York, USA - GMW37 contaminated, 5.8 m (SPADES assembly) (version 2) ...
CACGTCCGGGAGAACGCGGGCGCGGCCGATCTGGTGCTGACGGCGCAGGACCTGGCTGAAATCGACGCGGCGCACCGCCCGCCATCGCGAAAGCAGGCGCTGGATCTGCTGTAGGGGGACTTCATCTCTCCGTTTTCGACCGTCGGTGTGCGCTTCCGGGCCTACACACCGCGGCACGCGGGTGTGGAGCGGACAAGACAGACGCGGAATCGGGCTCATGACGACGGTCTGGACCACCGGGAACGGAGATAGTTTGCTTTTCGCTCTTATTGTAATATCTGTTGCGAGCCGCCAGAAACGCCAGTCGGCAACGGAGAGCGGGAATGGATTCGGCTGCATTCAGGACATGGTTGGGCGGCATCCACCGGCTGGATGCCTCTCAGCGCGATCAGGCCGTGCGGGAACTGGTATTGGCGGAGGCTGGCATCCCCGGCGGCATCCACGACGATGCGGCCATGGTCGCATCGGAACCAGCGTGTCCGCCGCCGCCAGCCAGAGCACAAACGAGCGGCGGTGCGGCGGCGAAACCAGACCTGATGGCGCGCATTGGCCAAGGCAGGCTTGCCAGCATCGGATGCCCGCATTGCGACAGCGATGACATTCGTCCCTGGGGCATGGCCGGCGGTAAACCCCGGTACCGCTGCGCGGCCTGCCGCAAGACTTTCAATCCGCTGACCGGAACACCGTTGTCCGGCCTGCATTATCCGGATCGCTGGAAGGATCAGGCGCAGGCCTTGATCAACGGTGAAACGATCGCGAAAGCGGCAGCCCGGTGCGGCGTCGATTACACGACCGCGTTTCGCTGGAGACACCGGTTTCTGAAGGCCCTCACGCTCGATAAACCCGCGAGCCTGTCCGGGATCGTCGAGGCGGACGAAACCTTCATTCTGGAATCCTTCAAGGGCAAACGCCGCGGTTTACCGCGCGCGCCTCGCAAGCGAGGTGGCAAGGCCAGCAAGCGGGGCCTGTCCGCGGAGTAAATTCCCGTCATCGTGGCGCGGGACCGTTCGGGCGCGACCATCGATGGGGTCCTGCCGTGTTTGGACGCGGCCAGCATCGCCGCGGTTCTTGGTCCGGTCGTCGAGAAATCAGCACAATTTTGCTGCGACGGCGGGACCGCTATCAAGGCGTTCGCCCGCCGGACTGGGGTGGCGGTCCATGTTCTCCCTGCTCCGGGCATTCCCCGGCCGGAGGCGCCGGACCTGCATATCAACAACATCAATGCTTACCACGGGCGCCTGAAGGAATGGATGCGCCGGTTTCACGGCGTGGCGACCGCAAACCTCCCCCACTATCTGAGCTGGCGGCGAGCGATCGACGCCCTGGGCGACCGCTCCACTCCGGAAGCCTGGATCAGAGGAGCCGCCGGGCTCGGACCTTATCAACAGGTTTTACAATAAGAGCGATTCAATTATATCAATAAGGTGACCCACGACGGACTACCGACATGGTTCTTTGTCGTCCTACGGTCCCCCTGCCCGAGCACCACCTCGACGATTCTCGCCCGCCTCCAGGCCGCTCAGTCGCGCCCAACCTCTCCAGTATCATCCTGACCAGGCAGGATCACCAACTGCCCGTGCGTGACCCCCCGTTCGGCGATCACATGATCGGCCAGATGCCGCACTGACGCCGCGGCGCCCTTCAGGACTGCCACCTCCAGGCAATTCCGCCCATCTAGGTGGACATGCAGCGTCGAGACCGCCAGCGCGTGATGGTCATGATAGCCATGCACAAGGCGCTTCGGCAGGTCCCGCCGCTCGTGGTCATAGACATACACCAGCGCCGCGACGCAGTTGCTGTCATCCGCCGGCTCCTGCATCTGGCGCATGCCGGCCCGTGCCAGGTCCCGGATCGCTTCTGACCGGTTCTGATAACCCCGCCGAACCACCAGCGCGTCCAGTTCGGCGAGCATCGTGTCCTCCAGCGTTATGGTCACCCTCTGCATCGAGCCCCCCTTTCCTCGCCGACCGCCGCATGTATGATGAATGATCTCAAACATCATACCGAACGGCACGCATGTCAGGATTTCCGATACGCGGACCATCCCGCCCTGTCACGCGATCCTGGGTCGAAACCGGTCGGAACCACGCATGACGGCCAACCTGACACTGAAGGATCAGATCGCGGCCTACTGGACCGTGCGCGCCGCCAATTTCGACGCTTCGCCCGGCCACGGCATCGGCTCGATCGCGGAGCGCGACGCCTGGCTGACCCTGATCCGGGACCGCCTCGGCGATTTGCAGGACCGCCGGGTCCTTGAACTGGCCAGCGGCACTGGTGAGTTCACCCGCGTGCTGCTGGAAACCGGCGCAGCCGTCACCGGTATCGATCTCTCCGAAGGCATGCTCGCCAAGGCCCTTCCCAAGCTCGCCTCGGCCGGCCGACGCGCCAAGCTGTATCTGGGCGACGCCGAGGACACCCGTGAGCCGACCGACCACTACCATGCCGTGGTGTGCCGGCATCTGGTCTGGACGCTTCCCGAACCGCGCCGAGCCGCCTCCGACTGGCTGCGGGTGCTGCAACCGGGCGGCCGCCTGCTGGTCTTCGATGGCGACTGGGTTCACCTGCCTCCCCTGGGCCGCATCCGACGCGCCATTGGCCGCTTCCTGATGCGCGTGCTGGGCCCCGCACCCGAACCGATCGACTAGCAGGCGCACCAGAGCATCATGCGCCAGGTGCATTTCCGGGACGGCCTGCGCGCCGACGCCCTGGCCACGATCCTGCGTGAGGCCGGTTTCGTGGACATCAAGGTCGGGTCCATCGCCAGCGTCCGCCGCCAGCAGCGCGCGGCGGCGCCATTCCCGCGTTCTCTCACTGTCGGAGTGTATGATGACTTCTGGCTCACCGCCGCCAAGCCCGGCCACTGACCCGGCTCTGTCACGCCGGGGCTTCATCGCCGGGGCGGGTGCCATGGCGGCCGGCCCGGCCTTCGCCCAGACGACCGCCTCCACCGGGACGCGCACCTTGCGGATCGCCGCGCCGTGGGACCTGCGCGGCCTGGATCCGGCGCGGGGTGGCTTCGTCTTTCAGCGCCTGTCCGTCGCCGACACGCTGGTTGCCACCGACCGCGACGGCCGGTTCAACCCATCCCTGGCGGCCGCGTGGTTCGTGGCGCCGGACGGCCTGACATGGCGGTTCCGCACTGACGCCACCCGACACTACCACGACGGTTCGCCCGTGACGGCGGCATCGGTGGTGAACGCGTTAACCATCGCCCGCGCGGCCACCGGCAACGCGCTGCGCCCGGTGCCGATCATCGCCATCGTCAGCGAAGCCGAGGATGTGGTGATCCACCTCTCGACCCCTTTCTCGATCCTGCCGGCCTACCTGGCCTCCGCCTCGGCCCTGGTGCTGGCGCCGGACTCCTATGCCGCCGATGGCCGTGTCCGCGCGGTGATCGGGTCCGGCCCCTACAAGGTGACGGCGATCGACGGCGCCGTCGTCGTGGAAACCGAGGCGACCAGCCCCATCCAGCCGATCCGTCGCGTGCAGTACCGCGCGGTGGCGGATGGCGAAACCCGCGCGCGCATGGCCGAGGCCGGTGACGCGGAACTCGCCTTCAACCTGCCCCCAGCCGCCGCGGATCGGCTGCGCCGCGGCCGGACGGTGGAGGTCGTGGCGGTGCCGATCCCCCGCGCGCGCTTCGTGTCCATGAATGTCGCCCTGCCGATCTTCGCCGACCTGCGGGTCCGGCAGGCGCTGTCGCTGGCCATCGACCGGGCCGGCGCGGCCAGGGTGATCCTGCGCAACCCCGGGGCCGCTGCCGACCAGTTGCTGCCACCGTTCCTGGCCGACTGGCGCGATCCCGCCACGCCAGCGCTGCGCACCGACCGCGCCGCCGCCGAGGCTCTGCTGGACGCCGCCGGCTGGAAGCCCGGCGCCGGCGGCGTGCGCGCCAAGGACGGTATCCGCCTCTCTTTCGAACTGTTCACCTACGCCGCTCGGCCCGAACTGCCGCCCCTGGCCGAGGCGATGCAGGCGAACTGGCGCGACCTGGGCATCGAGGCCCGCATCAGGCTGGGCGACAGCGAGGAAATCCCGCAGATGCGCGCCTCCGGCAAGCTGGAGACGGCCCTGGTGGCGCGCAGCTATGCCCAGGTGCCCGACCCGATCGGCACGCTGACGGACGACTTCATGCCACCGGTCGCGGCCGGTTGGGCATCCGCGGGATGGCGGTCGGAGGCGTTGGAAGCCGCGATCCGCACCTATGGCACCAGCACCGATCCGGGCGCGCAGGCCGCCGCGAGGCACACGATCACCGGCGTCCTGCAGCGCGACCTGCCGGTGATCCCCCATAGCTGGTACGATCAGGTGGTCGCCTTCTCCCGCATGGTGGATGGGCGATACATCGATCCGTATGAGCGGAGTTATGGAATTGGGGAATTGCGCTGGATCGCCGCGTGATCACGGGTCATGACCGGCGACATCCTGCGTTGGGCCGCCAGCACCGGCGCGGCCGTCCTGCTGGTGGCCGCCATCGCGTTCACCATGACCCAGATGCTGCCGGGCGACATCGCGTTCCAGGTCGCCGCCGCGCGCTATGATGCGGAACGCGTCACGCCGGACACCGCGCGCCAGGTCGGCGATGAACTCGGTCTGAATGATCCCGCGCCCATCCGCTTCGCCCACTGGTTCGCGGCACTGGTGAGCGGCGAACTGGGACGCTCGACCGTCACCGATCGGCCGGTCTGGGCGATGATGTCGGCCCCGCTCGGCCGCACGCTGCGTCTGGCCGCGATCGCCTGGCCGGCTTCCCTGCTGCTTGGCATCGGCCTGGGCGCCTGGTTTGGCCTGTCGCGCCGGGGCCTCGTCGTCGCGACCGCCCTCGGCGCGCTTGCCGCCGGCACGCCGTCCTATGTCGTCGGCTTCGCCCTGGGTGCGGTGTTCGCGATCGAGCTGGGGTGGTTGCCGGTCGCCGGCTATGGGGACGTCGCGCATCTGGTGCTGCCGGCGGCGACGCTTGCCCTGCTGGGCGGCTTGCGGCTGGCGCTTGTCAGTGCCCGCGCGGTGGCCGCCGCCGGCACACACCCCAGCATCGCCTTCGCCCGGATGAAGGCGGTCGGGCGGTTCCGGGTGCTCGTGCTGCACAACCTGCCGCTCGCCGCCCCGGTGATCGTCGCCTACGCGTTCCTGAGCCTTGCGTTCATGCTGGAGGGCGCGACCGTCGTTGAAACCGTCTTCGCCTATCCGGGCCTGGGCAGCCTGCTGTTGGACGCCGTGCGCGCCCGGGACGTGCCGGTGATCCAGGGTGCGGCGGTCGTGATCGCGGTCGCTGTCGTCACCGTCAACAATCTGGCCGATGCGCTGGCGGGCCGGCTGAACCGGATGATCGGCCGGACATGACGGCCCCTCGCATGATGGCGATCGGATTGCTGTGCGGGCTGGGCGCGGCGGCGGCGCTTGCGCCCGTTCTGGTCGCGGCGGACCCGCTGCGGCAGACACTCTCCGACGCCCTGTTGCCGCCGAACGCCGACTACTGGCTGGGAACCGACCATCTGGGCCGCAGCGTGCTCGCGCGCGTTCTGCACGGCGCTGGGCATTCGCTGGGCATCGCCGCCGTCTCGGTCGCCGCGTCGGTGGCGATCGGTGGCGGGCTGGGCGTAGCGGCCGCCATGATCGGGGGCATCACCGGTCGGGTGATCGGTGCCGTCGTCGATGCGACGCTGGCCCTGCCGGCGTTCCTGGTGGCGCTGATGATCGCGGGCAGCTTCGTTCCCGGGCCGCTGGGCATGGGGATCGTCATCGTTGCAACGACCTGGGTCGAGCCATGTCGCGTCGGCCTGCTGACCACCGCCCGCGCCAGGCGCGCGGCCCATGTGGAGGCCGCGCGCCTGGCCGGCCTGCCATGGCCGGCTGTCACCACCCGCCTGATCCTGCCAGCGCTGGCGGGGCCGCTCGCCAGCCTGTCGGGTCTGATGCTGGGACAGGTGATCCTGACGATCGCCGGCCTTGGGTTCCTCGGCCTGGGCCTGCGGCCGCCGACGCCGGAATGGGGCGCGATGATCTCCGACGCCCTGCCATATGCGGGTGACCAGCCCGGCCTCGTGGCCGTTCCCGCGCTGGCGATCATGCTGACCGTCGGGCTGCTGTTCGTCGCGACGGGACCGACGATCGACCGGGCGATGCCGTCGCACGTTCCGACCCGGCGGTCGGTGTGATGACCGGGCTGCGGGTGCGGGACCTGGCCGTCCGCGACCGGGCCGGGGCAGCGCTGGTCCAACCGCTGGATCTGTCGGTGCCGAGCGGAGGGATCGTGAGCCTGGTGGGCGAGTCCGGTGCGGGCAAGAGCCTAATCTGTGCCGCGATCGCGGGGACCCTGTCGGATGCGCTGCTGGCGTCGGGGCGAATCTGGCTTCAGGGTCGCGATGCCAGCCATGATGATCGCCGCGGGTTGTGGGCGCGGTCGTTGTTCCTGCTGCCGCAGGAACCATGGCACGCCCTGGCACCAGCCCGCCGGGTGCTGTCGCAGACGGCCGACACGCCGCGGATCGGCGGATTGACGCGCACCCAGGCCGCGGCGCGCGCGCTCGGCCTGCTGCGGCATCTGGGCCTGCACGCGGATCGCGACAGCGGCAAGCGAGCCTGGGCGCTGTCGGGCGGCATGGCGCAGCGTGTGGCGGTGGCGGCCGCTATGGGCGCTCCGGCGCAGGTCGTGCTGGTGGATGAGCCGACCAAGGGCCTCGATGCCACCCTGCGCGACAGGGTGCGGGACAGCCTGCGCGCCCTGATGGAGGCCGGTCGCGCCGTCGTGCTGGTCACGCATGACCTGGAACTCGCGGGCGAACTTGGGGGCGAGTTGGTGGTGATGCGGGATGGGGCGGTGGTGGAGCGCGGGTGCGCCCCCGACGTCCTGGCGCAGCCCCGCCATCCCTTCACGCGGGCGCTGGTGGACGCCATCCCCGGACGCTGGCGATCGGATGCGCCGGCGGCAGGCGTGCCCCTGGTGCGGGTGGAGGGGGCGGCGCTGACCGCGGGCCCGGGCGGCCGCCGGCTGGTCGATCACCTGGATCTGTCCGTCGCGCGGGGCGAGATCGTCGGGCTGTGGGGCGCTTCGGGCAGTGGCAAGACCACCCTGGGCGATACCATGCTTGGGCTGCGTCCGCTCGCCGAAGGCACCCTGCGGTGGTCGGAGCCGATGCGCCCTGGTGCTCGGCAGAAGCTGTATCAGGACCCCGGCGCGATGTTCGCCCCGTGGCGACCGATCCGGGCGACGATGGCCGATGTCACGCCCGGGCTGGGTCGCGCGCGCGGCGATCTGGGTCGCTTGCTGGAGCCGCTGCTGGACCAGTTGCGCCTGTCACCCGCGCTGCTGGATCGGCTGCCGCATGCGGTGTCCGGCGGCGAGTTGCAACGCCTGGCGCTGGCGCGGACGATGCTGGCAAGGCCGGCCTTCCTGTTCGCGGATGAACCGACCTCCCGGCTGGACCCGCTGACGCAGCGTGACGTCGCGGCGCTGATCGCCGCCTGTGCGGCGGATGGGATGGCGGTGCTGCTGGCCAGCCACAACCGCGATCTGGTCCGGGCGTTGGCGAGCCGGACGGTGGCGATCGGGGATCAACCCGGGGTGATCGACAGGTCGTAGCGCGCGGCGTCGGCGGATCGCGATGCCGGACGAGCGAGCCGCGGAGGATGACGGGCATCGACGCGAACCCAGGTCACGGCGAATGATCCCCACGCCGTCGCACGGCATCGCCAAGCCGACCGGGAGATGCTACGAGAGACCCGTCGTGAACCAGTGGTGTCTCATCGTCCGGTCGTTCGCCGCGCTCGCGCGCGCCTTGGCGGTGCTTGCGGTACTGGCGCAACTCCTGTTTCCCCTGGTGTCGCTGGCCGCGATGGCACCGCCAACCGGCATGACGGGAACCATCTGCGGTTCCACCGCCGAGGCCAACGCCGCTCGGCAATCAGACGATCCGGCACCCACGGCGCATGGCTGCCTCACCTGTCCGGTCTGCGAGGTTCGTGTCCAGACCGCCATCCCACCATTGGCGGAGCCGGCCAGCCTTGTCACCCCGCCGACGGCGTTCCAGCCGATCTTCGGGCATCCGGACCGGACCGCCCAGCCGCGTGCCCCGCCGCTGTTTCGCGCCCATGCGCGGTCCCCGCCCGTTCTCTCCTGACCAGCACCCGCTCGCGCGTGGCAGGTCCACGCGCGTTCCGCACTTCGTTGGATCATTGGAGAGACCATGTCCCGTCTGACATCCCGCGCACGCCGCCTGGCGTCGCCGTCCGCCCTCGCCCTGCTTGCCATGGCCGTCCTGGCACCCGCCTCCGCGCATGTGACGCTGGAAGCCCAGGAGGCCCAGGTGGGCACCTCCTACAAGGCCGTGCTGCGCATTCCCCATGGATGCGGAAGCGCCAGCACCACCTCGATCCGCGTGCAGATCCCCGAGGGCGTGATCGCGGTCAAGCCGTCTCCCAAGGCCGGTTGGACGTTGAGCTCGACGAGCGGCGACTACAAGCAGACCTACGACTACTATGGCACCAAGGTCAGCAAGGGCGTGGCCGAGATCGCCTGGTCAGGCGGCAACCTGCCTGATGCCTGGTATGATGAGTTCGTATTCCGCGCCTATCTCGCGAAGTCGCTGAAGCCCGACACGACGCTCTACATTCCGGTCGTCCAGGGTTGCGAGGGTGGTGCCGCGGAGCGCTGGATCGAGATCCCCGCCGCCGGGAAAAGCAGCAACGACCTCAAGCGCCCCGCCCCCGGGCTGCGCCTGAAGCCGCCCGGCGCCCACGAACACGGCCACTGACCAGCCGCGTCCGGCGGGAAGGCGATCATATGATCGCGCGCGTCTGCACCCTCGTGCTGTGCGTGATGGCGTTGCTCGCGGTCCGCGCGATCGACGCGCCGGCCCATGCACACGCCACGCTGATCGAGACGTCGCCGGCGGCGGGAGCCGTGCTGGCCGAACCGCCGGCGGCGTTGCGGCTGCGGTTCAACGAACCCGTCTCGGTCCTCATGCTGCGGCTGTTCGCACCGGATGGGAGCACGCTCGACCTAGCGGGCGTGGACGCATCGGATGGCGTGGTCACCGCGCGTCCGGCCTCCACCATGCCGACGGGCACGCATGTCCTGAGCTACCGGGTCACGTCGTCCGACGGGCATCCCGTGGGCGGCACGCTCAGCTTCTCGGTCGGGCGTCCCGGGCCGGTGGGGGCCATGCCCGTGACCCAGACAAGCGAGGCGGTGACGCGCTTGACCTGGGTCGCGCGCGTGATCCTGTATCTGGGGCTGTTCTGCGGTGTCGGCGGGGTCGTGTTCCACGCCATCATCGCGCCGGACAGTGGCGGCCGTGACGCGGTGACGCTCGGGGCGCTGATCGCCGGTCTGGCCGCCTTGCCGATGCTGGTCCTGCTGCAAGGTCTGGACGGGTTGGGTCTGCCACTCGCGCTGGACGGGGCGGCATGGCGCATGGGCTGGGGTACCAGCCTGGGCACCGCGGTCGTGCTCGCCGGCCTCGCCCTGGTCTGCGGCCTGGCCGCGCATCGCGTCGCGCCCCGGGCGTTGGCATGGTTCGCCCTGGCCCTGACGGGTGCGGCGATGGCCGCGTCCGGCCACGCGGCGACGGCGTCACCGCAGGCCTTGATGCGCCCCGGTGTCGCGGTCCACGCGATGGCCCTGGCGGTATGGTTCGGCGGCCTGATCCCGCTCTGGCGCCTGCTCCGCCGGAACCCGGAGCAGGCTGCCCGCGTGTTGCCGCGGGTCTCGACCGTCTTTGCGCCGGTGTTCCTGCTGCTGGTTGGCACTGGTGCGATGCTGGCGGTCTTCCAGCTTGGCCGGGTCTCGGCCCTGTGGACCACCGAGTACGGCCGGCTCATGGCGGCCAAGCTGGCGGTGGTGACCGCCATCCTTCTGATCGCCGCCTGGAACCGCTGGCGGCTGACCCCAGCCATGCGGGCGGCGCCGCACGCCACCGCCCCCCGCATGGCGCGCGCGGTCGCGCTGGAGATCGCGCTGGCCCTGGCCGTGCTTGCGATCGCGGCAGCATGGCGCTTCACCCCGCCGCCCCGCGCCCTGGCCCTTGCGCCCGTCCTGCCGCTGAGCGCGCATATCCACACGGACCGTGTCATGGCCGACCTGACCCTGACGCCCGGACGCACCGGCGCCAACGACCTCGCCGTTGTGCTGCAAACCGGCCAGTTCACCCCGTTCACCGCCCGCGAGGTCACCATCACCTTGGCCCAGCCCGACGCCGGCATGGCCCCGATCGAGCGCAAGGCCGCGCTCGACCCCAAAGACATCTGGCGGGTTGCCGATCTGCCCCTGGTCGTTCCCGGCCAATGGCAGGTCACGATCGAGATCCTCGTTACGGATTTCGAACAGCTCTCGCTTGAGGACACGATCGAGGTGCCCCGATGAGCACCGCGATCGCCGTGATCACCCACGACAACAGGAGACAACACACCATGCGACCCTACCCGACCCTGGCGTTCGGCGCCGTCCTGGCGCTGGCGGCCTGCTCCGCCCCCACGCCGCCGCCGGCGGCACAATCCGAAACGATCCGCTTTGCCGCTGAATTTGGCGGCAAGCCCTTCGCCTGTGGACAAAGCTATCGCCTGGGAACCCCCGCGACCTCCGCCACGCCGACCGATCTGCGGTTCTATGTCACGGGCGTCGAATTGCTGCGCGCCGACGGGTCCGCGGTGCCGTTCACCCTGGCAAATGACTCGACCTGGCAGGGCCAGGGCGTTGCCCTGCTCGACTTCGAGGACGGCACCGGTCCCTGCGCGTCCGGCGGGTCGGCTGGCACCAACACCGCCCTGCGTGGCAGTGCGCCGGCGGGCGAGTATACCGGGCTGCGCTTCGTCCTGGGGGTGCCCGCGGCCGTGAACCACCAGGACGCGGCCGTGGCCGCGGCGCCGCTGAATGTCACCGCGATGTTCTGGAACTGGCAGAACGGCTACAAGTTCCTGAAGGCTGATCTGAACGTGGCCGGGATGTCGATGGCACGGGCGACACCTGTGCATGGGCATGGGCACGGCAGTGGCTTCGCGCTGCATCTCGGCAGCACGCAATGCGCCTCGGCCGGGCCGACGCAGCCTGGCACCGACTGCAAGAACCCGAACCGCCCGACGATTTCCCTGACCGGATTCAATCCGCTGCGCGATACCGTGGTCGTCGATCTGGCGCCCGTACTCCAGCGCGCCGACCTGCGCCGGAACACGCCCCGGACACCGGCGGGCTGCATGTCCTTCCCCGGCGATCCCGAATGTGCGCTGGTGCTGCCGCCCATGGGCGTGCCTTATGCGAAGGTTCCGGCGGGCCAGCAGCGCCTGTTCACAACCCGTGCCGCGGCGCAGTAGTCCGCTGACGATGCACCCAGGCCTCGCGCTGGGTCTGGCCGTCCTGGTCGCGCTTTTGTCATGGGCACGACCCGTGATGGCGGATGGCGAGCGGCAGGACTGGGACTGGCAGCGCGATGGCGCGCTGCCGGCCTGGATGCCGCCGCCGGTCGTGCCGGCCGACAACCCGATGACCCGGGCAAAGGTCGAGCTGGGCCGTCATCTGTTCTACGACAAGCGATTGTCGGCGGACGGGTCAATGGCCTGCGCGACTTGCCACCGGCAGGCCAACGGCTTCGCCGATCCCAGGCGGGTCGCGACCGGCGTGGATGGCAGCCCCGGCCAGCTCAACCCACCCTCGATCGTCAATTCCGGCTATCTGCCGGTGCTCACCTGGGCCAATCCCGGCCAACGGAAGCTGGAGCAGCAGGCGCTGATCCCGCTGTTCAGCCAGCATCCGATCGAGATGGGCATGGCGGGGCGAGAGGCCGAAATGATGGCGGCTCTGCGGCGTGAACCACGCTATACGCCGCTGTTCGCCGCGGCGTTTCCACAGCGGGAGGACCCGATATCGTTGGATGCGATCACCAAGGCGATCGCGGCGTTCGAACGATCCGTCACGTCGTTCCGAAGCCCCTATGACCGGGCGCGCCGCGGCAACGAACCGGATGCCATCACCCCGGCCGCGCGCCGTGGCGAGGCGCTGTTCTTCGGGGAACGGCTGGAGTGCTATCATTGCCATGGCGGTCCCACCTTCTCCGACAATCTGCACCATGTGCGTCTGGCGGAGCCGGAGGTCGGATTTCATGACACGGGTGTCGCTCGTCGAGGCGGCGTCGGCGAGCAGACCGGCGACGGCAATCGGATCGGGGCATTTCGCACCCCCTCGCTCCGCAACGTGGCGCTGACCGCGCCGTATATGCATGACGGCTCCATGGCAACCCTGAACGCGGTGATCGACCACTACGCCAAGGGCGGGCGGTCGCGCGGACCGAACACCTCCCCGCTCTTGCAGGGATTTCGGCTTTCCGCGCGGGAACGGGCCGATCTGATCGCCTTTCTGGAGAGCCTCACCGATGTGGCGCTGGCCAACGATCCGCGTTGGGCCGACCCGTGGGCGGAACGCCGCACGAAGTAGGTCGTCACGGACCAGCAACCACGGGCCGTTCCGACATGCGGGCGCGGGGCCGAACCGGGGCCCGTGCCACGCTGTCGGGCCGATCGTCGGGTCCAGCCTATCGACGGCCACCCACCTTTCGGCTGGCCGCCATCACCATCGGCCCGGTGGCGAAGCCCATGATACCGAAGCAACCCACCAGACCACCAAGCTGGGCGAGGACGCGTACCCAGCCGTCAGCCGCCGCCAGCGTGCGCAGGCCGTGAACGTCGAGCACAATCAACGAACCGGTGAAAACCATGCCGCCAACGATCGCGGCAAAACCGCCTGACAAGGCGGCCAGGAGCGTCTCGGTCGTTGCCGATCTCTGAGAGGGTCGAGCCATTGTGTCGTTCCTGTGTCGAGGATCGGACGCCCTATGGGCAGGTCCGACGCAAGAAATGTGAAGAGGAAGTCCCCAATCCACGATCGACGATCCGCCGTCTTGGCCGCTATCACGGTGCCGCAGGATGGGCGGCGGCGATCAGCGCAGTGTCGCGGGGGAACAACTGACAGGCGTCCCACGCGACAACCCCGGCCAACGGGAGGCGGAGCAGGCGAGTGTGATCGGGGCAGGACCAGATGCACGACCGGCATGGCCGGCGCCATGCCACGCTGATGCGCGGACCACACGGGAATAGGTGGCGCGCGCGGTAGGTTTGGCGGCGCGCGTGGCGGCAGTGGCGACAGTTCGACGCACGGGACAAACGGACGTCGGGCCGCATAGGGGACCGCCACATGAATCAGCGGTGGCGCCGGTGGCTCGATGGCCGCGACCGAACAGCATGCGGTGCACGCCACGGCACCGATGAGATCGGCGGTTACAGGTGAGCCAATATCGTTCACCGATAGTTCGGATGGGAGTAAGCATCCGGCGAAGACCGCGATCGTTGTTCAGGCGGCAAGCTCGTCTGGCGGCTTTTCCTGAGCCTGCTTCCAGTTCCATGGCAGCAGCTCATGCAACCGCGAAGCCGGATGATCAGCGATCCTGGCGAGGACGTCGGCCAGCCAAGCGCGCGGATCGACTTCATTGAGCTTCGCGCTTTATGCCGCCCGCCGAACTATGCCGAACGGTTCTGGAATGACCATGGTTATCGAGGTGCTGTCGGCTGTCGGGTGACCGTTGGCTCCGTACCATTCGGCATAGTTTGGTCGCTCAGAGCGCTTCCAGGAAGGCAAGTAATCGGTCGTTTGGGCGGAAGCGGGTTCGGTTGCCGCCCTGGTATGGTTTGAGCTTGGCCAACGCTGCCTCCTTGAGTGCGAGATGCGCGTGCAGGTAGGTTTGCGTCGTCTCGATCGATTCGTGACCGAGCCACAGCGCGATCACGGAGCAGTCGACGCCCGCCTGCAGCAGCTCCATCGCCGCACTGTGCCTCAGGACGTGCGGCGACACCCGCTTCGACTTCAACGACGGACAGTTCTCGCCAGCGATCTGCATATGCTTCGCCAGAAGCGACTGGACGCTGTCGGCGCTGAGGCGCCCACCGTGCACGTTGGGGAACAAAGCGGTTCCTCCCTTCCGTACCGGCTCCTTGAGCCACGCCTGGAGCGCACGCCGAGCGAACGTAGTCAGCGGCGTGGTCCGTTCCTTCCGGCCCTTGCCGACACACCGCACATGCGCGCCGGCGCCGAGGTGGACGGCGTCCCTGTCGAGGCTGATCAGCTCGGAGAGGCGCAAGCCCGTCTGGACCGCGACCAGCAGCAAGGTGTGATTGCGACGGCCGAGCCACGTCGTCCGATCGGGCGCGGCGAGGATTGCCTCGATCTCGGGGCGCGTCAGGAAGTGCACCTGTCGCTTGTCGTGGCGCTTGCTCGGTATGGCGAGCACTCGCTGGATCAGCGCGCTGTGCGCTGGCTCCTCGAACGACACGAACCGGAAGAAGGAGCGGATGGCGGTCAGGCGCAGGTTGCGAGTCTTGGCGCTGGCACCGCGCTTCGTCTCAAGATCGATCAGGAATGCACCGATGAACGCCGCATCCAGGTCGCCGAGTGTCAGATCCGAAGGGAACTTGCGGAGCCGCGCCTGTGCGAACGTGAACAGCAGCCGGAACGTATCCCTGTAAGATGCGATCGTGTTGGAGCTGACGTTGCGCTGGCGCATGAGCCGCTCGGTGAAGTAGCGCTCGATCAACGTGGCGACATTGCAGGCGGGCTTCATGGCGCAGCCTCCCATCGCCGATCGAGACGCCGCGCCGCTTCTTCCATCAACTCCGGGCAGGCCGAGAGATACCAATAGGTGTCGCGGACACAGGTGTGGCCGAGGTAGGTGGAGAGCACCGGAAGTTGCTGCTCGACGTTCCTGCCTTCGCGATGCCAATCGAGCAGCGTCCGGATGGCGAAGCGGTGCCGGAAGTCGTGCACGCGTGGCCCGGTACTATCGCCGGGGCGCCGCAGCCCGATCTCTCGGGACAGGTGCCAGAAGACGCGATGGACGTACTGGTGCAGCAGGCGGCCGCCCTGCTCGGCGACGAAGAAGGTCGAGCCGCAGCGTGGCCCGAGATGTGCGTCGCTCCGGTTGACGTAGCTGCGCAGCGCGGCGCTGGTCGTCGGATGCAATGGCACGAGGCGCGATTTACCGAACTTGGTCAGCCGGACCGTCAGCACGCCGGTGTCGAGGTCGACGTCGTCACGCTCGAGCCCCATCGCCTCGGACAGACGCATGCCGGTCACCGCGATCAGTCCGAACAGTGTGTGGTAGGTCCATCGCCGCAGCCCGCCCTTTGGCGGCAGGGCCAGCGCCGCCGCCAGCAGAGCATCGATCTGCGCATCGCTGTAGACATGGGGCTTAGCACGCTTCCATCCCGGCAGGACGCCGACCGGTGGTACCTCCGTTCGCGGATCGAGGTTGGAGACATGGCGCGCGAATCCGCGCACGCCGGTCAGCCGCAACGCCCAGGACGCGTGCCGATCAGGCGGCAGCGTCGCCCATTCCATCGCGAGCTTCGTCGTGATGGTCTTGGCCTTGCGCTTCTCCACGAAGTCGACGAAGTCGCCGAGCCGGCGGGTCTGGTGCTCGTACTTGTATCCCAGCCCCTTGCGCATGCTCAGGTACTTCTCGAGCGCGGAGCGCAGATCGGTCATTGCGCGCCTCCCGGCCAGGGCGGGCTCAATGTCCGCAGCGCCTCGATGTCGACCTTCGCGTATATCCGGGTGGTATCATGGCTCTCGTGGCGCAGCAGCTGACCGATCTCCGTCAAGGTTGCGCCGGAACGGAGAAGCTCGGTGGCGAGGCTGTGCCGGAAGATGTGGGCGCCGCGGTGTGCGCAGCCCTCGACGCCGACGCGATCAAGAGCAGCCCTGGCAATCATCGTGATCGCACACCCGGAAGCAAAGCCGACATGCGGCGCGAGCGTGCGGATGAACAATCGGCGACACGACGACTTTGGGCGGCCATTGCGCAGATATGCAACGATGGCCACGCCAACGTCCGGCGGGATCGGCATCCGTGCACGCTGTCGGCCCTTGGCACGAACGAGCATCTCGCCGGCACGCCAGTCGATATCGTCGAGGGTGAGCGTCGCGACCTCGTCGGCCCGCAGGCCGAGCTTGGCCAGCATCATCAGAATGGCGTAGTCTCGCCGTCCCATAGGGCTCGCCCGGTCGCAACCATCGAGTGTCTTCTGCACCTGGTCGGCGGGCAGAAAAGTCGGCAGGCTCGCGAGCTTCCATCGCCGCATTGATGGTACGCAATCAGCCAACGCGCGCGGATTCAGCCCCTGATGGTGGAGGTAACGGAGGAAGGCTCGCAGCGACCAGCACATCGCCTTCCCTGTTCTCGGGCTCCAATCCTGGGCGTGGCGCTCGATGTAGCGGATCACTTCCTCCTGACCGATCTTGCCCAGGTCGTCGTCACCGGTGGGGCACACCTCGTGCAGGAACCTGCGGATGACCGGGAGATGACGAACGATGGACTTCGGAGCCAGGCCGCGCTCAGTCCGCAGATAGGCATCGAACTCGTTGAAGATCCGATCGTGCGGGGTGAGAGGCGGCAGCACCGCTGGTGCGATCGCGCCCTCCTCGCGCAGTACCGACAGCCATCGCTTCAGCGCGGAACGGTCGCCAGGCTGGAGGGACTGCTTCCCAGCCCGATGCCGGAGGTACTGCTCGACCGAGCGCTCATCGAGATCGGCCAGCGCGCCGCGACGGCTTGCGATCCAACTCAGGAGCCCGCCGACCACATTGAAACATCGCCAAATGCCATGGCGAACGAGGCCGTCTCCCGCGAGACGTGCCGCGTAGCGCTCGACAAGCTGACCGTGCGGCCCGCTCCTGAGACGCCGGAACAGCCGGCTTCTGCGCAAATACTTTTCGCTTTCCATCTTCCCATTCTCCGCTGTTGAAAGCGGAGCCATAGGACGAACTATGCCGAGCCAATCACATCCAGGTTACGGCCATTTCTGGGGAAAACGAGTCCGTTCGGCATAGTTCGGCGGGCGGCATAAACCGCGCTATGCCGCGCCCGGCATAGCGCCGCGACGATCAACGAGTACATCGACGCTGCCCGTTCGCCGCCCCGGTCACTGCCGGCGAACCGCCACGAGTGTCGGCCCAGGGCCACCCCGCGCAGGGCGCGTTCCGCAGCATTGTTGGTCAGGCAGATCCGCCCGTCGGTCAGGAACCGGCTGAACGTGCCCCATCGCCTCAGCATGTAGTTCATGGCCTGGGCGACCTCGGCGTGCCGCGACAGCTTGGCCCGCGCCGCCCGCATCCAGGTTTCCAGTTCGGCAACCAACGGGGCCACCTGGTCCTGGCGCACCGCCAGGCGCTGCCCCGCCGGCAAACCATTGATATCGCGTTCGACATCGAAGATGGCATCGATCCGGCGCACCGCTTCCAGCGCGAGCGGAGCCTTGGCGATCTCGGCCAGGCAGAAGAACTTGCGCCGGCTGTGCGCCCAGCAAGCAGCCTCTGTGATCGGACCGGGCTTGCGGAGCGGGGCGTAGAGTTCATCGAACCCGGCATAGGCATCGGCCTGCAGGATGCCGGCGTAACCCGCCAGAGGCTGCCCGGGATGTTCGCCGCCCCGGTCGCGCGAGTAGTAGAAGAGTGCTGCCGGAGCCGCCTCGCCGCCGAACGGACGGTCGTCACGCACATAGGTCCATAGGCGGCCGGTGATGGTCTTGCCGCGGCCCAGCACCGGCACCGTCGTGTCATCGCCGTGGATGCGCCCACCCGCCATCACATGCGCGCGGATCAGCGTGACCAGCGGGGCCAATGTCGCGCTGCAGGCGCCAACCCAGTCGGCCAGGGTCGAGACGTCAAGCTCGATGCCATCGCGGGCGAAGGTCTCGCTCTGCCGGTTCAGCGGCAGATGCTGGCCGAACTTCGCCTCCATGATCATCGCCAGCAGGTTCGGGCCCGCCCGGCCACGGGCGATCGGGTGGAACGGCGCGGGTGGCTGCGTGATCGTCTCGCAGGAGCGGCAGGAGAATTTCTCCCGCACCGTCTGCACCACTTTCCAGCGGCGGGGGATCACCTCCAGGGTTTCCGTGATCGTCTTACCCAGCTTGGCCAGCCCGCCACCGCAGCACGGGCAGGCGCTGGGATCTGGCAGCACCACGCGTTCGCGCGGCAGGTGGTCCGGCAGCGGCCCCCCACCGGCTTGCGGCGGGTGAAGGGACGCACTGGCGTGTTGGGTCCGGCCTTGCCTGTTTCGGCCTCACTGGCTGCGGTCTCGGCCTCCTCGAGTTCCAGTTCCAACTGGTCGAGCAGCTTGCGGCCCCGTTCCGAGGAGGCACCGAACCGGTCATGGCGCAGCTTGGCGATCATGAGTTTCAGATGCGCGATCATCGCTTCCGCGCCCGAGGCACGGGCCTCGGCCTCACGCCGAGCCAACTGCTCCGCCGCGAGGGCTGTGCGCAGGGCGTTGATGTCGTCGGGAAGGGAATCCAATGCGGCTGTCACGCACGGGATCGAATCATGGTTTCCCGCAGAGGGGAATCGCAAAATGGCACATGGCAACGATTTTTCTGTGTGCTCACCCTTCTGCTTGCGGGCGCCAGGTTCGTTGCGGATTGCTCCGGTCGATGCCTTCCAGCGTGTAGCCGAGCTGCACCTGGGCGATCGGGACAACACCGTCCGCGGGCGTTGGCCAGATGAAGCGTCCCTTTTCCAGCCGCTTCGCGTAGAGCGGCATACCCAGCCCGTCATGCCAGAGAATCTTCAGAAGGTCACCGCGACGGCCGCGAAACACGTAGACATCTCCGGCATGTGGGTCACGCTGCAGCGCCTGTTGCACCTGCAACGAAAGCCCGTTCATGCCGCGGCGCTTGTCGGTCGTGCCCGTCGCCAGCCAGACCTTCACGCCGGATGGCGGCGCAATCATCCGCGCAGGGCCGTCAGAATACGACGCAGCATGGCCAGGCTGACATCCTGGCCAATCCGGATGGTGGTCCCGTTCGGCGGCGTGACTTCGATCCGGCACTCAGCATCCTGTCGTTGAGACGATGCCCGGGCCGGACCACTGACAGGGACGGACGGGTCGAGCGCGGTGTGGCTCGTCACACGTACGGGCAGGAACGCTGGCGTCGGTTCCAGGCCCGGTACGCCACGCCGCGCCTGACTGCGCCAGTTCCACAGCAGACCACGGCTGACATCATGGCGTTTGGCAACCTCAGCGAAGCAGGCGCCAGGCACTTCCGTTTCCGCCACTATCCGCAGCTTCTCTTCCGGTCGCCAACGCCGGCGACACTCGACACCGGTGATGATTTCCATTCCGTCCAACGCCCCTTGATCTTGGCGGCACTCTTACGTGTGCCGCTAGGATCAGAGGTCGTCGGTCACGGATGCAGGGCGGTCTTCACCGGATGGATACGCATGGTCGAATCAGACCGCGTCATCCTTCGCCCGGCCGGCATCGAAGGTCCGGGCAGACCGGTTGTTCGACCAGCAGCGTGCGTAGCCAGAAGTCATCGGTCCTGACGTCGCGATTGCACTCAACGCCCACGACGTTGATCGTCATCGTACCGGCCAGGGCGGCGGGGCTCAGACGGGCGTTGACGAGTTCGGGGGAGCGGAGGGCACGGCCGTCGCAAAGGTCGACGGGGAATTGGTTGCCGTCGTCCGCTATCCTGGGTGAATAAGACGGAATACCTCCATAGAGCCTAGCCAATCCCCTTCCGGTGCAGCGTCATCACATGGTGTTCAATAAAACGCACCGATATGAAAGACCATGCCTCAACTCACCACGACGCTGATTCTCAAACGCATCACCGCGATCGCGGGCAGCAGACAAGCACTCAAACTCCGCACGTTTCTGCATGTGCCTTGCCTTACCGTCAGGTGGACGGTCAAGGCTTCAAAAAACCCTAGCTATGATACCAACAGACAATACAACTCCGCTCGCTGACATAAAAATAGCCATGATCAAAGGTGGCCGAGCAATCGGGCATCTTCCGTGAGCGGCAAGCTCACGAAGACTCATCACATACTGCGTCGTTCCCATCAAAATTGCCAAAGTACCCATCCCGGTCAGAAACAGACCAACGACGCGCGGAGTATTTATGTTTGCGCCGGGCAAGACCTTTCCTGCCTCCTCAAATACCTGAAGTACCTTGTAGAGAGTGAAGCCAAAGCTGAACAGCGACAGTGCGGTACGGACCCAGGCCATCATGGTTCGATCCGCTGCCATCCGCGTGCGAATTGCAGACAAGCTCATCGCGGTTTGCAGTGAACGGGTCGAAACACGCTGGTGGGTTGTTGCCAATGTTACCTCCGTACAGGCCCGCGTAATCTGGCAAGGAATGGTATCGATATGCCGCGACTAGCATCGTCCTGCTGCTCTCATGCGCCTGTCCCGCACGGGCAGCCACGCATTCCATGAATCATCCCCGCAACGAGGGTACTTGAGCTGGACGACGCTGTACTGCAAATCTTGGCCATTCTGCTTATACGGCTTGTCACAGCAAGAGACCCTTGAGATCGGCGAGAAATTCGTTCATGGGCACGATCAGAAGGGCCACTGGCACGAAAGGCAGCAGCATCGCGATGCCGAGCATCTGCACGCTCTTGAGATCAATGGGGATGAGTCGCATTTCATAGATGTTCGCAACAACCTGATACAAGTCGGTGGTTGACGAGAAATCCGGTTGGTCCAGTGTAGCACTGTCCACGCGCCGAACCTGGCGAAACCACTTGTCTTCGAACGCGACCCCCATCTCGGCGGCCAAGGCACCATAATCGGATCCCGCTTGTCGCCAAGCGGTTATCATAATGGGCGTGAAGATAAGCAGCGGCGCCGTGAACATTCCTGCGACAGCGGCCAGCAGGCAAATATTGAATACAATCTGCCCAGCTGGCAGAGAACCGCCAAGCAAGACCATGTGCGCCGAATATCCCGCAGCGATCGTTGCTATCGCCAGGGCCACCCCGGAGAAGGCGCGGACGGAATGGCCGACGAAACCAAGGCCCCCCGCGTGATCGGGTTGCGACGCCACCAGTCGGAGCTTAAGCCGGGAGACGAGCCAGAGCAGGCGTACCCATAGCACGAACCGCGTCAGCCAGCTCAGCAGCAATACAAGCAGTAGTAGCAAACTGACAAGCATGTGCCACCAGCCAGCCAGCGAATAGATTGGCACGATGGTGCCAGACCTGTGCCACGTTGGAACCTGTTCAATTGGCGTGGACCAGATCGTTGCTGCCACGACGAGGTAGGCGAACACCACGACGACCGCCTCAACTGCGGTGGAATTGACCATCCTGCGGGTCGACCGAACCGCGGTGCTGAGCCGTTTGTGCTCGTCTTCTGGTACGATCCCAGTCTTGATAAAATTGCTCACGATCGCGCTGAGCCGTGCCCCGCATTCCACCTCGGCAACCACGAGAAGCGGGGCAGCAACCAAATATCTTGCATGGACGCCGACCTGCCAGAGCAGCGAGGTGAGTTCATCAATATGCAAAGTAGGACTCTGCACGAAGGCGAGGAGGACGCGTGGTACCCAACCGACCAACGCAACCAGACTTGACGTGCGACCAATATGGAGGTCGTTGTCCCTGGTTAGTCCAAGCCATTGCTGCAGACTCAGCAGAGGACCACCCTCAAACAGAGGCATAGCTCCTGGCAGCGCAACATCCCCGCCTGACGCGTTATCCCCGACTCCGTGGGATCCAGCGGTGGGTGTCACCGGGCGCTGCCTGTCGGGGACTCACAAACTCGCCAGCGGGCGACGCGCGCAAACGGGCCACGCAGGAGCGCATATGGCACAAAGGCAAGCATGACTGCGATGATTGCTGCTTCGGCTGGATAGAATGTCTCGAGCACGATGGCTTGGTATATGGAGTCCATCATGAGTCCGAGCAGAATGATCCGGGCAGTGGCAATCAGTCCCTCGCGCAGGCGGCCGACTCGTTTTGCCGGTTCGGAGAGAACTGTCCAGAACAACACCGAGCGGCCGGTCCGCGCGTCCCTGACGCCATCATGCAGCGCAGCAAGCGCCGCCATGGTGGGTTGCAAGACGAATCGGAATGTTATCGGCCCGCCTGGGCGATCGAGAACGTCTTGCCAGAGACGCCGGAAGGCGGCGGCCGACACGCCGTGCCAGACCGCGCCCATGATGATAAGGCCGACCACCAGCAGACCGGCGAACCATGCTAGTAGCATCTAGGTCTTTGATGCATTCACAGACATTGCGGTGGGTCCTCCTTGGACAGGGGCAATCTTCGGACCCTGCAGAGCCGCCGCTCTCGGCCGTCCGGAATTCGGCCGAGAGCGGTCGCTGCACGGTGACCGAGCGCCTAATCTCTCGCGAATGCCCCGCGTGCCTCCATCTCAAGGTCGCGGTACGCAGTCTTTTCCACCGTGATTCCAACGCCGTGGATCGTCCCGCCTGTGAATTTCGCGGGTGACCGATAATCCTCGCTCACGGCATCGGCGCTGTCATAACCGATGCAGAGTCCGTCGCCGGCGAGGGTGAACTTCCCCACCTGCGCGCGCATCGGCCCCTCGGCGACGACCTCACCGTTGACGTAGAGCTTTGTTTGGCCGAGGGACTCACCATACTGCCCGGCCGTTTCCCGAATGAACTCCATCCCAAGCGTATACTTGCCGGGCCGCAGTTCAGGCGAGACAAACTTCTGCTCCGGCTTGAAGCCGAGGAAGTTATAGACATAGTAGAGTTTCCTTTCCTTGATGAACAGCGCGTGGCCGCCAAACCGCGAGCCATGAGCGAAGATCACGCCGGAGCAGTCCGCATCGACGATCTCGACATCCGCGAGGATTTTGAACGATCGTCCGCGCACATTGGCGGCGACGCTTTCTGGAACCGCGTTCGTGTCCGGATAATAGATGTACCGCTCGCGGTCTGGTTCATCCGTCGGCCGCGGCGTGGTCAGAATGGCGACTGCGCCGCGATCATCCAACGGCAGCACCTTGTTCTTCTCCGCTTCCTCGAACCATGCCTGGATCAGCGCCTGCAGTTTCTCGGGGTATTCCTTGGCCAGGTTCGTCGACTCGGACGGATCCGCGTCCACATGATAAAGTTCCCACTCGTCCTCATCGAAACGGCCGCGATCGGATGGTAGCGGAGCATGCAAGGTGATGGCCTTCCATCCGTCCTCCCAAATTCCACGCGTGCCGCCAAGCGAGTAGTATTGCCGCTTCTTCCTGGTCGGTGCATGCGGCTGTGCATCGAAGGTATACCGCATCGAAACACCGGACAGCGGGTACTGATCCACCCCCTTGTAGACCTCAGGCATCTCGAGACCGCAAATATCAAGAATTGTCGGGACGATATCGGTAGAGTGATGGTACTGTCTGCGAACCTCGCCTCTTGCTTTGATGCCTTTCGGCCAAGAGATGACCAGCGGGTCGCAGGTGCCGCCCGCGTATTCCGAGTATCGCTTGAACATCTTGAACGGCGCCGAGGTGGCGACGGCCCAGCCGGTCGGGTAGTGTTCGTAGGTGTCCGGGCTTCCCAGCTTGTCAATCAGTTTCAGATTTTCGGCGATGTCATCGGGGTAGCTGTTGAAGAACTTGTTCTCGTTCACCGAGCCGGATGGGCTGCCTTCACCGGAGGCGCCGTTGTCGGCACAGTAGATGATGACCGTGTTCTCCAATTGGCCACTTTGCTCGAGATAATCGATGATGCGACCAATCTGAGCGTCCGTGTACTCGGAGAAGCCAGCGTAAACCTCCATCAAACGCGAGAAGAGCTTTTTCTCGTCATCGCTGAGCGTATCCCATGGGCGCACCATATCTGAAGGCGTCGCCACATCCGCCGGCATCGGATTGATCGGCGTCAACTGTGTCCCTTCCGGCAACAGCCCCTTGGCGACCATGCGCGGCAGAACCCATTCACGGTATGCCTCATAACCGTCGTCGAATTTGCCTTTGTATTTGTCGATATATTCTTGCGGCGCATGATGCGGCGCATGGTTCGCGCCTGGGCAGAACCACATGTACCAGGGACGTGAGGGGTTTCCCGCCTTCTGGTCCTTGATCATCTTCAGCGCCTGATCGGCCAGATCTTTCGACAGGTGATAGCCGTCTTCGGGCATATATGGCTGGTCGATGGGGTGGTTGTCCTCGACGAGATCGGGATACCAGTTGTTCGTCTCGGCGCCCAGAAAGCCGTAATAGCGGTCGAAGCCCTTCTGCAACGGCCACTGCTTGCGGCCCGCACCGGTGGACACGTCCGTCTCCGGGACGAGATGGCATTTGCCCAGCCAGAAGGTGCTCCAACCGCCGTCCTGGAGGATTTGCCCCATAGTCGCGCACTGGTCTGGGATGCGCCCGTGCGAGCCAGGGAACCCCGTGGTCGCCTCGGTGATCACGGCCATGCCGTTCAGGTGATGGTTGCGCCCAGTAAGCAGTGTGGAGCGGGTCGGTGAGCAAAGCGCCGTCGTATGCCATTGCGAATACATCAGGCCATTGTCGGCGAGTTTCTGCAACGTCGGCATGTTGATCCGGCCGCCGAACGGCGACCACGCCGCCAGACCCGTATCGTCGTACAGAATCAGCAGGATGTTTGGCGCACCCTCGGGCGCTTTCACTGGGGTATAGGGATCCCAGTCCGGAGTCGAATCCCGGATGTCGAGCTTGATAACACCTTTGAACGGTTTGTCGGCCATTGTCATCTCCTTTGGATGGTCAGGGTCTTAGTGTCCGGCCGGGAACATAGTGTGCCTTTTCGGAGGGATACCGTGAGGCGGCTGGCAGGCGCGGCCCCGCAAGCGACGCGGGGCCATCGACGAGGGGCCGCAACGCGCCAGACGCCCACGGTATCTCTCTGAAAAGGTGCATTATGTTTCCGGACGGACACTTAGACGGTCCACGCGTATTCCGGCCATGCACCCGCATTCTCTTCATGCGCTTCGCTGGGCGTCGCCGGTCAGCGTCATGATCTCGTCGGCGAAACGCCCCTGCCGCAGCAGTCCCGCCATGGTTTTCATCGGGCCGTCGATATGAGTGAAGAATTCCTTATAGCCGGCACAGAGGTAGTTCAATCCCGCTTCGCCGTCAGGCGTTTGGATGAATCGATTGCGGGGGCATTCACCGTAACACGCGAAGAGAACCGGGCACTCTTTGCAGTACTGCGGCAGCGTGTCGAACTTGCTTTGCCCGAAGCGGCGCTGCTTCTCAGACGTGACCAGGGTTCGGAGTGGCGTATCCTTGACATTGCCCAGAAGATGCTCCGGTTCGACAAAGTGATCGCACGAGTAGACGTCGCCGTTGTGCTCCAATACCAGTGCGCTCCCACAAGTCGGGGCGACGATGCAGGCGTTGTGCTGGCCCAGCCAGCTTCCGAGAGCGACATCGAATGTCGTGACGTAAACGGTGCCAACGTCGCGTTGTACCCACTCATCGAAGATAGCATTCAGGAACTGTCCGAACTTCTTCGACGGCACGGTGCGTTCGGTGACCAGATTGCCTTCCTGCTTGTAAAGCGGCCGGTCCTTCCCCTTCAGGCCACCCCAGCCTTGATTAGCGAGCGCGATGGTTTCTGCCGTCGCGCGCTCGACGATCGGGATCAGTTGAATGTACCGCGCGCCCAGGTCGTCGCGAAAAAACCGATACACGTCGAGCGGGTGGTCAGCGTTCGCAGCATGTATGGTGCACAGGATGTTGACGTCGACATTGCGCCTCTGCAAGCAGTGCCATCCGCGGATCACGTCCTCGAAACTGCCAGCACCTTGTTTGTCGATTCGATAAGCGTCGTGCAGCGCCTGCGGCCCGTCGATACTCAGGCCCACCAAATAATTATTCTGTTTGAAAAACGCCGCCCACTCGTCGTCGATCAGGGTGCCGTTGGTCTGGATCGTGTGCAGAACGCGTTGGTGCGGTTTGCGGTATCGCTTCGCGAGGACAACCGAGCGCCGGAAGAAGTCCAGGCCCCGCAACATCGGCTCACCGCCCTGCCAGGAAACCTGCACTTCCGGTCCCGTGGACGACTCGAACAACTGACGGATGTAGGTGTCCAACGTCGTCTCATCCATCAGCGGGCTCTCACGTTCCGCGTAGAGGTTCTCCTTCGAAAGAAAGAAGCAGTACTTGCAACTCAGGTTGCAGGCCGCACCCGCCGGTTTCGCCAGAAGATGGTAGTTCAACGGGGTATCCATCGGTTCAACCAACTTTCATCGTGTACGTGAATTTGGTCACGATCTCTGGCAGTGAATACATTCAGCCTGCTTTGATTGCCCGGACTTCCAAGGCCCGGTCGTCGATCACTATCTTGGGCAGTTTCGCCTGCCCGTTGATCGGCAGGCGGCGGAGATGATCCATGATCGCCTGCCATTCCTTGATTTCCTGGATGCCGCTGTTGCCTGCCGCGGTGGCGACACTGGCATTGTCCACCGTACCGGGCGGCGGCAGCAGATAAGGCGTCTCGCTCCGAGGATCATCCAGCGCCGCAACCCTCGACGTGAGCGCCTGACCCATCCGGTTCTTTGGCACAAGTGCCAGCTTGCCCTTGGTGTATTTTGGTATCGCCACGACGATGATCCCTAGATACAGCGGGCACGTGACACTGAACAACCGCCCGTCCTTCCCCGTGATGTCGATTGCCTGATAGCCACGATCGAGATCCCCGACTTCGATAGCAGTCACGACATCGAATTTCGGACGCGACGGGTCGTAGTGGCATCGCAGGCCCGATGTGCGGGGGAAGTACTCGCCGGGATGCGCGGGACTGTCCACGAGAAAAAATTCCAGCAGATGCTTCAATTCCTGGCCGGTAAAGTAAGCCGTCACCAGCGCGCTGCCGGCCGTCATGTCCACGACGCCGGCACCCAAGGGCGCCACCGCGAACACATCATAAACCGTCTGCACGCCCGACTTCCCGCGAGTAAGCCCTGCGCGCATCATGCCGTTGGCAGTCAGTGCGATGTCCGCCTTCGTGGCATTTCTAAACGCATCCGTGACGAGATTGGCGAGTGGCGTACTGGCGGTGATGTCAGTGAAGGTGTTGGGAATGTCCCTCGGCACCATCGCCAACGGCTGATCGACGCTGTAGCCGCGTGAAGCGAACACGGCAGCAGTGACTTCCATTTTGAGGTTGTCGATCGCCGCGGCGACGATCGGATCCCCCGCGACGGTGTCGTTGATCGGGTAGAGCCGGTAGGAGTCAACCGTCAGCTTCTTCCCATCCAACGAAATGATGAGTTCTCCTAGCAGCCTGTCGGACTTACGGCCACCGGGGGTTCATGTTAGAATCGCAACGTCGATTCGCACCCTCCCCGGATGCCGCTGATGAGCAACTTCCGCCCCACCGACCGCCTGACGGGCTTC
>Ga0082335_1003263_pt1 | contig 27161 bp, 28 predicted proteins | sample Subgrocontami58m_FD_72375 | JGI IMG/M metagenome (GOLD analysis project Ga0082335, IMG submission 72375) | Subsurface groundwater microbial communities from S. Glens Falls, New York, USA - GMW37 contaminated, 5.8 m (SPADES assembly) (version 2) ...
TCGATGCCTCCGGGTGCGGCAACCGCCACCACACGCACGTCGCGTTCAAGAGCGGCGGCCACGACCTGATCGGGTCCGAGGGAGGGGCCGGTGCGCACGCGCAGGTCGGCGAACATCAGTGCGGGGGGAAGGCCATCGCCTGAACGAACGGATGCCGCGAGATAGAGGCGTTCGAGATCTGCGGCGTCGTCATCCCAGGTGCGGGTGCCGGCCCGCGCCGCCGCTCGGGCCCCGAGGTCGTGCACCCGGACGGGGTCCGCGGCCAGTGCCCGGATCGCCTCGGACCAGGTGTCCGCCGAGAACGGAGGCAACGCCACCCCCGCGTCGTCCGCCAGGACCTCGTCAACCTCGGGGCAGCGCGGAGCGATGATCGCGAGCCCGGCAGCCATGGCCTCGCGCAGGGATGCACCCTCTGCATCCTCGGGTGAGGACACGAGCGCGATGCGCCCGCGCCGGAGGGCCTCGGCGCGCGATGCGGGCCCGGTATCGGGGGCCACGTCCACGAGGTCGCGCAGCGCCTTCGGCACGGCGGCGCGTGTGCGCCACGGGGCGTCGGGCGGCCCGATCACGGTGATGCGACCGATCAGGTGGGGATCGGCTCCCACGAGGGCCCGCAGCGCGAAGCGCAGGCCGGTGCGGTCGCGCTCTCGCGCGATGACGACCACGCCGGCGTGGTCCGCAGGCGGCCCGAAGAGATCGGGCTCCACTCCGGGGTGCACCACCACGTAGTCGCCGGGGAGTATGCCGCCCAGCACATGCCGGGCGGCGTCCGAGCCCGCGATGCGGATGTCGGCCTGCGCGAGGGCGCGGTCCACGAGGGGGCGCACGAACGCCACGCCCGCAAGGGGCGCGGTGCGGTGAAAGGTGACGGCCCGCACGCCGGGCGCGTGGCGCAGCGCCGCGAGCGCCGGGCTGGGAGCGAGTGGCTCGTGGAGGTGAACGACATCGAAACCACCGAGGCGGACTGCGGCGTCGATGCCGGACACGGGGTCGATGGGCCCGCCCAGACGACGACCGCTCGCGGATCGGATGGCGCGCCCCGTGGCCACCACGAGAGGCGGGCCGGCGCGCTGCGCGGCGATGGCGTCGCCCTCGCCGGCCCGAAGGGCATCGATGAGGGGACTGCCGTGCTCGGCGGCGACGCGCTCACGCGCCGGCGCCAGAATGGTCACCGCATGGCCGCGCCGGGAGAGGGCCTCGGCCTCTGCGGCCACAGCGCGGCCCACGTCGTCCCCCGGCGGGAAGGCATGGGGCGACACGAGGGCAATTCGAAGAGCGCGCCGATCCACGCCCCCGAGTCTATGACTCCGTGGAGATGGGCGCCACGCGCCCATCTCCACGGAAAGGCGTCAGACCTCTGCGCCCTCGGTGCGAGGCAGCGCGGCCACGCTCTCGCCACGGATGAAGGCCTCGGTCATCTCCCGGGCGACATCGTCCGGGTGCTGCACCGGGGGGCTCTTCATGAGGTAGGCCGCCGGTCCCTCGATGGTGCCCGAGATTCCGCGGTCCATGGCCAGCTTCGCGCAACGCACGGCGTCGATGACGATTCCGGCGGAGTTCGGCGAGTCCCACACCTCGAGCTTGAGCTCGATGCTCATGGGGACGTCCCCGAAGCCCCGGCCCTCAAGGCGGATGTGCGCCCACTTGCGGTCCGTGAGCCACGGCACGTAGTCGCTCGGGCCGATGTGGATGTCGCGCTTGTCGAGCTCATAGTCGAGCACCGAGGTGACGGCGTTGGTCTTGCTGATCTTCTTCGACTCGAGGCGCTCGCGCTCAAGCATGTTGAGGAAGTCCGTGTTGCCGCCGAAGTTGAGCTGGCTGGTGTGCTCCATGCGCACGCCGCGCTCGCGCATGAGACGCGCGAGCTGCCGGTGCACGATGGTGGCGCCCACCTGGCTCTTGATGTCGTCCCCGATGATCGGCAGGTTGTGCTCGCGAAAGCGCTCCTGCCAGTAGTGCTCACGTCCGATGAACACCGGCACGCAGTTCACGAAGGCGCACCCGGCCTGCAGGATCTGCTCGACGTACCACTTCGTGGCCTGCTCGGAGCCCACTGGCAGGTAGCTCACCACCACGTCGGTCTTGGTCTCCTTGAGGAGTCGCACGATGTCGGTGGTCTCGCCGGGGGCCTTGGTGATGACCTCGGACAGGTACTTGCCCAGGCCGTCATGGGTCATACCGCGTGACACGTTGACGCCGGTCTTCGGCACCTCGGAGAAGCGGTATGTGTTGTTGGGCTCGGTGAAGATGGCCTCGGAGAGGTCGCGACCGACCTTCCGCGCATCGATGTCGATGGCCGCTGTGAAGTGGATGTCGCGGACGTGGTAGCCGCCCAGGACCGTGTGCATCAGGCCCGGCACGAATTCGTCGGGGCTGGCATCACGGTAATACTGGACGCCCTGCACGAGCGACGAGGCACAATTGCCCACGCCGATGATGGCGACGTTGACGGTCTCGCTCACGATGTCGGGTCTCCCCCTCGATGACTGTTTCCCGGGCCGCCGTCGGCGGCCCGAAGTGTTGAGTGTACGTGCGACAGCCGCTGCGCCACCGTCAGGAGGGTGAGCACAGCGAGAATCGTCACGATGATCTGCAGCGTGGGGCCCACTCCGCCGAGGAAGATTCCCAGCCCCACGAGGACGAGCCTCTCCGGGCGGCTCATGAGGCCGCCCCTGTTCGAATCGACGCCGAGCCCTTCGGCGCGTGCTCGGGTATAGGACACCAGGAATGAACCCGCAAGGGCCGCGAATGCCATTCCCACGGCCCATGTGGTGCCATTTCTGGCCAGCGCAACACCGATCGCGCCAAGGATGAATGCCTCGCCCAGACGGTCGAGTGTCGAGTCGAGAAAGGCCCCGAAGCGCGAGGTGCGTGCCGACATGCGTGCCACCGCGCCGTCGAGCATGTCGCTGAGCGACGAGACCAGGAACACCACGCCTGCGGCGATCCAGTACTGCGCGACCACGAGCACCGACGTTGCGATCGCGCCGACGAAGCCGACGACCGTGATCGCATTCGGCCCGACTCCTGCCCTCACCAGCGCCCGGATAAGGGGCTGGGCGGCCGATCGGGCGGCATCTGTGTAGCGCTGCCGGGCGGGCGGAGGGCCCGAGCCCGGAGCGTCGTCGAGCCGCGTGGAGATGGTGCCTCTCTGCTTCGTGGGCGATGAACCGGGTACAGGTGCCCCGGTGACAAGCGGGTAGAATAGCGCCCAATGCGCCTCTGCTCGTATCACGGGGCCGCGGGCAAGCGACCCGGCATCGTGATCGGCGACCAGGTCGTGCCGCTGGCCGCCGAATCCGTTCTGCACATCGTGCGTGGCGCTCCCGCCGCGGCGGCGGGCCCACCCGAACCGCTGCGCTCCGTGGAACTCCTCGCCCCCATCCGCCCGGGCACGCTCATCGGCATCGGTCTGAACTACCGCGCCCATGCCGAGGAGACCGGCATGGAGCCGCCCCTGGAGCCCCTGCTCTTCTCGAAGATGCCCGCATCGGTCACGGGTCCGTCGGGCCCCGTGTGGCTGCCCCCATGGACATCGATGCTCGACTACGAGGGCGAGCTCGGGGTGGTCATCGGCCGCCGGGCGAGTCATGTGGGTGTATCCGATGCCCTGGACCATGTGTTCGGTTACCTGGTGATTGACGACATCAGTGCGCGTGATCGTCAGCGTGAGGAGCCCCAGTGGATCCGGGCCAAGGGTGGGGAGAGCTTTGGGCCGATGGGCCCGTGGATCACCACTGCGGATGAGGTGCCCGATCCCCAGGCTCTGCGCATCCGCACGTGGGTGAACGGTGATCTGCGCCAGGACGGCAACACGGCCGACATGATCTTCCCCATCGCCGACCTCATCGCGTTCATCTCCCATGCCTTCCCGCTTGAGCCCGGGGACATCATCGCCACCGGAACCCCGGATGGCGTGGGCGTGGCCCGCTCGCCGCGACTGTTCCTGGCCGACGGGGACGTGGTGCGGGTCGAGGTTGACGTCCTGGGCGCCATTGAGCATCCGGTGCGCTGCCGATGACCGCGGGCGGTGCGTCGCAGGCCGCGATGATGCGCCGTGTGCTCGACATGACGGGTCTCACGTTTCCCCGTGGCCTGCTGGGACCCGAAGCCACGGACCTCGCCGCGTTCATCGGCACGGGCGACCCCGACCCCGTGGAACTGGGACACCTGGTGCGGGTGGTGGCGGTTGCGCAGTGGCCGATGCTCCAGGGCCCCACGCGTGCCGCCCTGGCGCGTGAACCCGACCCCGGGGTGCCCGGCGATGCGGATGCCCTCGCCGTCGCCCGCACGGTGGCGGACGATCCCGATCCGGGTAACCCCCTGGCCCTCGCCCTTGCCGAGAGGGCCGGCTTCGATCTGGCGGCGGTGCGTGCCCGGGCCCTTGATCGCCTTGAGGTATTGGCGGTGACCCAAGCCGGAGGTGCGGACCAGCCGGCAGCGCTGACCGCGCTCGCCGCCACGGCCGGGCGCATCGTGGTCGATCTGCTCGCCCTTGACCCCGACGACTTCGCCGCCGAGATCGCCGCCTATGCGGATGCCGAGGCCTCGGCTGAGCACGAGGCCCCGGATCTGGCGCGCTCCACCGGCGACATGGAGATACGGGAGTGGGCCCGCGAGGCTCTTGTGTCGCTCGACATTCCCGCGCCGCCGCTGGCTCTCGCCTCCGTGCGCGGTCTGGCCCAGGGCCCGATGCCGCAGGACCCCGCTCACGACGTGGTGTGGATCGCAACCATCGTGGTGTTGGCCGAGGAGGCCATGGAGATGGCCTCGGCCGATCAGTCCGCGCAGGACGACGCCACCGAGTAGGCAGGTGCGGTCGCGCGGTACCGGCGACCGCCATGACCGATACCCCGCAGGCAGCGGAGTTCGTGTCAGGCACGTGTGTCAGCGGGCGCGGCGGAGGTGTGCCCCGCGCCTTACCGCCGCCGCGAGTTGCCGGTGGTCCTGGCTGCCGGCGCGAGGCCTGCGCGGGAGAGGATCTCCGGCACGGACTCCTCCCAGGCCACCGCCATCACGTGGCATCCGGCCACGCCGGGGATGTCCCGCAGGGCCTGGATCACCTCCACGCAGATGGACATGCCCTCTTCGCCCTCGTCGGGTGCCTGTTCCATGCGGTCGATCAGATGGTCGGGCACCGTGACGCCCCACACCTTGTCCTTGATGTGGTGGGCCATTCGCACGTGCTTGAAGGGGCCCACCCCGATGAGCAGCTTCGGAAAGGAGGGAAGGTCGGCGGCCTCAAGCCGCGACATGAAGGCGACGACCCGCTCGGGCTCATAGACGAGCTGGGTCTGGAAGAAGTCGGCCCCGGCCTCCATCTTGGCCCGGATCTTCGAGATCTCCACGTCGGGATCGTCGGCGGCGGGGTGCGCGGTGGCGCCGATCACCAGGTGCGGTGCCTCGCCCGTCAGTTCCTCATGCGTTTCGTTCATGAAGTGGCCACCGCGCAACGTGGCCTGCAGCCGAAGGAGCCCCATGGTGTCGAGGTCGCCCACAGCCACGGCATCCGGATGGTTGCCGATGCGGATCGGGTCGCCGCTCATGGACAGCGTGTTGTGAATTCCGAGCGCCGAGGCGCCCAGGATGTCCGAGGTGAGCGCCATGCGATTGCGGTCGCGGACGGTCATCTGCATCACCGGCTCGGCCCCATTCTCCAGAGCGATGCGGCCAGCCGCCAGCGGGGACATGCGCGATTGCGCCGTCTGGTTGTCGGTCACGTTCACGGCGTCCGTGACCGGTCCCAGGATGCGGGCCTTCTCCGCCACCACGGCGGGGTCCGCGCTCTTCGGTGGGCCGAGCTCGCTCGTGACCGCGAAACGGCCCTCGGACAGGGCGATTTCAAGACGTGTGGGGGCACTCATCGCGGCCACGCTAGCAGGGGAAACCGGACCGGTCTCCAATGGCCCGATTTCGCTGCGGGCACTCCCAAGGATTGTGTAATCAACTCGCGGGCATTGCGTAATCACGTACTCCGTGGGCTCCCCGGCCCCGCTCCATACGCCTAGCGTGGATACCGGCTTTCGCATCCCACTCCGGAGGATTCCCGATGAAGATGTATCCCTTCGCAATCGCCACTGCGGCGATCGCCATCACCGCCACCGCGCTCGTGGGTTCAGGTGCTGCATCCGGCAACGCGACGTCGCGCAACTCGACAGCGCAGCAGCTGATGATCAACCAGCGCATCTCCCAGGCGGCCGTACTGCGCTCGAACGAATCACTGATGGACCTCTCGCCGGTGCGCCCCGCGAAGAGCACGTCCAAGAAGCCGATCAACCCATGGCCGACCGCGCAGCGCGGTCTGGGCTGGCCGACGGCCGCCTACCAGAATGGGTCCGTCACGGCGGCCAAGCTGGCGACGCCGGTGCAGAACGTGGTCAACAACGTCACCCGTATCGCACCCACGAGAATGACCAATGGCCAGACGGTCACGCTGTGGTCGGCGGGCGTCCTGACCCTTCAGGCCACGTGCACCATCAACTCGAGTGGCACGGACATCGTGGCGGTCAACCTGACCAGCACGGGGGCCGGCGCCGCGGCGGACGGAATCTTCGCGACGAACACGCCGGCCCCGGTGGCGACTGAGACGCCCACGCAGTTCCCGTCCATCGGTGCCAACAGTCCGACGGCGATCCTGAAGAGCACGGTGAATACGACGGGCTCCCCGAGCCTCAATGCACTTGACGCCTCGGGCGTTGGCCCCGACGGCACGAACTTCGCCGCGCAGCTGACCCTCGGCAGCAACCTGGGGATTGGCGCGACCAACGGCGGTGCCGGCACCTGCACGGTGTTCGGGAACATCATCTCGTAGTACCTCGCGCGGAATGCCTGCCCCGCAGGGGTGGGGAAGGCATTCCGCGCAGCGCCGCCTGACGGCGGCGACCGGGCGTCAGGCCGGGTCGCCGCCCTCGGCGACGAATCGCACACGGCCTGCGATCTCGGCCGCATTGCTGGCCACGCGTTCGAGGTGACGGGCCAGCAGCACGGCGCCCGTCAACCACGGTGCGGTTGCGGTGTCCGCGCCCGTGCGCGCCGCCGCCGCCATGACCTCCTCGAGCAGTTCCTGCACCCCGCGCGCATCGGCCCTGGCCACGATGGCCAAGCCCATGTCCTCCCGGGCGAAGGCCTGAACCGCCTGCGAGAGAGCCCCGATGGACCGTGGCTCCATGCGCTTCAGGAGTACGTCGACCTCGGGAACCGCACTCGACGGCTCCAGCGCCTCGACGCGCCGAGCGATGGCCACGGCCAGGTCGCCCACGCGCTCAAGCGCGACGGTGACGATGAGGCCCACGTGGATCAGGCGCAGGTCGTGTGCCTTTGGCGCCTGCAGCAGCACCAGATCAAACGCGAGGCGCTCGAGCGCGGCGCAGCGGTCGTCCACCTCGTCATCACCGGCGATCACCTGAATCGCGGCCTCGACGTCGCGGCTCTCCCATGCATCGACCGCGCGCTCGATCTGGCCCACGATCACGCTCGCGACCTCGATCATGCCGCCGCGGAGATCGTCGACCCCGCTCCTGATTCCGCTTTGTGCCGTCATCTTCCTACAATAGCGTCAGGTGGTAGGCCGGTGCACCATGGGCACCTGAGGTGTCATGGGTGTCACGGCACGGGTAGAATTGCCGAGACACGTGACCTCATGAAGGAGCACCGCCAGATGCACGCCGTACGCTACGGGACGATCGCCGATCGCGTCGTTCCCCGCGCGGAGGGGCGCAGCAGCGCCCTCGTCCGCGATCTCATCCTCGTCCTGTGCGGCACCGGCCTGGTGGCCGGGCTCGCCCAGGTTTCCATTCCGTGGCACCCGGTGCCATTCACCGGTCAGACGCTCGCCGTGCTGTTGGTCGGGGGCCTCCTGGGTGCGCTGCGCGGCACCCTGGCACTCGCCCTGTACTTCGTGATCGGTGCGCTGGGCGCCCCGATCTTCACCGACCAGTCCGGTGGCTGGGACATCATCACCGGCGCAACCGGTGGATACATCATCGGATTCATCCTGGCCGCCGCCGTCGTGGGGTGGCTGGCCGAGCGTGGTGCCGACCGCCGTGTGGTGCCGATGATGGGCGTGCTGCTCCTCGGCAACGTCCTGATCTACGCAATCGGCGTGCCATGGCTCGCCAGGTGGCAGCCCGCCGGCGACGGCGTGGCCTTCGGCTGGTCGCAGGCCTACGAGTTCGGGGTGCAGCCCTTCATCCTGGGTGACCTGCTGAAGCTGGCGGTGGCCGCCGCGCTGCTGCCCGGAGGCTGGGCGCTGCTGCAGAAGACCGGCATCGGCCGCAGGAACGAGGGCGACGGCCCCAAGGCCGGCCTGCTCTAGGCATCGCCGACACCACGGGGGCCGCACCGCGCGGCCCCCGTGGGGGTTCGTTGGCCGTCGAACCCCATCGGCCGTGTACCTCAGGATCGTGCAGGATCGTGCGCCGCTGCCGCTGTGCGATGCACGCTCCGCCTCCGCATGCCTGCTCAGAGCGGGATATTCCGCGTTGATGAGGTTCTCATAGACTTGACATGATCACGCGCATATTTCATGATGCGCCTGACATTCAGATCAGTTCGGCGAGCGCGCGCGGAGTCGTGCGCCACAGGAGGCGTCAGCGCATATGGGCAAGACGATCGGCATTGACCTCGGCACGACCAACTCGTGCATGGCCGTCCTCACCGGCGGCGAGCCCGAGGTCATCCCCAACGCGGAGGGCGGTCGGACGACCCCGTCGGTCGTCGCCTTCACCTCTGGCGGTGAGCGCCTGGTGGGCGCGGTCGCGCGCCGTCAGGCCGTGACCAACCCCCAGAACACCGTGTTCAGCGTGAAGCGGTTCATGGGGCGCACGTTCAACGAGGTGGACGAGGAGATGAAGATCGTCCCCTACGAGGTCGTGCGCGGACCGAGCGGCGATCTGCGTATCAACGCGGGTGACAAGGAGTGGTCGCCGCAGGAGATCAGCGCGATGATCCTGCAGAAGCTGAAGGCGGATGCCGAGGCGTATCTGGGCGACACCGTGGACGGTGCGGTCATCACCGTGCCGGCCTACTTCAACGATGCCCAGCGTCAGGCCACCAAGGACGCCGGCACCATCGCCGGGCTCGATGTGAAGCGCATCATCAATGAGCCCACCGCGGCCGCGTTGGCCTATGGGCTCGACAAGGAGACCGAGCGCACCATCCTGGTATTCGACCTGGGCGGCGGCACGTTCGACGTGTCGATCCTCGAGATCGGCGACGGCGTGTTCCAGGTCAAGGCCACGAACGGCGACAACCACCTGGGTGGCGACAACTTCGACAAGGCGATCGTCGACTGGATGGTCGCGGAGTTCAAGCAGTCTCAGGCGATCGACCTGAGCCAGGACCCCATGGCCCTGCAGCGCCTGTACGAGGCGGCCGAGAAGTCGAAGATCGAGCTCTCCACCACCACGCAGGCCCAGATCAACCTGCCGTTCATCACGGCGGACCAGGCGGGCCCGAAGCACCTGGACCTGTCGCTCACCCGGGCGAAGTTCGAGGAGCTGTGCCACGCGCTCCTGCAGCGCCTTGAGGGCCCCACCAAGCAGGCCCTGGCTGACGCCGGACTGACGGGTAAGGACATCGAGCACGTGGTGCTGGTCGGCGGTATGACGCGCGTGCCCGCGGTGCAGGAGCGCGTCGCCGAGGTGACGGGCAAGGATCCCCACAAGGGCGTCAACCCGGATGAGGTCGTCGCGGTCGGCGCCGCCATCCAGGCCGGCGTGCTCGCCGGTGAGGTCAAGGACGTCCTGCTGCTGGATGTCACGCCTCTGTCACTGGGCATCGAGACCAAGGGCGGCGTGTTCACGCGGCTGATCGAGCGCAACACCACGATTCCCACCAAGAAGAGCGAGGTGTTCTCGACGGCGGAGGACAACCAGAACCAGGTCGAGATCCATGTTCTGCAGGGCGAGCGTGAGATGGCTTCGTTCAACCGGACCCTCGGGCGGTTCAACCTGGTGGGAATCCCACCCGCCCCGCGCGGGATCCCGCAGGTGGAGGTCACGTTCGACATCGATGCCAACGGCATCGTGCACGTGTCGGCGAAGGATCTGGGCACGGGCATCGAGCAGACGATCGAGATCAAGTCGTCCAGCGGGTTGTCGGACGAAGAGGTCAAGCAGATGGTGAACGAGGCCGAGTCGCACGCCGATGACGACAAGCGCCTGCGCCGTCTGGCGGATGCCCGCAATCAGTGCGAGGCGCGTATGCATGAGGCCGAGCGCCAGTTGAAGGATCACGGCGAGTCGGTGGACGCCGTGCTGAAGGCCGAGATCGAGACCGCGGTTGCCGCGGCGAGGGAGACCCAGACGGGCGAGGACCCGGACGCCATCGAGACGGCCACCGAGGCCCTCACCCAGGCGCTCCACAAGATGTCCGAACAGGTCTACCAGCGCGCCTCGGCCGAGCAGCAGGGCGGTGGCGAGGGCGGCGAGGAGACCGTCGAGGACGCGGACTATGAGGTGATCGACGACGAGGACGCACCCAAGGGGGCCTAGAGCCCGCGTGGGTGCCGGGGCGGTCCCGTCGAACAGGCGGGGCCGCATCAGACACGGGAGGGACTATGCAGATCGTGAGAGTGGACCCCTTCGGCGAGGCGACGTCGCTTCGTGCTGACATGAACCACGTGATTGCGCGCGCCGTCGGTGGGTCCGGGCAGCGCACGGCCTGGCTGCCGCCGGTCGACGTCGTCGACTCGGGCGATGCCGTGGTGATCACCGCGGATCTTCCGGGTCTCGACCCCGACGAGGTAACGGTTGAGATGCACGACGACGTCCTCACGCTGTCGGGCGAGCGCCGTGGCCCGGCGCACTCCGAGGGCCCCCGGCACCTTCGCGCCGAGCGTGCCTACGGTCACTTCCAGCGTGTTGTTCGACTGCCCGCGGGCACCGACGCCACCGAGGTGCGGGCCATCTTCGATCGCGGGGTACTGGAGGTGCGCGTGCCCCGCCCGGTCGCGGCGGGGCCGCATCGCATTCCCGTCACCACGACCGTGCGCGAGGCCTCGTGAGCGAGGCACCCGACATGACCTCCTCCGCGCCGGACGACGAGGGCGACGTGACCGCGGCTGCCGAGGCCGCCCCGCAGACGACGGGCGACGAGCTGGCTCGGATCACGGAGGAGCGTGATGACTACCTCGACTCGCTTCAGAGGCTGAAGGCGGACTTCGACAACTACCGCAAACGCACCGAGCGTGAACGGCCGCTGCTGGCCGAGGCCGGGGTGCGGGACCTCGTGGCCGATCTGCTGCCGGTGCTCGACAACCTGGAGCGCGCTCTCGAGGCGCTCGTGGCGGCGGGGGACGCCGCCGCCACCGGCATCGTCGCGGGCGTCGACATGGTGCGGTCGCACCTGGCGGCGCTGCTGTCGGTTCGCGGTGTGCAGGAGATCCCCGCGCATGGCGAGGCCTTCGACCCGAACGTGCACGAGGCCGTGCAGCGCATGGCGTCACCGGAGCACCCGGAGGGTGTGGTCATGGCCGTGGTCGAACGCGGGTACCGAATGTCCGATGTCGTCATCCGCCCGGCCAAGGTGGTGGTGTCCGGAGGACCGGGGCAGGGGGTGCCGGGCTGAGCCAGCGGAGCCTCTACGCCGTTCTGGGCGTGTCCGAGTCGGCAGATGGTGAGGCCATCAAGAAGGCCTATCGCGCGCTGGCGCGCAAGCATCACCCGGACGCCAACCCCGATGATCCCGCCGCCGAGGAGCGGTTCAAGGAGATCTCGCACGCCAACGATGTCCTCTCCGATGCGGAGAAGCGTCGTGAGTACGACGCCGAGCGCGCGATGGCACGTATGGGCGGTGGGAGTTCTCGCCAGGGCGGTGGGCAGGGCGGGGGCCAGGGATTCGGCGACTTCGCCGACATGTTCGGTTCGATGTTCACCGGTCGTGGCGGTCGTGGCGGCCGTGGCGGCGGGCGCCCCGAGGCGCGCCGTGGCCAGGATCTCGAGGTGGAGGTCACGCTGTCGTTCGCGCAGGCCATGGCCGGAGCCGAGGTTCCCGTCACCCTCGAGAAGCGCGAGGCCTGCGCGTCGTGCTCCGGGTCCGGAGCACGCGCTGGCACGAGCCCCCGTCTGTGCGCCACGTGCGAGGGGCGTGGCTCGCTGGGGCGCAACCTTGGCGGCTTCTCGATCCCCGAGCCCTGCCCCGACTGCCGCGGCGCGGGCACGATCATCGATGACCCCTGTCCGGACTGCCGCGGTTCCGGCACCCGCTCCGTGGAGCGCCGAATCCGCGTGCGCATTCCGGCCGGTGCCAAGGACGGCACTCGAATCAAGCTCAAGGGCAAGGGCGGTGCGGGCCTTCGCGGGGGGCCTGCGGGAGACCTGCACGTGGTCACGCGCGTCACGCCGAGCGGGATCTTCCGCCGGCGAGGCGATGACCTGGTGGTGGACGTGCCCGTCACGTTCGCCGAGGCCGCTTTGGGTGGCCGCATCGAGGTGCCCACGCTCGATGGGCGAGTGGCCATCACCGTGCCCCCGGGCAGCCAAGACGGGCGCACGCTGCGCGTTCCGGGCAAGGGTGCGCCCAAGCTGAATGGGTCCGGGAGCGGCTCGCTGCTGGCCAGGTTGCGCGTGGCGATCCCCGCAACCCTCACCGATGAGCAGCGCGCCGCGCTGACGGCCTTCGCCGAACTCGACGACGGCGATCCCCGGGCCAGGCTCTTCACATGAGCCCGGCGCCGCGTCGCCACGACACCCGTCCGGTGTTCATGATCGGCGTCGCCGCCGAGATGGCGGGCATGCACCCCCAGACGCTTCGCATGTATGAGCGTCGTGGCCTTGTGAGTCCGGGACGCACGAAGGGGCACACACGCCTGTACTCCGAGGCGGACCTCGCTCAACTGCGGCGCATCCAGTCGCTGTCGGAAGTCGGCCTGAACCTGGCCGGGATCGACCGCGTGATGACCCTGGAGCGCGATCTCGCACGGGCGCTTGCGCGCGTGGCGCGGTTGGAACATGAACTCGAGGGCCGGGCTCAGGCGCATGCGCGCGCGTCCCTGGCCGTGCGGGGGGGGATGTCCGCCGACATCGTCCGCATTCGCCGCGTGGCGGGTCCGCCCGCGGTACGCGTGCAGCCAATCATTCCCGCGGGGTTGCGGCCGGTGCCGCGCGCGGGTTCCGGAGGCGACCAGAGGAGGTCGAACTGATGCCCGTCGACAAGCCGACCGTGCGCGCCAGCGAGGCGCTTGCAGGCGCCCAGACCCTGGCTGAATCACGGGGCAATCAACTGGTGGAGCCCGAGCACATCCTGCTGGCCCTGCTGGACCAGCCGGAGGGTGTCGTGCAGCCGGTCGTGGAGCGCGCCGGAGCCGACCCGCGCGCGCTGCGCGCCGCCGCCGCCCAGGCCGTCGATGGCCGCCCCACCGTGAGTGGTGCGAACGTGACGGTGGAGTTCTCGCCCGCCTTCCGCTCGGTGGTGCGCCGTGCGGGGCAGGAGGCCGAGGCCCTGCGGGACGAGTACATCAGCACCGAGCACCTGCTGCTCGCGCTGATCGAGGAGGCGTCCCCGGCGCGGCAGGCCCTGCAGGGGGCTGGCGTCACCCGCGACGCCCTGATGGGCGCTCTGCGACAGGTGCGGGGCTCGGCACGCGTCACCGATCCGAATCCCGAGGAGAAGTACCAGTCCCTCGAGAAGTATGGGCGCGACCTCACCCAGGCCGCCGTCGCAGGCCGCCTCGACCCCGTCATCGGTCGGGACGAGGAGGTGCGGCGTGTGATTCAGGTGCTCTCGCGTCGCACCAAGAACAACCCGGTGCTCATCGGCGAGCCCGGCGTGGGGAAGACCGCCATCGTCGAGGGGCTCGCCCAGCGCATCGTGTCGGGTGACGTGCCGGAGGGGCTGGCGGGCAAGCGCGTGATCTCGCTCGACATCGGCGCCCTCATCGCGGGCTCGAAGTACCGCGGCGAGTTTGAGGACCGTCTGAAGGCGGTCCTCAAGGAGATCGCCGATGCCGAGGGCGAGATCATCCTCTTCATCGATGAGCTGCACACGATCGTGGGCGCCGGCAAGGCGGAGGGTGCGGTGGACGCCGCCAACCTGCTGAAGCCCATGCTGGCGCGCGGCGAGTTGCGCGCGGTGGGCGCCACCACCCTCGATGAGTATCGCCAGCACATCGAGAAGGACGCCGCGCTTGAGCGCCGCTTCCAGCCGGTGATGGTGGGGGAGCCGTCGGTCGACGCGGCCATCGCGATTCTGCGTGGGCTGAAGGAGCGCTACGAGGTTCATCACGGGGTGCGCATCAAGGACTCCGCCCTCGTGGCCGCGGCCCGGCTGTCGGATCGCTACATCACATCCCGCTTCCTTCCCGACAAGGCGATCGACCTCATTGACGAGTCGGCAAGCCGCCTGCGCATCGAGATCGATTCGGTGCCCGAGGCGCTCGACGTGGTGCAGCGCCGCGTCATTCAGCTCGAGATCGAGGAGCAGGCCCTGCAGGCCGAGACCGACCCCGCGTCGGTGGAGCGTCGCGAGCGTGTGGCGGCCGAGTTGGCGGACCTTCGTGAGGAGGCCGACGGCATGCGAGCGATCTGGGAGGAGGAGAAGGGCGCGATCACCCGCATTCGCTCCCTGAAGGAGGACCTTGAGCGTGCGCGCACCGAGTTGGAACGCGCCGAGCGGGACGCGGACCTCGAAGGTGCCGCACGGCTGAAGTTCGGCACGGTGCCTGAGTTGGAACGCGGGCTCATCGAGGCCCAGGATGAGCTGGACGCCCGGCAGTCGGACCGGCGCATGCTCAAGGAGGAGGTCTCGGAGGAGGATGTGGCCGAGGTCGTCGCCGCGTGGACCGGGATCCCCGTGAACCGTCTGCTCGAGGGTGAGGTGGAGAAGTTGGTCCATATGGAGGACCGCCTGCACGAGCGTGTCATCGGGCAGGACGAGGCCGTTCAGGCCGTCGCGAATGCGCTTCGGCGATCTCGGGCGGGCCTGTCCGACCCTGCGCGCCCAATCGGCTCATTCATCTTCCTCGGCCCGACCGGCGTGGGCAAGACCGAGCTCGCCCGGGCGCTTGCGGAGTTCATGTTCGACGACGAGCACGCGATGACGCGAATCGACATGAGCGAGTACATGGAGAAGCACACGGTCGCGCGCCTGATCGGCGCGCCTCCCGGCTATGTCGGGTTCGAAGCGGGTGGCCAGCTGACCGAGGCCGTACGCCGCCGACCGTACGCCGTGCTGCTCCTCGACGAGATCGAGAAGGCTCACCCGGACATCTTCAACGTACTGCTGCAGCTGCTGGACGACGGACGCCTGACCGATGGACAGGGACGGGTCGTGAACTTCCGTAACACGGTCGTGATCATGACCTCGAACATCGGCAGCCAGTTCCTGGCCGAGGGCATCGACGATGAGATCGCACGAGAGCGCGTACTCGCGGCGCTGCGCGATCACTTCCGGCCGGAGTTCCTGAACCGCGTCGACGAGATCGTCACGTTCAGCCGTCTCGATCGTTCGCACATCGATCGCGTGGTGGACCTACAGGTGGTCCGCCTCGATGAGCGCCTCGCAGAACAGGACATCACGCTGGTGCTCAGCCCCGAGGCGCGCGAGCGCATCGGGGACGAGGGCTACGACCCGGCCTACGGAGCGCGGCCCCTCAAGCGGGTCATCCAGAAGCGGCTGCAGGACCCTCTTGCGATGGAGATGCTGACGGGCGCGGTGCGTCCCGGCGACGAGGTGGAGGTGACCGTGAAGGACGGGGCTCTCGTCTTCGAGCCCCACCACCGTGAGGTGGCCTGACCGCCGCGCCGGGATCCCACTCTGCGGCCCTGTCGACGCCTGCCGTGAGGCGAAAGGCCTCCTGCGGAGGGATGGCCACGGTGATGGTGCGCTCGATGCGGATCACTGGCGGCCCTCCCGGGCGCGAGACGTCAGGAGCGGGGTCGAACGGCGCCGAGGGCTGCAACGAGGGCGACGACGGCTGCACCCTGGGCGATGAAGAGTCCGACGTCGCGCGCGAGGAACTCCACCGGGCCGGGCGGTCGCACGAGACGCCAGGCGACCAACGCGGTCGCCGCGAGCGCGAGCCCGAGGCACAGCCAGGAGAGCGCTCCCACGACCCCGGCGTCCAACAGCAGGATGCCGCGCATGTCAAGCAGGATCAGCACTGCGCTCATGGTGATCATCACTCCGATGGCGAACACGATCCGCGCCATGGTCGTGGAGTCCCATCCGGAACTTGACGCCGCCGCGAATGGCGGTGCCACATCCGCCGTGTACCAGGGCAGGAACACGCTGATCGCGAGGATGGCGCCCGCGACGGCCACCACTCCTGGGACGGCCCCGCGTGCGCCGCGGTCGTCATCCCGGGTGCTCATGCCTGCATCCTAATGGCCGCGCACCCGGCACGAGTGCGGGCCGCTACGGTGTGAGCGGGTGTGGCTGGTAGGCTCGGGCCACGGCGGCTCGATCACAGGAGGATGAGTGCCCACATACATTCTGCTCAGCACGCTCAGCCCACACGGTGCCGGCACCCTTAAGGCGAATCCGCGTCGCCTCAAGGAGGTAAACCAGGAGATTGAGCAGATGGGCGCCCGCGTCGTCCAGCAGTGGGCGGTGCTCGGCCCGTATGACTTCGTGAACATCGTCGAGGCCCCGGACGAGCGGGTCATCGCCAGGGTGTCCGTCGAACTCGCGGCTCGCGGGACGGCGCACTTCCAGACGCTGACCGCGATCCCGGTCGACGAGTTCCTGGCGTTGTTGAAGTAGCGGCGTGCCGCGCCGCCGCGGTGGGCTGATCATCGGGGCGGGCTTGCTTGGCCTTGCAGCGTCGCCCGTTGCCGCCCCTGTGCGGTCGGCCATTCTGGTGCGGATGGAGCGGCTTCGTCGCCGGTCCCCGGACCCCGTCGGCGCCTTCCTGGAGGCCCCGTGTTACGCACGGGGCACGGGGTCCGCGCGTACGCGCACACCCTCCCGCGAGGTGTAGGCACGATGGCGGGTGGCCCTTGGAAATGGCAGGTGCTGGTACCGGCCCATCGCATCGTTCTGGGCCTTCTGGGCGACGAGATGGTGGAGATGCGCGCCGCCAGCAACGCCGGCACATTTGCCGCGTACCGCAGGCTTGATGGCGCCGTGCCCGGAATGATCGCCTGGCCCAACACGGTGCTGCTGACCGGCCCCGAGCCGATCATCGTGGACCCCGGCTACCAGATGCAGGGAGACATGCTCTCCGGTGCGCTGCGGGCCCACGGCATCGATCCCGGGGACATCCGCACGGTGGTGATGACGCACCTGCACTCGGACCACCTCTCCGCGCTTCCGCAGCTGTCGGGAGTGCAGGAGGTGTGGGTGCACGAGGAGGAGCTGGGCACGGCCCACGCGCGGCGCCAGCGAGGAATCCTGGACGACGTGCCGCTCGACGTCGTGCGTGGCGGTGCGGGGGAGATTCGCCCGGGGCTCACCTGGATTCACACGCCCGGCCACGCACCCGGTCACGTGGCCGTGGTCGTCGAGTGCGCCGATGCGCGTGTGGTGCTCGCGGGCGACGCCCTGGGGCCCGATCCCACCTGGTTCGACTCGATGGATCCGCCCGGGGATCTTGACGAGCGCGACGCCCACCTGGAGGCCTATCGGGCGATCCGCGCCCTGGCGCCGGCGGTGGTGGTGCCGGGCCACAATCCCCCGTTCGCCCTCGTGTAGCAGGGGGTATCCGCGGCGCGTCGAAATCGGCACCGTTGAGTTCTGCGCCCAGAGGAGGACCTGTGGACCTGCGGGAGATCACGCGCGAGCAGAAGATGTTGGGAGCGGCTGTTGCCATGCTCCTCTTCATCATCTCGCTCTTCCTGAAGTGGCAGTCAGTGGGCCCATTCTCGAGTTCCGGCACCGACATCGGCGCATGGCCGATCGTGCTGGTCATCGCCCTCGTGGCGGGCGGCATTCTCGCCGCCGAGGCCCTGGGCATGGAGATACCCATCCGTGTGCGGCCTGCTGCCCTGTGCTCGTACCTCGCATCGCTGCTGGTCTTCTATGCCGTGGTGTTCATCTTCACCATCGACGGGCTCGGATACGGCGTCTGGCTCGCGCTCATCTTCTCGTTGGTGGGGCTCGGCCTGACGGTCGCGTTGAACCGCGAGGAGTCGCGGTAACACTGCGCGGCGCGCGCTGCCCGCGTGGGTAGACTCGCCCTGCCCGGTACGGCAGCCACTTGAAGGGGATTCCGCTGGCACGGTTCGGCGCTGAGGAGAGATTCGAACTCGTGGGCGCCGTGGTCGGCGGCCTGTGGGTGGGCAGCCTGTTCCTGCCGTGGTTCGGCACGGGCGACTCCGTCACGGGCTGGAGCATCATCGACTCCTCGTGGCTGGCGCTGGTGGTGGTTGCCCTCGGCGCGCTGCTCCTGCTCCTTGACGGAGTGAGCCAGGAGGGCTTCCGGGCCCTGCCCGTGCCAGCCATTGCCACGTTCCTCATGGGAATGGGCGTCTTCTATACCGCCCTCGTCCTGATCCCCGGTCAGGAGATCCGCTACGGCGCGTGGACTGCATTCGGGCTCTCTGCCGGGGCGTTCCTCCTGTCCGCCGCTGCGTGGACACTTGATCGTCGTGGTTAGCGTGCGAAAGGCGGATTCGTGAACTACCTGAAGTCCCTTGACCGTCGCGAGCGGCTCATCGCCGTTGCCGTGTTGAACGCCGCGTTCATCATCAGCCTGTTCTTCGAGTGGGGATCGCCCGGTCTGCGCGCCTGGGACCGTGACTCCGCGTGGCTGGCGCTCGCCGTCGCGCTGGGCGCCGCGCTCATCTCGCTCGCCGATGCCTTCGAGTACGAGTTGCCGCGCATCCCGGGCACCGGCGTCGCCGCGTACCTCACGTCGATCACGTTCGTGTACGTGCTGGTGTCGCTCATGGACATTCGCGACCAATCGTGGGGCATCGTGGTGGCGCTCATCATCTCGATCCTCGCGACCATCGTCGCGACCGGGACGTGGCTGGCGGACCGTCGCGGTGGAGCGGTCTAGCATCGGATCAACGGCGTGGATACGGAGGTTGCAATGGGTCTGATGGACAGGGCGAAGGATGTCGCGAAGAAGGCCGAGGATGCCGCTCGCAAGGGCGCCAACGAGGCGCGGGACAAGGGCGAGGAGCTGAAGCTTCGCCGTCGCCTGAACGCCCTCGCAGAAGAGCTTGGGCATGCGACGTATCGCCAGCACGAAGGCGTGACCGACCTTGACGGTGAGGTCACGCGTCTGGTGGGCGAGATGCGAGCCGTGCGGGGCGAGATCGACGCGATCGCAGGTTAGATGCGCGCTTCCCGCCGCAGGTCACCGGCGCATGCCGGTGACCTGTCCGCGCCCGTGAGGGGCTAGGCCGTGCCGGACATCACCGGCCCGCTGGTGACCTTCGCGACGGATGTCGTGGGGTCGTACGGCGCCATCGCCGTACTCCTGCTGATGGTGCTCGAGAGCGCCTGCATCCCGGTTCCCAGCGAGGCCATCATGGTCTTTGGCGGTTTTCTCGCCGGTCAGGGGCGGGCCTCGATGACCGCCATCATCGTGGCCGGCATCGCAGGAAACGTCGTGGGATCGTGGATCGCCTGGTGGGTGGGTAAGACCAAGGGACGCGAGTGGGCGCTGCGCTGGCACTGGCTCCACATCACACCGGCCCGCCTCGACACCGCCGATCGCTGGTTTGAGCGCTATGGCTCGTGGGCCGTCCTGATATCGCGTTGCCTGCCGGTCATCCGCACCTTCATCTCCCTGCCCGCGGGGATCGCGCGCATGCCCTTCTGGCGCTTCACTCTGCTCACGCTGATCGGCTGCATCCCGTGGGTCACGCTCCTCGCCTTTGCGGGTCTGGCCGTGGGCGACAACTGGAAGATGCTCGAGAAGAAGTTGCACTGGTTTGACTACGTGGTGATCATGGCGCTGGTCATCGGTGCGGCCTGGCTCGTGTGGCGCCGCCGGTCGCGCCGCGCCCCGTCCGGGGGACCGGTCGCCTGATGCGTGCGGTCGCGCCGACGGGTGCTGATTCCAGCGCACGGTGGTGCGTCACGTGAACGTGCTGTCGTGGACCCTTTTCGTCATCGCGCTCGCGGTGGCCGCGCTGGCAATTGTCAGCGCACGGCGCGCGAGAGCTGATGCCGTCCGGGCGCCTGTCCCCACCCCGGATGCAACCGAACCATCCGAGGAGAGGCTTGAGGCGGTGTTCGCCGCCCTTCCCGTATCGGCCCTGCAGGTGGGCGCCGGGGACATCATCACCGCTGCCAACCCCGCCGCCCTCAGCTCATTTCCCTTTCTGCGCCCGGGGCTCGGGGTGCTGGAGGCCTTCGGTGACCACGTGCTGGCCGGACGGGTGCGCGACGCACTGCGCTCCGGTGAGTCATCGCGCTTCGAACTGAGGCTCTTCGTCGAGGGGCGTCGCACCTTCCGCGTGGCGGTGGCCCCGTTCGAGGTCGGTGGGCGCCGGGAAGCGCTGATCACGTTGGCCGATACCAGCGAGGCCATGGCCTATCAGGAGTTGCGGTCCCAGTTCGTGGCCAACGTCTCGCATGAGCTGCGCACGCCGCTCACGGGGCTGCGCGGAATGCTGGAGGCGCTCGAGGACCCGGAGATGCCACCGGCCATGCGCGAGGACTTCGTGCGCCGCTCGCGTCTGGAGGCAGAGCGGCTGGAGGCCCTGATCACCGACATCCTCTTCCTGTCGGAGCTGGAGGCGGCGCAGGGTGGCCTGAGCGGCGAGCGCAGCGATATCGGCGCAGTGGCTCCGGTTGTGGTGGGTGATCTGGCCGGAGAAGCCGGAGAGCAGGGGGTGAGCCTGTCGGCCGATGCACCTGAGGGGCTCTGGACACCGCTTACGGATCGCATGGCGCACATGGTGGTGAGGAACCTGCTCGAGAACGCCGTGCGTTATGCGGGCCCCGGCGCAATCGCGGTGGTGCGCGCCCGGCGCGTGGCTGACTGCGTGGAGGTGGAGGTCGTGGACGATGGCCTGGGGATCCCCGAGAAGGATGTCCCGCATATCTTCGAACGCTTCTACCGCGCCGACCCCTCGCGCTCCCGGCGCCTGGGCGGAACCGGGCTGGGGCTCTCGATCGTGAAGCACATCGCCGAACGGTTGGGGGGCGAGGCCAGCATCACGTCGCGCGAGGGCTTCGGAACCACGGTGCGCGTGGTCGTGCCGGCGGCGGAACCCCCGGTGACCGGTGTCATCGGTGACGCCTCGGTCGATTCCGGCACCCCGGCACGCTGATAACGTCGTTGGGGCCGGGCGTCCTGATGGGCGCCCGCGTTCTGTCCGGCCCTCACGCAGGCCTGCGAGGCCGAGGAAGGATCTGATGGGCATACCTCTTATGGACATCCGCGCCCAGTACGCGCCGCTTCGCGAGCAGTTGGATGCCGCGATCGCCGCGGTGCTGGACAGTGGCAGGTTCATCCTCGGGCCGCAGGTATCCGGCATCGAGGCCGACGTCTCGACGCGCCTGGCCGGCCGCCCCTGCGTGGGCGTGGCCAACGGCACCGACGCCCTGGTGATCGCCCTGCAGGCGCTGGGCGTGGGTCCGGGCGACGAGGTCATCACCACGCCGTACACCTTCTACGCCACGGCCGAGGCCGTGGCGCGGCTTGGTGCCACCCCCGTGTTCGCGGACGTTGAGCCCGTGGGCGCCTGCCTCGACCCCGCGCTCATCGAGGAGCGCATCACCGAGCGCACCAAGGCGATCATCCCGGTGCACATCTTCGGTCATCCCGCTCCGATGACGGACATCCTCACCACCGCGGCGGAGAACGGCCTGCAGGTGATCGAGGACGCGGCCCAGGCGTTTGGCGCCGCGGATGGCGAATGGGCCGTCGGCACCATGGGGGATGCCGCCACGTTCAGCTTCTTCCCCACGAAGAACTTCCCGGGAATCGGTGATGGCGGGCTGGTGGCCGCGCGCGATGCGGACCTCGCCCACAGGATCCGCCGCCTGCGCTTTCATGGATCCGACGACAAGGCGACCTTCCTCGAGGTTGGGTACAACTCGCGCCTTGACGAGCTGCAGGCTGCGGCCATACGCGTGTTCCTGCCCGAGGTCGATGGCTGGAATGACCGCCGCCGTCAGGTGGCCGCATGGTACCGCGAGGCCGGGCTGGGCCAGCATGTGACCCTGCCGGAGGAGCGCGGGGGCGTGCACCACATCTACCACCTGTACATGGTGCGCCACCCCGAGCGTGATCGACTGCGGGATCTGCTCGTGGAGGATGATGTGAGCGCCGTCGTCTACTACGGAATCCCGATGCACCTGCAGCCGGTGTTCGGGCACCTGGGCTATGCGCAGGGCGACATGCCGGTGGCCGAGGAGTGGGCCCGCACCGGATTGGCACTGCCGATGCACCCCAACCTCACCCGCGAGCAGGTGGACGAGGTCGTGGCCGCAGTGGGTCGCGCCGTGTCCCGGATCTAGCAACGGCAAGGAGGCCCATCATGCGGGTCTGGGTCGACGTCACCAATTCACCTCATGTTCTGATCTTCCGGCCGCTGATCCGGCGCATGGAGCAGCGAGGCCATGAGGTCGTGGTGACGTCGCGCGACTTCGCACAGACCCTGGGTCTGCTCGATCGCTACGGAATTCCGCACCGGCCCATGGGGTCCCATGGAGGTGGTGGGCTCCGCGGCAAGGCGCGTGCAATGACGTCGAGGTCGGCGGCCCTTGCCCGCATGGTGCGCGAGGAGCGGTTTGATCTGGCCGTCGCCCATGGCAGCACGGACCAGCCGTTGGTGTCGCGCCTCGCAGGGATCCCGCAGGTCACGATGTTCGACTACGAGTTCGCGGCGGCGATGCATCACCTGAACGGCCGCATGGCGACCCGCGTGCTGGTGCCGGACGCCATCCCCGAGCGTGCTCTGGCCCGGTATGGAATCCGCTCGCCCAAGCTGGTGCGCTACCCGGGACTGAAGGAGGAGTACTACCTGGCCGACGACCCACCGGATGCCGGTGCGGCCGACGAGTTGGGCCTCGACGCGCGGCGCGTCATCGTGGTGTTGCGTCCCCCACCCGAGGTCACGCTCTACCACCGCGGTGCCTCAACCGAGCTGTTCTCGAGGGTCCTTGATCACCTGGAGCAGGCGCATGAGCGCGTGCAGACGGTGGTGCTGCCGCGTACCGCCGAGCAGCGGGATGCCCTGAAGGGGCGCCGCGTGGTGGTGCCCGTGAAGCCCGTCGACGGTCCTGGCCTGGTGCTGGCCGCCGATCTGGTGGTGAGCGCGGGTGGCACCATGAACCGGGAGGCGGTGGCACTGGGTGTGCCCGCCTACAGCCCCTTTGCCGGCCGCATGGGTGCCGTGGATCGCCGCCTGATCGACGAGGGGCGCCTGCGTCGGCTGGAGGATCCTGCCGATCTGCTGCTCGAGCGCAGGCAACGCGGTGCGGTGCCTGCGATGCGTGACCCGGACGTGTTGCTCGACCTCATTCTTGGTGCGCGCCCCACCGGCGATGGTACCCCTGCGCGACCCGCCGCTAGCATGGACGGTCGATGACTCGCCGATTCGGCACCCGCGCCTGGCGCGGCCAGCTTCATCGTCTCGGACAGGTCTCCGTCGACCTCGTCCTCATATCGCTCGTCTGGTGGCTGGCGTTCGTCGTGCGCTTCGATGGCGATCCACCAAGACGCTATGACCGCCTGTTCCTGGTCACCCTCGGGGTCGTGGTGGTGCTCAAGATCACCACGTTCGTGGCCTTTCGCTTCTACACGCGCTGGTGGCGGTTCACGGGAATGCGGGATCTCGAGCAGATCGTGATCGCCTGCCTGGTTGCGAGCCTTCTGGTGACGACGGCGCTCACGCTGTGGCGCCCCGACGGCTACGAGCCGGTTCCGCGCGGTGTGTTCGCCCTGGACCTCCTCTTCGCCGTGGTGCTCATCGGTGGTGTGCGGTTCGTCGTGCGCTGGGTGATGGAGCGTCCGTCCCGCAGCCAGATGGTTGCGCAGGGTCGTCCGGTGATCGTGGTTGGCGCGGGCGATGCGGGCAACTCGCTGCTGCGCGATATGCGCCGTGACGCCCACTTGGGCTACACGCCGGTGGGGCTGATCGACGACGACCCCCGCAAGGCCGGCCTGCGCGTGGGCGGGGTGAAGGTGCTGGGCACCCGTGAGGATCTTGCCCGCGTGCTGCGCGAAACCCGCGCGAGCGAGGCCATCATCGCCATGCCCTCGGCACCTGGCTCCGTGCGTCGCGACATCGTGGATCGCTGTCGAGAGGTTGGCGTGCGCGTGGTCACGCTCCCGGGGCTTCCCGAGCTGGTGAACGGCGAGGTGACGGTGGAGCGCCTGCGCGAGGTGCGGGTGGAGGACGTGCTGGGGCGCGCGCCGGTCGAGATCGACATGGCGCGAGTGGCGCGCTACCTCAATGGCCGCCGCGTGCTGGTGACGGGTGCGGGTGGGTCGATCGGGTCGGAGCTCTGTCGGCAACTGGCGGTCGTGGGCCCGAGCGCCCTTGTGATCCTGGACCACGCCGAGAACAACCTGTTCGAGATCGACATGGAGCTGCGCGAGCGCGGCCACTCGCCGGTCCCCGTGATCGCCGACTGCCGCGACCCCGATGCCATGGATCGGATCATCGCTCTGTACCGACCCGAGATCGTGTTCCACGCGGCGGCCTACAAGCACGTGCCGATGATGGAGCTGAACCCGCTGCAGGCCGTGGCCAACAATGCTCTTGCCAGCGCGACTCTCGCGGACCTGGCGATTCGCCACCATGTGGAACGGGTGTGCCTGATCTCCACCGACAAGGCGGTGGAGCCGCAGACCATCATGGGGGCCTCGAAGGCGTTGGCCGAGCGCATCGTCGAGATGCACGGGCGAGACGCCGGCACCCGCTTCGCGGCGGTGCGCTTCGGCAACGTGCTCGGGTCATCGGGATCGGTGCTGCCGATCTTCCGTCGCCAGATCGCCCAGGGTGGTCCGGTGACCGTGACCCATCCCGAGATGACGCGCTACTTCATGACCATTCCCGAGGCGGTGCAGTTGGTGATCGAGGCCACCGGTATCGCCGAGGGCGGGGATGTGTTCGTGCTGGACATGGGCGAGCCCGTGCGCATCATGGATCTGGCCCACAACATGATCCGTCTCTCGGGCATGGAGCCGGGCCGTGACATCCAGGTGGAGGTCACGGGCGTGCGCCCCGGCGAGAAGCTGCATGAGGAGCTCTTCAACCTTGACGAGGAGGTGCGCCCCACGCGCTATGGCGGGATTCTGCGCGCCACGCGGCCGCCGCTCGACCCCGAGACCCTGGCGCAGCGGATCGCGATGATCGAGCGGGCGGTGTCCGCCGGCGACCCGGATGGGGCCTCCCGTGCCCTGTGGTCGGCGCTGCGAGCGGGCAGGGACGGTGCCGCGGGGGGCGAAGGTCACGACGTGCCGGTCACAGACGACGGAGAGACGATCACATGACCACTCTTGCGATTGCGATGACGACCGAGCCGGACCCCCTCCCGGGGGGGTGCGTGGGAGTTCGGCCCGGCGGCGTGCTCTCCCGTGTGCACCGCGCGTGTACCGCCCACCGCGCCGACGCCCACTGCGTGGGCCGCGATCAGGGTGGCCTGGGCCTCGTGTACTGGTGCCCCGAGGGGCACCATCACCTGACATCGGATCGCTCGGAGCGGCAGCGCCTGGCCGCCGCATGATCGGCGCCCCGGTGCCACCGGGGCCGATGTACGCACCGCACGTCAAGCACGGCCCTCACCCCGGTTAGGCTTCGGGGTAATGGACCTTCGTCATCTCCTCACGCTTCGCACCGTCGTGGACAAGGGCTCCTTCTCCCACGCCGCGGAGGAGCTCGGGGTTTCGCAGCCCGCGGTCTCGTTCCAGATCCGCTCCCTCGAAGAGCGCATGGGTCAGCGCCTGCTCGACAGGAGTGGCCGCCGCGTCACCCTGACGGATGCCGGGCGGGTGGTTGATGGCTACGCGCGCAGGATGCTGGCTCTCGAGGACGACCTGGTGCGAGAGATGAGCCAGCTCTCGGACCACATCTCCGGCCCACTCGTGCTGGGGTCCTCGACGGGTCCGGGCGAGCTACTGCTTCCCAGGCTGCTCGGGGGATTCAAGTCCGAGAACCCGGACGTCGAGGTGTCGCTGGTCGTGCAGGACACCCAGACGGTGTGCGACCGTGTGCTCGACGACGATCTGGAACTGGGCGTGGTAGGTGCCGCGCGTCCGCACCGCGGCCTGCTGTTCGAACCGTTCGTGCGCGACGAGCTGGTCGTCATCTGCCCGCCGTCGCACCCCCTCGCGACGCGTCGACGCATCGGCCTGGCTGAGTTGGCATCCGAGCCGATGATCCTGCAGCAGCGCGGGTCGGGAGTCCGTGCGGTACTCGAGGCCGCGTTCCGTGCGGCGGGAATCCGCATGCGCGACGTCGATGTGACCCTCGAACTCGGTTTGCAGCAGTCCGTGCGCGTCGGGGTATTGGACGGCCTGGGCATCACCGTGATCTCGCGCCTGGCCGTCGAGCGCGACCTGGCCGAGAAGCGCCTGGTCGCTCTCGAGGTGGAGGGTGCGGTGCTTGCCCGCGACTTCTCCCTCGTGCGGCATGCCGGTCGTACCCCGAGCCGCGTGAGCGAGTGCTTCGTGGCCTATGCGCGAGAGAACCTGGGTGATCTCGTGCCACCCTCCGACGGCCCGGCCGTCCCGGCCGAACCAGGCGACTCATAAGAAACGCTTATCGTCCTGATTGAGATAGAATCGGCCGCGTGACGATGGCGGACGCACGGTGTGACGTGCTCGTGGTGGGGTCCGGCGGTGCCGGGATGAGTGCGGCCATCTCGGCTCGTGAGAAGGGCGCCGAGGTGATCATCATCACCAAGTCCGCTCTTGGGGCATCCAACACCGGCCGAGCCCAGGGCGGCATTCAGGCGGCGGTGGGCTCGGACGACACCACGGAGCACCACTTCGAGGACACCTTTCTCGCCGGCCATGAGCACGCGCGGCCGGAGTTGGTGCGGCAACTGGTGGACCAGGGCCCCCAGGCAATCGAGTGGCTCAGCGGCCTCGGCGTGCAGTTCAGCAGGGACGGCGACGCCCTCAGGGTGATCCGCTGTGGGGGCGCGCGTCGCCCGCGGCTTCTGCAGGCAGGGGAGCGAACGGGGGCCGAGATGGTGCGGTCCCTGCGCACCGCCGTGCGCGACAGCGGGGCCACGGTGTGGGAGGCCGCGCCGCTTGAGGCGCTGCAGCCAACGGATGAGGGCTGGCTGGCGACGGTGGGCACGAG
>Ga0082335_1003265_pt1 | contig 27152 bp, 19 predicted proteins | sample Subgrocontami58m_FD_72375 | JGI IMG/M metagenome (GOLD analysis project Ga0082335, IMG submission 72375) | Subsurface groundwater microbial communities from S. Glens Falls, New York, USA - GMW37 contaminated, 5.8 m (SPADES assembly) (version 2) ...
AACACCTTCAGACTTACTAATGACGAATGACCAATGACAAATGACAACTTCGTCGTTGGATTGAACGGATTAGGGTAGTTCTGCTCCAATCGGGTGTGGCTCGGCCGGTCAGGCCAACGATCGGCATCCACTCCTACAGTTCCGCCGGTGGTCGTCCGCAGAATTGTTCCTTGGGCACCCACGGCAGTTCCCGTGTTTACATCGGTAAAGAAAATACCCTTCAGGTCATTTGCTGTTCCGGTCGATTGGCTTGTCCAGGTCCCGCCGCCATCCACTGTTCTCAGAATAGTGCCATTCTCTCCGCACACCCATCCGTTCAGTGGCGACACCAACGCTATGCCAAAAAGATTCACGGTCGTTCCAGAGTTCTGGCTCGTCCATGTCGTCCCGCTGTTTGTAGTTTTCAGGATAGTCCCCGCATCGCCAACCGTAAAACCGGTATTCGCATCGGCAAATTTGATATCCCACAGAAATGGATAGGTCGTGCTCGTCTGCTGGCTCCAGGTAACTCCATTGGTAGTCGCGATGATAACGCCGGTTGGCGAAGGAAAGAAGGCGACGACTGTACTCCAGCATCGTACAGGCGAGATACAATCGATCGCATACGTCCAACCAAACCCGGACCCTGATTGCATTGTCCATCCGGAGCCTCCATCGGTTGTTCCCCAAATCTGCCACGCTCCATTATTTGCTCCGCATGCCCAACCTGTCAAGGCAGAAACGAAGGATATACCCAATCGCGCATTTGTGGAACTACTTGGAAGTACTGTCCAGCTCACACCTCCGTTAGTTGTCTTCCATACGGCACCACTCACCGTGGACGCGTCGGGGTCTCCAACAGCAACCCACCCCAGATCGACGCTTACAAAGGAAAGGTCTTGTACGGGGTAAGTAGTTGAAATAGATACAGGAAGCCACGTTGTTCCTGCGTTGCTCGTTTTCAGGACGGTACCGGAGTCACCCACCGCGTACCCGTTGTTACGATCTAAGAATTGCGCGCGGTCTAATGTGACCGTGGTGCCGCTCTGCTGCATCACCCAGCCGCTTTGTGCGAAGGTTGGTGCCGATGTAGAACCAACCACAAACATACAACTGATGGCAATGACAAACATTCGTGCCTTCATATTACGCTCCATTGGTTAGATGATGATATTGGAAAATGATGGATATTCTCACGTTCATCATAGGAGAAGGCTAACGTAACAGCATCATCTTCTTCGTCTCCATAAAAGCTCCGATCTGTAGTCGGTAGAAATACACGCCGCTGGCCAAATTGCTCGCATCCCACGTGACACTATATGTACTGGGCGGCTTCACCTCATTCACCAGCGTCGCCACTTCCCTCCCCAGAACATCATATACCCTTAGACTCACCAATGACCAATGACTAATGACGAATGACATCTTCGTCGTTGGATTGAACGGGTTCGGATAGTTCTGATACAATCGTGGAACCGCAGGAAGAGTCTCGATCTCTCCGACATCGTTGGGACTGCTTGGCTCCAACACAACAGGCCCAAGTCCGAGCGTAATGTTGCTGCTGTGAAGGTTTACCGTCGAGCTGTCGCCGCGAATGATTTGGAACCATCCCGTCAACGCCGGCTCGAGCGGACGGTTGCCTGAACGGCTCCACGTTAGATACACAGGCTGGCGCGAGACGGTATCCATCATCCGATGAATCACAAGGTTCGTATCCGCAATCGTCAATCGTGTGTCGTGATATGTTCTGTCTAATCGTCGAATAATTCCCGGCAGATATAACGGCTTCTGGCCGCTCGCGAGTCTCGCCTGCAGTTGCTGATGGTATGCAGGATACGTTCGGCGCCACGACTCGTACGCGCTGCGAATCTGCGCGACGTTTGCGAACTGTGCAGCGACGTTGCCCGACTCGTCTGTTCGCCCAACAAAATTCTCTCTCAACCATGCAACGAGTTCTTGAATATGAACACGCGGCGGACGTCCGTCGGTCCCCACAGCACCCGGCACAAGTTGATACGGATGAATCATCCAGTTGAAGTAGCGGACCGCATCAGGCGTCCCGCGCCGCACCGACTCGCGCCACTCGATGTAGACGCGGAGAAAATCGCGCCGCTGATATGGCACTGTACCGTACACCATCCCCTCCGGCCCGTGCACCTGGTCGTACCCGATGATGCCACCCGCCTCAGGAATCTTGATGTAGTTCGTGTCGGGACTTTGGCTCGGCTCTGTCAGAAAACCGCCTTTGTATATCCAGAAACCGCCGCGTACCGCTCCACACATTCGGAACACGTTGTCGTATGGGTATGGATTGGGAACAGGATAGCGGAAGAGGACCGTATCCATTCCCGGATATGAAGCCTGTGTTCCGTGAAAGAACCAGTTCGCCGCAGACGTGTTCCCATTGCCGGTAAACACCGCATTCACCCACGGAATGTTGTCAATCATAATTTGCCGCACCGTATCGCGATTGCTACCGAAGCCCGCCGATACAGTTCGCCACACATACGGTATCGTTCGCTTGACGGTAAGATGCGCGTGAGTTCCGAGGTGATGAATGCCCCCCGGCATGAACGCGGCGAAGTCCGAAGCGTTCCCCTTCCGCACACACGCTTCGGCGTACACGCCCGTCATCTGTGCGCTCAATCGCAGACCGACGGAGTCGGCGTAACGAACATACCACAAGAACGCGTTGCGATGTGAATTGTAGCTTGCAATCACCGCATTCGTATCGGTAGTGTTCGTGATGAGCGGATCGATATGCACCATGCCGGTAATGTAGATGGGCATTGGGGATTGGCTTTGTAGCGGCAAGGCGACGACCAACAGCGCAAACAGAAGCGCGACGCAACGAAGTGCACACAGAACCCGGAACAAACTATTTTCCCTTTTCATCTGACGAGCACCATGGATTTGTGAACTGAACGGTATGAAGTAGAGAAAAAAAAGAAATAGATGAACTTGTCGCCCTCCTTCGCTCGCGGGTCAATGATCGTTTGTGCGGACGCAGTTGTGAGAGAACAGGCAAGGAGAAGCGGTAACGGGTGTTTCATAGATTGCTCGCGAAATGTTCCAACAGGGACTATTTACTTCACATCGAGAGTTGTATATTAAATTCAAACGGCGAACTCTGTGGAGTGGGTCTGATGTTGATTTGTTTTTGACTCCACGGAGCCGCCGTTTTTCTTCCTCGTGCTTCATTCAAGACACAACCCACCTCTTGACGGATACGTATCGTCATCCGTCTTCGCTCGAATCTTCGAGCTTCGAAAAGCATTCAGCTATTTTTCCGCTGGGACGATAAACAAAGAACTGTCACTTTTTTAGCTGCGCAATCTTTGCCTGCAAGAGTTCCCTCTGTTCTTTGGTGATCGATTGCGACATCGAGAGTGCAACGTAATCGTTCAGGGCTTCGCTCTTGAGATTTGATTTCTCCAGCGCTTGCGCGATGAGAAGACGATTCTCGAATTTCAAACCGAGCGACGGATAACGGCGCAACACCTCTATTGTTTTCAGCGCGCTTGTTGAGTAGAATCCGTTCTCGTACAGAACTCGTGTGCCGTTCAACTGCAACACACCGACTTCAGAACCTCCCGCCGAGAGCGTGTCACTGCGCTTGCTTATGTCGGGACCGTGAACGATTGTTGTGTTCGGCATATTCAGTTCTTTGTTCTTCCACTCGTATGACGATGCCCGCACTTTTTCCATCGTTAGCTTCAGCATTAACTCTTCTTGCGTGAGCTCGCGAATATCGGAAATATCGAGCATGACTTCAGGCGGAAGAGAGATTTTTTTGTTGGCAAAGTGAAGAAGAAGAACCGCGGAACTGTGCTTTCCCGTCTTCAACGTTGCGTCGGGCTTAAGCAAGTCGCCGGCGCCTGCCTTCATCCACGTCTCCGTCACGCCCGCACGAACACTCACATCACCTTGCGCTTTCTGAAGTGTTATCTGCTCACCACCAAATGCGATTGCTGCCGTCAACATCAGCATCAAGAAAACGATCATTGAACGAATGCCTTTCATAACTCCTCCGGTTTGTAGGGCGACGAGCCTCGTCGCCCTACTGTTTAGTTTACATCAACAACTTTCACCCAGCCCTTAATCAAGCCGAGATTGATTTCAACATCTTCCAAATACTCTTGTGCACCGGTTGACCATGCTGCATCGAAGCCTTTGGTAATTACCGTCGTTTCAATGGGCAGCCAAATAGTTTCCTGTCCTTTCGGATTCTTCCGGACAACATAACGCTTCGGGTTTTCACTCACCCTGTTGCCAAACTTCGGATCAAGCCCTGAATCGAACATCATATAGATGTGACTTTTCTCAGGACTTTGGGGCGGCACAACATCAATGAACGCCGTGGAGATACCAACACTGCTCAACAATGAGGCAAAACACGCCGTCATATCATCGCAATCGCCGCTCCGCATGGTAAGCGTTTCCGTTGGATATTGGACGTAATCGCTGCTCTGTTTCGGGTCACCGACATAGACAAGCTTGCCGGCAAACGCGTTGAACAACAATCTCGCCTTCACCAATTGTTCGAGCTCTCGCGGAACTGCGGCAAGAGAATCTCTGTATTGCAATAAAATATCTCGCGTATACCGAAGAACATCCGGGTCATCGGGCGTTACGAAGTGACGGAGTGAATTGACCTCGCCGTCCCAATCATTGCGGCCATGGATCAGTACTTTTATCTGGAAGCGGTCGTCGTACTCTTCAGCAGGTGTCGCACTAACGTAAACGTTCCCCTCGCGTATCGTCAGCTTGTTCACGGACTTTACCTGATCGTTCAGTACCGCGTTGAACGGAACTTCTTTCTCTTCCCCCGGCAACATATACACCGACGGCGTTTCCGTCGGCGCATCCATGTATTTTTCGATGTAGAAACTTGCTTTTGCTTGAATCGGTTTGTCGGAAACATTCCTCACTTTCACTCTGCCGATGGGGCGAAACGCAAATAGCTCGTACGACGAGGGATACACTGCACTGAGCATTTCGACGCCTTCGATGCGAGCAAGGCTCTCTCGCACGTTTCCGAAAATCGCTTTCAATGAGAGAACAAGTCTATCTCTCGTAAATGGATTCAAGTCGATGCTGTTGAGTTTGGAAGCGTCAAAGCTCCTCACCGTGAATGAGCCTGAATGGCTGTCTTGATTAATGAAGCGAAGATAGCTCACATCAAGTTCAAGAAACTCATACCTCCAACCGGCACCGACACTAAACGCGTACGCAAACGGCGACTCCGCTTTGTTGAAATACAAACTGTTTCGGAAGCCGAAACTCCACGCCGGAATCAGCAACTCATAACCCAAAGCACCATACCCTTTCGTGCTGCTCATTCCTGCGATTGAACACTGTGGATTGAGCTCATATCTCGCAGCGAATTCAGCAATTCTTTTTTCAGGCAAACTAAAATACTTGAAGTCACTTGGCAATTCGCTACCCGTGAAGCTCAACAGGTTCCGGCCTGTTGCAGAGAGTGAAAGGTACGATAACGGGCGCCACATAATTCCAAGGTCAGCAAGAACGCCGGTGAAAGAATAATCTTTTGTATCGATCTCGACTCTTGGAATGATTCTGTACTGAGTGTCAGTAACTTTTTCTGTCCGTACTCTTCCACCCAACCCGACAGAAAGTTGGTCCGAAAATTTGTGAGCAAACCCGAATGAAAAGACTTCTGAGTAGGAAACCTTTTGGTCGAGACTGATAACGCTATCACCAGTGGTAATTGTAAGCCCGGAGGGAACAACGAACTCAAGCAGCGACCCCGGCGAGTACTGAAGTGCAACAGCCTCGTTCTCCAAAAATCTTTTTCCGAATGCCAACCCTTGAAACACAAAACCGCCGCTCGACGCTGCGCTGTACGTTGACGTTGTAAACTCCCAATCACGAATGCCAACCAGCCCTGCCGGATTACTGTCGAATCCTCTCGTGTCTTTTACCGACGCGCCAAACGCTGCCAACGCCATCGAGCGTGCGTTGGAAAGCGATTGAGTATATGTGTCGTATCTTGCCATGGCAAAACTCAAAGAGAAAAGAAGACAGCACCTGATTGTCATAGACCTCTGCTGATATTGCTTATATCAAGCCGACCACTACGTTGTAGATTGACGATGCTTGCACCAACACCTTGCCCCGGAAGTTCCCGACCGTTGCACGTTCATCCCTGTTAGAGATGACAAATGTGAAAACGTAGTTCCCTTTCGGCAGAACCTCGAGAATCTTTCTCGGCAGTGTTGCGCGTCCCTCGTTCTTCTTCGCACGAACATTCAGAATGGGGATTATTCTAATTTGATTGTTCTGAATTTGAACCGTACTGATGATAAACGAGAGATTCCCCTTTCCACTCCACCGAAGTTCAAGGTCTTTGTTCTGAAGGATTCTTTGACCGCCAACTGGAGATTGAACGGCAAGATTTTCCGGCGCTTCTACAGAAACAGTAAACTCTCCGACGCTATCGATAATCGCACGGGTTGCAGTGAAACTGTACCTGCGCAATGGCTCGTAATTCGGAAGCTCAAACACGTATTCAAATCCGCTCGCGAGGTTTCTGGCGATACGCTCACGTTCAAACATCCGTTCGTTATTCACCCGGACAACCCCGAGACGAAAGCCATAATATTTCTTGCGGCCTGTTGTCGTATCAACGACGAAACGGGTTCTGCTCTCGAACACAACTCGTGCGCCGATTTTCGATTCCACGCCCAGTCCCTTGTCCGTCCTTACCGAAACGAGCTCGATAAAACCTGCAAACTTCTGCTGTTCTTTTGGGAGCAACGCCGTGCTGTCAACTGCGGTGCGTTCAATTGTCGGATCCGGCTCTTCAACATTCTCCACATCGAACACTGACTCATTCACCAACTGCACTTCCGTCGGTTTCTGGCATCCGGCAATTATTAATGCGAACAGTGCTGTGAGCAGTATTTCTTTCTTCATGGCGACCACCGTTTGGTGTGTTACTTCTAACGTGAATAATTACTCTAAAACTTGTCTGAATATCAACTAATACTCAGATGCTTCCAGTTCGTTTCCGCTCACTATTGCTCACCATTTAAACCACGCCGCCTCCCGACGCCTGCCGTCAGGCGGGAATCGGGAGGCGACTCCCCTACTGCCAATAGGTCCCACCAGGTTTAGAACACTCTGTACGGAACTCCCCACCACGAGACTGAATACTTCGTTACGTCATCGTCGAACAACGTTGCCTTCGTCGCTGCCTCAACTGCTGCATGGAAGAAGCCCGGACGATTGTGGACGTAGAACGTTCTCTCGAATATTTTGGTGCTGCCGCTTTGCGATACGAGATTCATCTTTGCGCGATTCTTGTACAAGCTGTTGAATCCAAATCGCAGTGCAACAAGATCTGTATCGGGAGATGTGCTTGTGCTGGTCAACGTTACGCGCACTTTCACAGAATCACCTCCATTGAATGTCGCGACATCATCATTGCCCTGATTGTAGAGTCGCAGCCAATGATAGCGGAGATAGAAATTCAGTGGATTTGTAATAGTCACTGTACGACCACGGGCAATCAAATCGATTTGGGTGATATTGATGTCTCTGTTTGCCGGCGTATCGCCTTGCACCAACGAGGTTGCGACGGGGAGCCAGTTCAACCAGAAGCGCTTTGGTTCACGACGGACTCGTTTGAAGATAATGTTGCGATCGGATATATCTCTGAATGGCTTCAAAACCAGAACTGTATCGGTGCCGCGGAGGGCTTTGATCTTCAGCGTCCCATTTATGTTTTTATGCAGATGACCGATAGCGATCGAATCGCCTGTCTGAACTTCAAGCGTAAATCTGTATGACACGCTATCAATGAAGCGTCCCCAACGAAGCGGGATAATGGCTGCATCAATCTTGCCAACGAGGTAACCGTAATCTGTCGGTTGGATATCCTGATCGGCGAACGTTTGCTCATCGTTCTTCACGAACTCGTCGTTGATGGCATAATACTTCATTGCGCTTTGTTCGTCGGTAACACCGGGCGGTGCAATTCCGTCATCTTCCGGACCGTTCGGGTTTTTGTTGCACCCGACGACGAGCAACCCCACAGTTGCCGCTATCGTCCAGAGCAGAGCAAGAGACTTTTTCATAGCTTCCTCCTTTTGTTGATTGTTATTGGTTTGTTTATTAGACATCAGACCAGTTCTTTTCGTTTAGTTTGTTGCTGAACTTTAGTTCAAGCCGTGTGCCAAACAGAAGGTGCAATCGGAAGAACGGAGAAATCACCAAAACTGTAAGGAATTCCTTAGAAATCAGGAGCTACAGATGATAAGTCTGATCTAAAACGATTGCGGGCAGTGCGGGGAAACGCGGGAGATGTGCGGGAAAGATGGATTTCAGGCGGCAATTGCGTTGTAGAGCGGATCCCCAGACCGCTCTACGTGTGCCATACACAACGGTAGCAAGCTTCCGCCACTTGTTCTAAATGGGCGTGGTACTTCTGTGGAAGATTCTTTGTCTTCGGTTTCAACGAAGCCCTAACGACATCCCATGGCTGAGAAATGTCAGTCACGTCCGCAATGTTGGCAAGATACTCCTGCAGCTTCTTACGAACGCGATCGTTGACAGCGTTGTCATTGGAAAGTGAGATATAGCGGACTGTTGTGTCAAGATTGTATGTATGTTCAACAAACGCTTTGAGGCACACACCGCGGAGATGTTCAGCAACTGTGCCGCGATTCAATCCGCCAAGCTCATCCGCAGTTTCCGAGATTGCACTGCGTGAGAATCCTTTCTCTCTCAACGATTCAAGAATCTGATCTTCAATTGCAATTGAGCCTTTCGCTGCGGAAGCAATCTCATCGGACAAGTCTTTCATGTTGATCATCGTGCGCTTGTCTGCTTTTGAAAGCAATACCGCACGTTTCATGACGCTTTCCAGCTCACGGATGTTTCCGCGCCACGAATAATTCTGTAACGTGTCGAGAACGTTCTTCGAGACCTTCATCTCGCCGCCTTCTTTTTGCAAGAAGTGATTGATGAGAAGGGGAATATCGCCTTGACGCTCTTGCAATGGTGGAAGTTCTAACGCAAGAACATTCAGTCTGTAAAAGACATCTTCTCTGAACTTCTTTTCGTTCACCAACTGCTTCAAGTCTTTGTTCGTCGCAGCAACAACACGAACGTTTACCTTTATTGTCTTCGTTCCGCCCACGCGCTCGAATTCACCTTCCTGCAGCACGCGAAGAAGTTTCAACTGAAACGCTTCGTTCACTTCTCCAATCTCATCAAGGAAGATTGTCCCGCCATCCGCCAGCTCAAAACGTCCAAGCTTGTCTTTCACCGCGCCGGTGAATGCACCCTTCTCGTGACCGAACAATTCGCTTTCAAGCAAGCTTTCCGATAGCGCTCCGCAATTTACGGCAACGAACGCTTTCTGCGCCCGACTGCTTCGCTTATGAATTGCGCGGGCAACCATTTCTTTTCCCGTTCCGCTCTCACCGAGGATCAACACCGTCGCATCGCTGCCCGCAATCTTTGAGATGAAGACGATAACGGACTGCATCGCGCCGCCGCCTTCGTACACAATGCCTTCAAACTGTTCCATCCCGGAAATCGTTTCGGCACCGGTAATGACGGCTTCTTCCATGTCGTCTTTCTTCGAGCTCAACGCATGAATCTCCGCCTTGTAGCGACGGATTTCTTCAAGCAGCTCGTTCGTCCTGTCTGCGGACTTCTTTGATTCAAATGAAACCAATTCACGCTCGAGCATTGCTACTTTCGCTTCTTTGTCGCGAAGTTCGGAAACGATCCTGTCTTTTTCCGACAAGACACTCTTTAGCTGTTCACGAACATACCGATGCTTGTAGAAGAGGGATGCCGTCGTGGCGACCAATCCAACAACAATCAATGAGGCAAGAGGGAGAACAAGAACAGACGTGAAAAAGAGCGCAAACGAAATCAGGATCGCGAATACAACTACACCAATAGGCACGTACATCCGAGCAGAAGATTTCAGAAGCAGCGCCGGCGCAGCGCAGCCAAAGGCAACAAGTAAACAAAGGACATACACAACCCATGTAGGTGTCGTTTTCAAAAATCCCGAACGCAGCGCGTTATCGAGAAACACCGCGTGAAGTCCAAGCGCAGGGAAACGCGGGTCAACGGGCATAGTAAAGGTCTCACTTCTTCCTTCAGCAATCACTCCAATAAGAATGATTTTATCTTTCAGATTTTGAACAGGAATCGTTGGCGTTCGTCCCGTTCGCAACTCATCGTACGACCTGAGAATCTCAAGGAAAGGATATATTGTGAAGGAAGACATCCGTCCCGCATAGTTCAAATCTACTTTGCCGTCCTCAGTGTGAATTTCGAGCAACTTGCCTTCTCTTCGCAGCGCAAGCGTTTCATGGTCATAGCGAAGATTGTCCCGCTTCGCATCGCAGTACACACGCAGCACTTCTATTCCAAAAGATGGAATAATCAGTTTTTCATTCGCGATAAAGAGTGAGAGTGTTCTGTCCTCCTCCACATTGACATGTCCGATACCACCAGCCGCGTGCAACAGCTCAGGCATCGGCAAATGAAGCTCATCCCCCAGGCGATAAATATCTGAAACCTGTGGATAGTCGAACGCTTCACCCACCCGCCCCCAGGCGGGCGTAGAATCGGCAGCATGCTTTGTTGAAGAATTCTCATCAACCCTGGCAAGCTTCCATCCGCTCAGAATAAGTTTGCCAAAGTATGAACTCAGCACAACGTTATGCGCACCCGCGACGACATGCTGAAGCAGTTGGTCATACTCAGGATACTCAAGACTTCGATTCTCGAATAAGACATCAATGCCGATAGCTTTTGCGTTCAGCTCCGTGAGCGCGTTAATCATCAACGCGTGATAGTTACGACGAACGGGCCAGCCAAGTTCTTTGATCGCATCGTTGTCGATGTACACAATAACAATGTTACTATCTGCTTTTTGCTCACCGCGCACGCGATACTTCAGCGAAGTGATGTGATCTTCAACCGAAGAAAGCGGCGCGCTCAGAAGCAGCACGAGCAGCGATGAGCCAAAAGCAATGAGGGTCGGAATAATCAATCGCTTCATGGTCTGCCGAGCCACGCCTCAGGATTTTGTTTCTCTCGTTCTTTCCATAGCTCAAAATGCAGCCGCGGTCCGTCAATCGCTTCGCCGCTCGTGCCGATTGTTTCTCCCTCTTTCACTTTCTGTCCTTCGGTCACAGTGATTTCTGCGAGATGCGTGTACACGGTGCGATAGCCGTTGTAATGATTGATGATGAGAAGATTGCCGTACGACGGGTACCAGAGTATCGTCGAGACTTCGCCTTCTGCAACCGATGAAACAGGCGAGCCGGTTTTCACAAGAATGTCGACGCCCGTGTTCATCGTAACTGTTTTGAGTCGAGGATGAATCTGGTTGCCGAACTTTGCAACGACAGTACCTTCACTCACGGGCCAGCGAAGCCTCCCTCTCTTCGTCTCGAAGTTGCCGGTGATTGGCGGCGGTTGCGGAAGCTTCCCCTCTTTCACATCAGCATCACGCTTCTCTTTCTTCAAGCGATCGGCTTCAATCAAACTCGCAATGACATTCTCCAGATCTTTCGCCGCTTTCGTCTGGCGCTCAATTTCCCGCTGTATTGATTTTTTGTCTTTCCTGATTTCAGCAAGAACCTGTTTGCGGTCTGCCGCGAGCGACGTAAGGCGATCTTCTTCTGCGCCTTTCTCTGCAATCAAACGACGCTCTTCGGCAAGCTGCGACTGCAAACGATATTGCACCTGCTCCACTTCGCCTTTCTTGTTGTCAATCTTTTCCGCGTCACGCTTGCGTTGATCAGTGAAGCGGCGCAAGTAGTATGAACGAATGTAGAATTGGTTAATGGATTTCGACGAAAGAAGAAGCTCAATGTCGTACACCCTTCCAGATTCGTACACAGACTTCACGTAGCCCGCGTAATGATGTTTCAAATACTTCAACTGCCCGTCAAGTTGTTGAAGCTCAAAACGCGTCCGCCCGATTGTGTCTTGCAGCTCTGCTTCTTCCGCTCGGAGCGTGGTGATAAGCCTGCGCACGAGGGTTGCCTTCCGGTCGTACGCATCCAAGAGTTCAAGCGTTGCTTTCTCCTTCGATTGCTGCTGCTTGATTTTCTGCTCGTATTCCTGAATCTGTTGGCGAATGGTCTGCAGTTCGGTCTGGCGTTTCTTCAGCTCGTCTTGCTCGAAGGAGAGCGCAAGATGAGCGATGAACAATGTAAGGGCAAGAAATATGTGCAGATGTTTTTGCATCATCAGAAATTTACTTCCACCACGAACTATGTAGGGACGGGGCATGCCCCGTCCCTACGAGAGCTGCACTCAGGGTTTAGAAATCACCCTCGCGTTCGGTGGAATCGTGAATTGAAAATCTGTGTCCGTCACGTTCAGTCTTATCGAACGATAGGCAATTGAGAGCTGCCTGTTTTGTTGGGGGAATGTTATTTTTATTCGTCGGGCAGCAGCGACATCTTCCTGCTGCATGAACGCAGACGCCTTCGCTTCGACAATGAGATTACCGCTTGCATCACGCTGTTCAAAATGCGTTACGAGCAAATACTTAGGGTCAATCCAGTATCTGCATGTGTTCGCACCGCACGTATAGGTAAGAAAAAATAAATCGTCCTCAATAGCATAGCCTTTCAAATCTTTTTCTGAGTATGGGATGGCGAACACGCCGGCAAAGGCATTGAGAATTTGTTCGTACGACAAGTCGAATGGAATGAGGGAGCGAATTGCAGAACTGTTGGGATTGCCTGTTGAGACGCTATTCTCAAGACTGTTGTACATCACGTACTTTTCTTTGCAGAGAAAAAGCGTGCCGACATCAATGCCGAACGGACCTTCGAGTGTTACAAGCAATGAATCGGGTTTCTTCAGATTCGACTCGAACGCCGCAGTGCCGGCAATTTCAGGACTCTCAAACGAGACAGTTCCTCTCCCGACGAGCGAAGAAATTTTCGCTCCCCGCTCCTTAACCATCTTCACCAAAACGTCGGGAGGAGTTGCATCGGTGTTCAACAGAATCTCGGAGCGCTTTGGCGCGCAAGATGAAACAAGAATGGAAAGAACAACAAGAAGAAATGAGGAGCGTTGCATCATCGCGGCATTGAGCGGGAGATTTTTTCTTTCAGCGCGGCGTTGTTGGCGTCAAGCTTCAGCGCAATGTTCCACTGCTCAACGGCGCGTTCATGGTCGTTCATGTACGAGTACACGTCGCCGAGATGTTCATACAACACTGCGCTCGCGTTCCCTTTTTCAATCGCTTTCTTGATCCATTTCTCCGCTTCTGCGTAGTTGCCAAGCTTAAAATACACCCAGCCGTACGTATCAAGGTAGGACTGATTCTCCGGCTGCTGCGCAACAGCTTTCTTCGACATTTCCAACGCTCGCTGCAACTGCAAGGTGCGCTCGGACAAACTGTAGCCGTAGTTGTTGAGGACGAGATGATTGTTCGGATCGAGCCGCAACGCGTCTTCGTACAGCGAATCCGACTCCTCGTACTTCTTCATCCCGTCATAAATGAGAGCGAGCTGTGAAATGGAGTTGAGGTCTTTCGGATCCAGTGAGTGCGCTCTTTCGAGAACGCGAATTGCATCCTCGTTGCGGTTCAGTCTGCTGTACGCGATGCCGAGAATCGTATTTACTCGCGGCTCTTCCGGCAGACTCTTCAACGCCGATTCGAGCACTGTAACGACAGACTGAAAGTCATTCTTCTCCAAAAATACCGAAGAGAGATACACCCAGCCGTCAGCATTCCAGCTTGCAAGCTCAGTTACTTTCTTAAAGTTGTGGAGAGAGAGCGAGTCGTTTCTCGTTAACGCACCAATTGCGCCGAGAAACCAGTACGATCGCCAATCTTTCGGATGTTTCTTTTGAATGCGCTCGAAGATGGACCGAGCGTAAGGCGCAAGCGTCGAATCTTTTTCTAATTGACTGAAATACATCTCGCCAACACGAAGCTTTCCTTCGAGACCGACAGAATCAGGCGCAAGTACCAAATCAAATTCCTTGCCCGCCTTCAGGTAGTCCTTCTTCATCAGATACACGCCGCCGAGTTCGGAAACATACTCAATGTTTTTGGGGTCGCGTTCACGCAGCTCTTGATAAACTTTCAGCGCCTCGTCCGGCTGGTTTGCACGAACGTAGGCGCGAGCAAGACTTTGCTGGAGATCCAAATTGCTCGGATCAATTTCCGTCATACGCTTCATCGCTTCGGCAGCTTTGCCGAACTGACCTGTCGCGTTGTGCAGCTCCACTATCTGGAGCAACACTTCCCACTGCGGACCGAAGCGGCTCGTAATTTCATCGTACGTCTGCAATGCTTTGTGTGGATTGCGCGCTTGCTGCAACCGCGCAAGATTGAACCACGACTCGATGTTGTTGGAATCGCGCTTCACGATTTCTTCATACATGATGACGGCAGAATCTAACTCAAACGTTTGCACGTATGATGCTGCGAGCATACGGCGGTACTCAAGGTTTTCCGGCGCGAGGCGAACTGCTTCGCGTGCAGACTCGATTGCGAGCGATTGTTTGTTGAGCGCAGAATAGTTTTTCGCGAGAGCATAGTAGATGGCGGGATTTTTCTCGTAACGGAGCGCATCTTGAAATTCGAGAACAGCTTGAGCGTATTCGCCTTTTACTTCAAACAATGAGCCGTTGATAACATGTTGCGTCGCAATGTCGTGTGCCTGGGAGGCTTGTTTGGTTTCAACGTCCGAAAGCGGAGCAGGCGCGGGCGCAGTTTCTTTACCGCCCGAACATCCGGTAAGAATAATAGAACTGATTATAGTATAGAGTACAACCGACAATCGCTTATTCACAAATCCCCTCGTTCATAATCTTCAAAAATATATCCATAAGGTGAGTGAATAACAAGGCAGCGACATTGCACGAAAAGCGAGAGGCGAGCCAACACGACTCGCCTCGACGAAAATGGCGCGGTAGAGACGTTGCATTGCAACGTCTCTACGCATTTATTACTTTGCCAATATCAATCCCGTTCTAAGCAGCGGGATTGATACGCTATAGTATCGTTATTTGTTGAGTATCAACTTCTTGATCTTCGAGAACTTCAACTTCCCAAACTCATCTGTAACAGTGAACCGAGCGAAGTACACGCCGCTGGCAACGTTGCTTGCATTCCATGTTGCAGAGTGGTAGCCCGCCGCATGGAAATCATTTGCAAGCTCGCCGACTTTTCTTCCTAACACATCAAAGACGTTCAATGATACAAAACCCTCCTCCGGCAAATCAAATTCCAATTGCGTTGAAGGGTTGAATGGGTTGGGATACGCTTCAGCGAGCGCATAGCTGTTTGGTAAGGTTTCACTTGCTCCTGCACGCTTCGAGAGCAGTCCATTGACGGGCACATCAATTATGTTCGACTGGTCAGAAGCATTGCTTACATTGTCTACCGCTTTCACATGATAATACGCGTGCACTGCGTTTTTAGGGTTCGGCTCGTACGTCACTTCATTGTCTGTGTAAGACGTAATTGAAGCGCCGACGGTTGCCTTCAACACCCAATTGCTGGTAGAGTTCATGGAGCGATAAATCTGATACCATGCAATATCACGCTCTGTGTTTCCAGCCCATGTCAGTAGTGGATGGTTGCCAGTGGCAACAGTCCAATTAAGATTCTTCGGCGGCGCGGGCGCGGGGTTGCCGGTGTGCCTATGCAAAGCGATGAAACCATAGTTTGTCGGATCACCAATATACCAAGCGGGGTTTGTGGCATAGATTACACTCAAGCCACCCATATTCTGCACATCCGCTAACACAGCTTTCCTTGTCGAACCCCACCAGCTAAACGACGTTGTTTGTTGTGGAGAAGAGGTAAAATATGAACCCGAAGTCTGGTTGATGAACACGTTTATAATAGCGTACCTGCCAACGACAACGATGTCGTTCCAACCATCATTGCGCGTGCTATCACCGGGCTTGCCAAGATCACCAATTGCTACTTGGTGACCGCCAGAGGTACTCGCAGTCCAAATCGCGTTTGTGTTCAATGAGCCATCTCTGTTATTCAGATACGCGCCCACGTAGCCAGACGGTACGTAGTTTGCGTACGCCACGACTACGTCATTGTACCCATCGTTGTTAATATCACCAACCGCAATGGATGTTATGTTTTCTGAGACATTCAAGCTTGTCAAGAGGCTGAGTCCATCCGCATTGTTGTTCAGCCATACGGACAATGTCGAACCGTTCGCCGTGATCAGCTCTGCCTTCGAGTTTGAAGTTGGATATGTGCTCGTGCTCATTTCGGCAAACAATACCTTCGAGGCCGAGATATTTGTGAACGTAGCATACGGAGAAGACGACACGTATCCATTAACGAGGTTCTTGTAGATTCGAACCTCTGTACCGCTTGTTACAGCAAGATCGTGGCTGCCATCCCACTGGTCAAATGGACCCCACGCTGCATCAAGAGCTTGACCGGACAATGTCTGCGCCGGGGTGGGTCCACTGATTCCGCTGCCGTCGTTGTTACGGTAGATTTCCGTCTGATGAATGCGCGGAATCGCGAGGTCGAGGTATTCACTACCCGGTCGCAACTGTCCAAACACTGCATTTGTTATCTGCTTCGAGTTGCTTCCGCTTGTCCATTCGGTGAAGAAATCAGGACCCGACCAGTATTGACCTGTGCCATTATTGTCGCGTTGGATCCCGTACCAGTAACCACCATAGCTGCAGGTCTGCAAGTTTTGCCCCACGGCAATGTCGAGGTAGCTGTCGGTCGTAATCTTCGCGACATCGAACGTGGGATACGAAGTAAACGTGCCGGGATCATACGAACAGGAGGAGTAATGCACACCCAAATTGTATTTGGTTGTCTCCAAATACTGTGAATAGCTGTTCATTGCAATAACCGATATTGCAATCGCAAAAAGAACTATGCGTTTCATAGAGGCATCCTTTCTTGAGAAATTGCTTTTGCGCTCCATGTTGAGTTAATTTGAACGGCAGACGTGAAAGGGGGAGGAGCGCATCCTTGATCCCCTTTCTCCGCGAGAGCGGATTTGTCTGCCAGGTCCCGTCCCGACAAGTCGGGACGGACTTACGAGCCGAAGGGTGATGGTAATGACATCACCTTTCGGTTTTCTCTTTGCGCAACGCGATAATGTCCACCTCCTTTCTTTAGCGCAAAAGCATCGTTTTTTTTGTTGATGTGAACAGTGTGCCTCTCGCGTCCGATGCTACGAAGCGATAGAGATACATTCCGCTACTTACGTCGTTCCCGTTGTCGTTTGTTCCATTCCAAATTGTCACATGTTTTCCCCGTTCCATGTGTTGGTTGATGAGTGTCTTGACCTCCTCTCCGAGGATATTGTAAATCGTTAAGGTGACGCGAGCCGACACTGTCAATGCAAAAGCTATCGTTGTGTTTGAGTTAAATGGATTGGGATAGTTTTGAAATAGCTCAAACTGTTCAGGGACATCGGACGCACCTATACCAGCAACAATGGTATCGCTTTCGTAATCCTTCAAGCGACGATCATAGCCTGTTCGTAGTCCGCCGAGAGAAGCGAAAATAAGGTTTGAGGTTCCATCCAGGTCAATATCTAGAAGGTGAAATTGTTGAATTGAATGGTCGTCGTTTACCCAGACCCCGCGTTTAGTTCCACTGGGGTAATACACGTGAAGTTGACTTGACACCGTGTCAAATCTCGGAGCCCAGGTATTTGCCCCCGCCACGACTAACTCATTTTGCAGCCAACCAGCGTTTACCCAAAGGGGACCATTGCGCAGGGAAGAATCCGCCCAGAGTACACTCCACGTTGTGTCATGCAAGTACTTGATTGCAAACATGGAGCCGTGCCCTGGTGGTCCTGCGCCGCCAGCAACGAATTCTTTCGTCGTGTCTGCGTCTAAGTTTACAAACATCGGCGCTCCATCGTCACTACGCAAACCGGTATTGATTCGCCGCACCTCCCATGCAAATGGTCCCGGAACCCCGTTGTACCACATGTAAAGGATCGGCAGCGGTCCCGTTATTCCCAACGTGCCGCCGGTGCCGAGCACGATCTCATCCCTCCCGATGCCATTGACTTGCCCAACAGCCATATCTGTTACATAAAAGTCGCATCGTGCAAGCTCCTGGTTGAACCCCATCATCCAACCGCTGGGGCTTTGAGGGCTTCGTCCTTTGACAACAAACTCCGCGACGTAGATAAACGTGTTGTCATAACTGATAGAACCATTGCTTGTGAGCACGACGAGGTCTTTCACGCCGTTGTGATTGACATCAGCTTCCGTCACCTTGAAGATGGGACGCTGGAAGCCAATGTTCGTCGTGTAGAACCGGTATTGACGAGGTCCAAAGCATTCGAAGAGTGCAACAACTGGAAGGATATTAATAGCCGGGCGGGGAAAATATACTGTGATGATCTCCTTATGCCCATCGTTGTCGATATCCGAGATCCCAAACAGTCCCGTAATCGTTGTCGTCGTGGTATCCCAGTCCACAACAAAGGAATCGTTCCCTACGCATTCATACACGACGAGGCGATACACACTATCCGGCCATGCGGGATAGAACATGTACACAAGCTCATTTCTGCCATCGTTATCAAGGTCCCCGACGAGCGCCTGCGTGCCCAACCCCAGATTGGGTTGGCTGCGCCACTTCTCGGTGAAATTCAGCGGGGGGAAGCTACTCGTCATTTGTGGCAGCGAAGCAAAACTTCTCGTTTGCTCCCTCATCCATTCGTTCGCAATCGTTTCTTCGCGACCATCGGTGTATGTTATCAGCAAATCACTCGGGCTGCTGAAGTAGGGATTTCTCATTTGCCATCGCATTGCTGCAACTTCTCCGCTTACACTCCTGTCAAACACGGGCTCATCGGAGAAGAGACCGTTGCCCAAATTCTGAAATACTTGCACTCGACCGTTTGCGTAATATGCAACATCCAAGAACGGGTCCTCAGGGTTGAAGAGTCCGAGCGCGACGTTGCTCGGCAATGGATGCACGGGCTGTCCGTGCCGCACGGTTACGCCGAAGCTTTGGAGTGTGCGAGCAGACTGCTGCGGGGAACTCAATGCAAGAGAAACGGGGATAACGAGACAAGCAAGAATGATGCACGAGCGCTTCATACAACCTCCAGAGAAAAGGTTCGAAACTCCGTCTTAAGGTACAACTTCCTCAGGGACTTTTGCAATAACAACTATTGCTACATGATGTTCGCGCATCACCGCTCTCGACTGTGCAGTAAAACATTACTGAATGTGTGGAAAGTGTGCAATACCGTGAATACGGTATTTTGCTGTGGAGAACCATTCTCCGCTCGCGTTTTCTTGCACTGGGTGTTATAGTGCTCGGAGATTAGGCGGTTGTCCTGAGAGCAGCTGGTCTGAAGTTTTTGTCAATAGGAATCTGAGGATGGGCGCGAGCGAGATAAAAGAAGGGCGAGACAGCGTCTCGTCCTACATCGCTTTATTCCGGCTGCAACTCTGGTTGCATGGCGGGAACAGGCTTCGACTTCGCTCTACTTCGTTCCGCTTCGCTCAGCCTGACGAGCGATTTTATCATGGGTAAACTCGTGGAACAATCACCTTGATTCAAAGAAGATATTTGGCTATCAGTAGTTCACTACTATCATTTTTCACAAAACAATGCCCGACTACTACCATCTCGCCATCGCCTGGGATTGGGAACACGACGCCGACTTTGTGGCGATGCTCGAATCGCAGATTCAATCGCACCGGATGCTCTCCTATTCCATCTCGCACCACAATGTTCATGAGACGCTGAAGAAAATGCAGAAAGGCGAGATCCAATTCGGCGCCTTTCTCGACCGCGCCGGCGACGGTGATGAGAAGTTTCCGCCTTTCGCCAAAGCCATTGGAAAAACTTCGGCCATCTTCATCAACCATCCCGACGTGGTGCATCATGCAATTGACAAAGCAACGATGCACTTGGAGTTCATTACAAAAGGAATTGAGGTTCCATTTTCTGTTATCATTTCACCACACAATAAGAAAAAAGAAGTGGAGCTCCGCCTCAGCGATATTGCAAAGTTAGGCTGGCCCTTCATTATGAAACCGGCAAACACAACGGGAGGCGGCATTGGGGTTATACTCAATGCTGCATCATTGAAAGACGTCATCGAGACGCGACAGCATCACAAGAATGACAAGTATCTTCTTCAGGATAGAATTGTCCCTGTAACCATGCACGGAAGGAAAGCGTGGTTCAGAGTGTTTTATGTCTTCGGTACTGTCATTCCTTGTTGGTGGGACGATGAGACACACGTCTATAATATCATTACAAACCAAGAGATAACGATGCATCACCTTCGCCCTCTCATTACCATCACGAAAAAGATTTACGAAGTGTGCAAGCTGGATTTCTTCTCAACAGAGATTGCCGTAACTGCGAACGAGAGATTTGTTGTTGTTGATTACGTGAACGACATTTGCGATATGCGTCTCCAATCCAAGCACGTTGACGGCGTTCCAGATTTAGTGGTAATGGAGATTTGCAGGAAAATTGGCAGGCATTTGAGGTCTGCACTTCGTTGAATTTGTGTTTGAAAGTCTACAATTTCTTGCATTGCTTGACTTTACCTGTAGGGTTTGATACATTTGAACCATCGTATCTATGTAGTATCGGGTACAATTCAATCCATAACTCTTAGGAGAAATCTCCATGAAACCATTCGAGTTTCGTTTCACACATCTCCTTGCGCTCACCGCCATCGCACTTGCTGGACTCGCGTTGGTATCTTCCGGGTGTGGAACGGTGCAAGAGGGGACGACAGAGGACGACTGGACAAATACGCCGCCCGTGTCTGTTACAGCACGACTTGAATATCGGATTGACAGTCTCTTGAACGAGAACCGCAAGCTGCAGCAACAACTCGAAACAGTTACGAACGAAAACAGAAATCTTTCTCAGCGCAACACTGAACTCGAGAGCAAATTGAGCGAGGGCGGAGTAATGCCGCGCTCAACCGGCACAACACCAACTCCTGCGCCGCGTTCTGTCTCCTCGGGAGGATATGAAGGCGCGCTTGCGAAGTTCCGCAGCAGAGATTTCGAAGGAGCAATTGACCAGTTCACCGGGCTGTTAAGCGGCGGCGTCAGTGACGACCTTGCCGACAATTGTCACTACTGGATTGGCGAGTCATTCTTTGGTATGAAGAAATACAGCGAAGCTATTCAGTCGTTCCAAATAGTCACCGGCATGTCCGGCTCCGATAAAGCCGATGATGCACAGCTCATGATCGGCAACTCCTATCAATCGATGGGAAACAAAGCTGCGGCAAAGGAAGCATACCAAAAACTGATGACGCTTTATCCATCAAGTCCACTCATCAAGCGTGCAAAAACAAAAATGAGCGGTCTATAAGTTACTTCCCCCCACACAGCAAAACAGAAAGCCCCGGCGGCAATGTCGGGGTTTTTTGTTTACAGAGATGTCGACACGCTTAGCGCTTACCAGCTAAGAATTCTTCCGCAATTTTCACGTCGTCAGAACTGCCAATAAACAACGGCGTCTTCTGATGCAGCTTCGTCGGCTGGATATCTATGATGCGTTGCTTGCCATCGGATGCTGCACCGCCGGCATTCTCAACAATATACGCGAGCGGGTTGTTCTCGTACATCAAGCGAAGCTTGCCGTTCGGATTCTTCGTATCGCCCGGGTAACAGTAGATACCACCGTACATCAGCGTACGATGAACATCCGCAACGAGTGAACCGATGTAACGCAGCGAGTATGGACGACCCTCAGCTCTATCTTCCGTCTTAAGAAAATCGATATACCGTTTCATGTCTGGCGCCCACTTGTTGTAGTTCCCTTCGTTCACCGCGTAGATGGATCCGCGCTTCGGAATTCGAATGTTTTCATGTGACAGGAGGAATTCTCCAACCGAAGGATCGAGCGTAAAGCCATGGACACCGTGCCCCGTTGAGTACACGAACATCATGCTGGAGCTGTACAACGCGTAGCCAGCAGCGACCTGTTTGTATCCTGCCTGCAAAACATCATCCATCGTTCCCTTCCCCGAATTCGTTACGCGCTTGAGCACAGAGAAAATTGTTCCGACTGTAATGTTTGCATCAATGTTGCCCGAACCATCAAGCGGATCGTACAACAACACATACTTGCCGTGATTGTAATGATCGGGGATGTGAAGCAAATCTTCATTTTCTTCCGAAGCCATCACGCAAAGATGCCCGCCGTGATCCATCGCCTTGTAAATCGTTTCGTCGGCAAACTCATCCAACTTCTTCACTTCATCCCCCGTAACATTCATACGGTCGGTCTTGCCGAGAATGTTTACCAAACCTGCTTTCGTCACTTCGCGCCAGACGAGCTTTACTGCAAGCGAAACCGAGTGGAGCAAACCGGAGAATTCACCGGTTGCATGCGGATGTTTGTTTTCCTCTTCCATGATGTGGCGTTCCAGCGTCATGAACTTTTGCGTGTGCTGACGATTCGGATCCATAACAGTTCCTTATGATTGGATGAAACGATTTGACGTTCGGGAAGAACGATCGGGGGAGTGATTTGTGAATATGATACAGAAGGCTGAGGAGAGTTGCAAGGAAGAAAACGGTGGGATTCTACGTCGTCGGTGAAACGAATAGCGTTGAATAATGTTCTGAAAAACCAAGTTCAAGCATCTCTTGCATATCGCGCCCAAGAATGTTTCTTGGTAGTCGGAATTCCGAAAAGCAGAGTTCTGTTTCAATAAGCAGCTCGAAAACCTGAACTCGAACAGGATGTTTCCACGTGAGGATTGAACCTGACAGCGTGTACAGCCGCTGCTGAGAACCGGACGCGATATCGATTCCCATTGCCAACGGGTGCTCACCTGAAATCAACGATCGCTGGGCTCCGGTATCGACGATAGCAACAACATTTGTAGCAAGATTTCCCCTCGAGAGTTGAACATCCAGAACTGGATACATGCCGGGGTTGCCCGGAAGGTGACGGTATTGAATACGATAATCGTAACTCACGGAGTACATTGTTGAAGCATTCAGAAGTTGACGGTGGAACCTTCGATGTTTTCCGGTATGTAAACAATGAACGGGATTATGATTCCCTTGCTCTTTATTTCGGATAAGAGTTTGGAGAAATCTGATGAAGCTGCTACTAATTCCTCACCCTCCACAACAATCCAATTCCCTTTGTAATTGGCTTCTAAGAACTCTCGGTTTCGTTCCATCCAATCGAGTTCACGTTCACGCGGTACTTTTGCAATCGTCGTTGTTTCCATTATTGACTCCTCACAATTCGATAACTATATTCGACAATGCTCAACTGACGATGCCCATTGTATTTCGCTGCATCTCTTCCGGTACGTAAATAAGAAACGGAAGGCTGATTCCGCGTCGTTTCGTTTCCTCAATGACGTTCAATATGTTGAAGGATGAAGCCACCAACTCTTCCCCCTCAATCGCGAGCCATTTTCCTTTGAGTTGCTCCAACTCTGCCTTGTTCTTCTCCATCCAATCGAGTTCGCGTTCGCGCGGGGTTAAAGCAACAACAGTGAATCTTTCTGAGAACAAGTTAGCGAAGCGACTATTGAAGTGCAAGAATAGGACGAACATCTCAGCAATTGACTCTCGATCAAACAGCCTGTTTAACTTCCTGCTCTTTGTATTGCAATTGATACAGCTTGAAGTAAATCCCGCCATGCGCAAGCAATTCTTGATGCGTTCCCATCTCCCGAATCTCACCCTTGTGCATCACGATAATTTTGTCGGCATTTTGGATCGTTGAAAGACGATGAGCGATAACAATTGAAGTTCGCCCCTCCAACAACTTCTCAATGGCGTGTTGAATCAACTGCTCAGCTTCTGTGTCCACGCTGGATGTTGCTTCGTCAAGAACCAGGATTTGAGGATTGTACGCGAGTGCGCGAGCAAATGAAATCAATTGCTTCTGCCCGACGGAAAGGGTGGCGCCACGTTCCTTCACTTCGGCATCGTAGCCTCCCGTGAGTTGTTCGATGAAATCATCAGCGCCGACTGTTCGCGCTGCTTCTTTGATTCGCTCTCTCGTAATGGTCTCATCACCCAAACCGATGTTGGATTTGATATCGCCTGAAAACAGAAATACATCTTGCAACACAACGGCAATACGCTTCCGCAAATCCTTCTGCCGGATGTCTTTGATGTTTACGCCGTCAATCAGGATTTCTCCCTTCTGAACATCATAGAATCTTCCGAGCAGACTGATGATCGTCGTCTTGCCGGCACCGGTGTGCCCAACGAATGCAGCGGTTTCGCCTGCGTCGATTCTAAACGAGACGTTTTTCAGAATCCATTCCGTCTCGCCATCCGTCTGTCCCCGATTGTAGGCAAACCAGACGTTGCGGAATTCTATTTCTCCTCGAACCGAATCGAATACCTTCGGCTGCTCAGGGTCTTTCACCATCGTCTTATCATCAAGCAGTTTGAAGAGACGTTCCGAAGACGCCATCGCAGTCTGCATGATGTTGTATTTTTCCGAGAGGTCGCGAATCGGACGCCAGAACATTTCGTTGAATTGGAGGAACGCCATCACGGTTCCAATCGTAATCGTTCCATCGAGCGCTTCAACGCCTGCATACCAGATGATGAGCCCGACGGCAATCGCGCCGATGAGATCAACCCCGGGATAGAACAACGCGTAGTAGAAAATGGATTTGATGTTGGCGTCACGGTGACCAGCATTGATTTCATCGAATTGGTCGTACGACTTCTTCTCGCGGTTGAACACTTGATCCACCATCATACCCGTGATGTGTTCTTGCATGAACGTGTTGATGCGGGCAATCTGCAAACGAACTTCTCTGTACGCTTCACGGGCTTTCTTTCTGAACACAAACGTCCCGTAGAACAACAGCGGCAGCACGCTCAGCGAGATAAGCGCAAGCTGCCAATCCATCGAAAACATAAAGTACAGAATGCCGATAATCGTGAACACATCGCTGAACACCATCACGATACCGGAGGAGAACATATCATTCAATACTTCAATATCGTTCGTAACGCGAGTGATGAGACGACCGATGGGATTCTTGTCGTAGAATTTGAGTCCGAGGTGTTGCAGATGCTCGAACACTTCCATCCGCAAATCGAAAATCGTTTTCTGACCAATCCATTGCGTGAGGTAGGCGTTGAAGTATTGAATGACCCCACGCAGAATCAGCACACCGAGAAACATCAGCACAGTCATCAGCAGTCCGTGCCTGTCGCCGTGCGCGATGTTTTCGTCCACCGCTATCTTAATAAAGTACGGACGAACGGCTTCCATCGCCGATACAACGATGCTAAGGACAATGCCCAGTGCGACATGCCGCTTGTACGGACGCAAATACTTCAGCAGTCGCTTCATCAGCGATGCGTCGTAGGCTTTACCGAGGATTTCTTCTTCGTGCATTGGTGAAGGCAAAAGTAAAAAGGTAAAAGGAAAAACGTGTTAGCGCGTGGATTTGGATTTTCCTCTTGCTTTGCTGACGATTGCGCCGAGGATTTTCTTAAGTTCTTCCGCTTCGCGAATGATGTCATCCATTCTTGCCGGCTTCAACATATCGGTGGCTTTGATTAGTCGGAGCCAATAATGTGTTTCTTTTGCTTCTTTGAGTGCGATGCTCATTTTGTGAGTGAAATCTGTTTTGCTATATGCACCTTCTGCCTCTTCGACGTTCGCTCCTATTGATGTCCCAGCTTTGAGAACTTGATTAGCGAGCACTCTTCCGTCGGTCGTCTTTGGGATGAAGTGGCTCATCTTGACAATTCTCACGGCAAATTCGAACGTTCGCTGTTCAATATCTCGAGTCATAATGCCTCCAATAGAATAAAGAAAGGTTAATTGCAGAGTTGTTTTGCCTTTTTCCTTTTACCTTTTTCCTTAAAGCTGTTCAAGCTCCTCCTCCAACAACTGCTTGCGATGCAACTCCGCATAGATTCCACCCAATTCCACCAACTCATCATGTGCCCCTCTCTCAACAATCCTTCCTTCGTTCAACACAACAATCTGGTCAGCATCCTTCACGGTAGAGATGCGATGGCTGATAATGATACTCGTGCGCCCCTTCATGATATTTCTCAGCCGTTTGAGAATTTCGTCTTCCGTGTAGGTATCAACTGCTGAGAGCGCATCATCCAAAATCAGAATCTTAGGCTTGCGCATAACGGCGCGGGCGATGCTGGTGCGTTGCTTCTGCCCGCCGCTGAGTGTAATACCGCGCTCGCCTAACATTGTTGCGTAGCCTTTCGGAAAGTCGCTCACGTCGTGTGCGATGCGAGAAATCTCCGCGGCTTCCTGCACATGGTCTTGCGTGCCGTTATCAGTTCCGTAACTGATGTTTTCGGAAATCGAATCTGAGAACAAAAATGTTTCCTGCGGAACGTAGCCGATGTTGGCGCGAAGGACCTGTAGCGGAATCTCTTTCACATTCCGTCCGTCAATCAACAACTCGCCGCCTGTAACGTCGTAGAGACGAGAAATCAAATTCACCATCGTGCTTTTGCCTGCGCCTGTGTAACCGACAATGGCAAGCGTTGCCCCTTCGGGAATCCTCAGGTCAATGCCGCTGAGCGATTCGCGGTTTGCCCCTTTGTGTGTGAAGTGAATGTTGCGGAATTCGATCTCACCGCGAATCCCGTTGATGGAATTGTCGGTCGCCGGCGTATCTTTGATTTCAGGTTCAGTATCCAAAATCTTCGCGAGCCGCGCCATCGAGGCGGCGCCTTGCTGTAAAATATTGATGACCCACCCGAACGCAATCATGGGCCAGATGAGCATGATGAGATAGCCGAAGAACGCTGTAAGTTGTCCAATCGTCAGCACTCCGTTGATGACTCGCAGACCGCCGACGTAGAGCGCGATGACAAGCGAAAAGCCGACGAGCAGAAACATGAGGGGCCACATAATGGATTGCACGCGGGCGAGCACAAGATTTTTCTTCAGGTAATCCCAGCTCATCGTGCGGAAGAGTCCAATCTCGTATGCTTCGCGCACGTATGCTTTCACTACGCGAATACCGGAGAGATTTTCCTGCGCCCGTGTGGTGAGTTTTGAGTATTGCTCTTGCCGCTCTTCAAACTTCTGATGAACGACTTTGCCGAGACGATAGACTGCATACGAGACAAGCGGAAGCGGAATCATCGCAAGCAATGTAAGCTGCCAATCGGTGTAGAGCATGACGGCAATGGTCATC
>Ga0082335_1003266_pt1 | contig 27125 bp, 17 predicted proteins | sample Subgrocontami58m_FD_72375 | JGI IMG/M metagenome (GOLD analysis project Ga0082335, IMG submission 72375) | Subsurface groundwater microbial communities from S. Glens Falls, New York, USA - GMW37 contaminated, 5.8 m (SPADES assembly) (version 2) ...
AATTTATGCTGAACGAAAGCGAGCCCAAAAGCAGAGAAGTAAAAAACGCAGTTTTTTGCTATGGGAGTACTGTTTTCTCTTGACTTTTTTCTTAATAGACATTGCGAGTCAGGCTGAGCCGGACGAAGCAATCTAATTGGATCAATTTGTAGTTGTGAGATTGCTTCGTCTCCGGCAACCGCCGGATTCTCGCAATGACATTTTATGATTATTATAGCTCGCGGATTAAACAGATAATTATTAAAAATCTTTTTGAAGTGAACGGTAAGCGATCTTAAGATATGTATAAATGATAATTATGGAAATTATACTGATTGGAATTAATGCTTGGAGAAAAACGGTAAGATCAAAATATTCTTTAATCATTATGGAAAGGAATAATTGACTAACCGGTTTGAACAGCAGTACAATAAGAAAGAGCATATAAAAAATATTCGTTAAGAATGAAAGTGTTGCCCCTTGTGAAGAAGAAAGTCTGATCGCATTTTTTTCTTTATAGTTTGAAAATATTCCGCCCATTCCAAAGTTGATCGAAATTATTGCCGCCGCCGCAAATAAAGTAACAGTTAACGAAAAAATTGTAAGAAGAAATCCAAACTTGTAGTTGGAGAAGAAACTTAATCCGGCGCTGATAATTAATATGATCGAGCTTAAGACGATAAGTTTATTTTTGATAAAACTATTAGCCTTTACCGGTGCCGATTTTAATTTCCAGTATGCCAGTCCTTCCAAACTTATCAGTGGAAAGATAAATCTTAATGATAGAGTAGAAATAAAAAAAAGATTAAAAAGAAAAACGGAGAGATAAATAATCGTCTGAAGATAAAAATTACCCAATCCCACAAACTTCATTCCGGAAACACTTAAAATAAAAATCACTATTAAGAATAAAAGTACAAGCGAATGAATTACCTGGCTTGGTTCACGGAGGAAGAGGAGAAGATCGCGTTTGATAATTGATTCTGTCTGACTTTTTAGAGTAGATATCTTCTCAAATGCAAAAAACGGTTTTGATATTTTACGGTTTGCATTTAGATCCGATGTAATCTTTGAATTAAGCAGCCATGTTTTAAAATACCATCTATGTCCAAGGTAGAGAGCGATCGAGAAAAGTAAAAGTGAAAGAACAATCTGCAAGTAAGTAAATCCGATTAGAACGGGGATATCATTTTTAATAATCCGGTATGCCGATTGAGAAAGCCAATTATTCGGCAGCCATTTTACTATTGGCGGTAAAAATTCACCAAGATAGGTATCGCGGTCGTAGAAGGGATAACGTTTCATTATAGAACTTACAAGCGATAGAGGAGAATTAATTTTGAAGAAGATAACAATTATGATAAAGTAAGAAACACCAAGTACTGCAAAAACTTTTCTCATACCGAATCTATTTGCAAAACGAATTATTATCAGCAGAATAATTACACCTAACGAACCGGCGCTAAAAATGAACGGGAAAAAATTTAAAAGAAGTAATAAAAAACCCAATACATTTATCTTAAAATAAACTACGTATCCCGCAAGCATGGAGAGAAGAACCATTAAAAGTGTTGATGAGCTGTAGAAAAAATTATCCAGGAACTTTAAGTAAAATATTTTAGAAGGTGAGACAGGCTTTGTTAACAGAAAGTTAACCTCATCCGATTTATAAAGGGTAGAATAAGAAACTATTATGTTGCCGAGATTAACAGAAATAAAGAAGATAAAAAGTATCATCGAAATAAATTCGTGAAGAAGGAATAGACCGACATTTATATCAACAAGAAGGAATCGAATTAGATTTTGTGAAAAGAAAAATGCACCAACGGCAAAAGCAAAGTAGATCAAGCCGCTTCCAAGGTTCTTAACAAAATTACCGAACGTAAAACGTGATTCAAGACGGATATAAGAGATTAGCTTATATTTTAGTATGTGAATAATTTGTTTCATTCATCACTCTGCACTATTCGTTCTGCATTCAAAGATCATCATTCTTCATTTGTCAATTGAATAAAAAGTTCTTCGAAATTATTATTCTTTTCCTTTTTCAAATTATGAAGTTGATCTATCGTATCGCTGAAAATTATGTTCCCTTTGTTGATGATACTAACATGAGTGCAGATCTCTTCAACAACATTTAAGCTGTGAGTGGACATAAATATTGTAATACCGTTCTTTGCTTTCTCTTCAAATAATCTTTTGACAAGGAAAGCGCTTTGCGGGTCTAATCCGATCATCGGTTCATCAACAATGATAAAATCCGGATTGTGAAGAAAAGCCGAAGCGATAACAATTCTCTGCCGCATTCCTTGCGAGTATTCTTCAGTCCGCTTATCAATCCAACTACCAATCTTAAGTAATTCTATTTGTTCATCTATCTTAGCTTTTAAAACATCCTTCGTAAGATTATATAAACCGCCGCTGAAGTAAAGGTACTCGCGCCCGGTAAGTTTATCATAGACAAACGGTTGATCGGGTATATAACCGATTCTCAATTTTGTTTCGATCGGTTTTTGCCAGACGTCTGTGCTGTCTAAGAAAATATTCCCGGAAGTTGGAGAGAGCAATCCTACGATCATTTTTATTGTAGTCGTTTTGCCTGCGCCGTTAGGTCCAAGAAATCCAAACAGTTCGCCTTTTTCTATTTTTAAATTGATATTATTAACAGCTACAAAACTGCCGAATTTCTTTTCAAGGTGTTTTAATTCTAACATAGATCCTTTGAGAAGTAAGTGGGGAATTAAATTTTAATTTTCTCTACGTCTTCCAACGTGATTGTAATGAGATCAACATCTTTCTGATCGTAAATGTTGAAAATCCTTTCTTCTTGATTAGTAATAGCAGAGTAAAGAATATTTCGTGCGATAATTCCATTTTGATATTTGTAATCTTTCTTCTCCGAGATTGAAGAAAAGATATCCAACAATTCCTGTAAAGCTCCTTCATCAAGTATGTAACCGTTCTTTTCTGCTAAAGATGCACAGATAGCAAGTAGCTGACGCGGTGAATAATTTTCAAAATTAAATACATTAGAAAAATGTTTTGCTATTTCTCTATTAGTTTTTAAGATAGAAGTTATTTCATTACTTGTTCCGGAAAGTATAATAACTAGTTTACCTCTGTAATCTTCCGTTCTTTTAAGAATTATTTCAATCGCTTCGTGTCCGAACGTATCATCATCTGAGAAAAAAGTATGAACATCTTTAATGTAAAGAATTCCGCCGATTGCTTGAGAGATTATCTTTTCTGTGTTGATAGCTGTCTGTCCTTGATAACCGGCAACAAGATCGGAACGGTCTATTTCAATGATGTGACCTTTGGAAAGTATTCCAAGTTCTTTATAAATCTTACTTAATATTTTTACAACTGTAGATTTCCCGGTACCGGAATTACCGATAAAAATTGAGTGCAGATTACGATCAACTGATTGAAGTCCGCGCTCTTTTTTTAATTGAGATATTTTAGAAAAACTGATCAGTTTATAAATATCTTGTTTAACATTTTCCAGTCCGATAAGTTGATTTAGTTCATTAATATTTTCTTGAAGCTTAAGAGGATCGCCTTTTACTTCGAACTGTTTTGCTTCAATATCACGGTTAAGCACTTCATTGATATCGCTAAGTTCGCAAGTATTCATTATTTCTTCGGTTCTTTCATCAACAGGAAGTCCGGAAATTCGCAGAAGCATTTTTTGTTTAACCGATTCTAAAATATTTCTAACGATTCTTGCATTACCGAATTTCTTATCGCGGTTTTTATATATTTCTTCAAAATATTTTTGAAGTTTTTCTTCTGCATCTTTAGTTAATTTTTTCTTTTCACGGTCAAAACTTCTGCGGACTATCTCCATTAATTCGGCGGGGGAGTAATCTTCGAAAGTAAATGATTTGCTGAATCTTGATTTAATCCCCGGATTACTTGCAATAAAACTATTCATTTCATCGGTATAACCGGCGGCAATTACTGCAAACTTACCACGGTCGTCTTCCATTCGTTTAAGCAGAATATCAATCGCTTCTTTTCCAAAATCATTTCCACTATCATTCTTTTTAGCCAGAGCATAAGCCTCATCTATAAACAACATTCCACCAAGCGCTTTATCAATTAAGCTGGTTGTTTTTTCTGCTGTCTGTCCAACATAACCGGCTACTAATCCTTGCCGGTCGGTTTCAACGAGGTGTCCTTTGGTTAAAATTCCAAGTGCTGAGTAGATACGACCGAATATTCTTGCAACAGTAGTTTTACCGGTGCCGGGATTTCCTAAGAATAATAAATGTTCGTTCAATGTCTTTCGAATATCTTCGCCCTGCTCGCTGAAATAACGGGCAAGTTTAACCATATCTTCAACTTCTTTTTTAAGGGAGATTAAACCAACCAGATTTTCCAATTCTTTTAATACTTCACTTAGCGCTTCTTCGTTGATCGGAATCTTTACTTCTTTAGATGGAGATTTTTTCAGTGTAGCATTAATTACTTCTCCGGTAATTGTATTTAGAATCTCTTTAGTACGTTTTTCTTCAGGCAGTTGTAAATATAATTTACTTAAGTTGAGCTTAGATTCATTAAATAATTTTCTTACCAATCTAGCATTGCCGAAAGTTTTATCCCTCTTGCGGTAGAGTGCAATAAATTCTTTTTTAAGAAGTTCTTCAGCTTCAGCAGTTATTATATAATCCTCACTGTGAAGAAGCTGTTTTAATATTGTAATAAGTTCGTCGGGTGAGTAATCTTCAAAAACAAAAGTTTGAGCAAAACGTGATTTAAGTCCGGGATTGGAATTCAAAAAAGATTCCATCTCATCGGGGTAACCGGCAACTATAACAACAAATTCACCTTTTCGATCTTCCATACGCTTGAGAAGAATATCAATCGCTTCTTGACCAAAATCCTGAGCACCGCCTTTTTTTACAAGAGTATAAGCTTCATCAATAAATAATACGCCGCCCATTGCATCATTAATTATTTTTTCCGTCTTCTGAGCGGTCTCGCCAATGTACTGCCCAACAAGAGCTGAGCGGTCAACTTCAATTATATGTCCGCTTGGTAAAATACCCATCGCATAAAAAATATCACCTAATAAACGGGCAATAGTTGTTTTGCCTGTTCCCGGGTTACCGAGAAACACGGCATTGATCGCTATTTTATCTTCGGCTTTAAGTCCTAATCGTTTTCGTTCTTTCAAAAATTCGAGATAGGAAATAAAACTTTTAACAGATTCTTTAATTGATGAAAGACCTGTAAATGAATCGAGATTTGCGATCAGTTCATTTAGAGGTTTTACCGAACGTTGTTCTCTAATCGGTTGAGTTTGTTCTTCACCTTTTTTCTTTTCTTGTTTCGATGATTGCGTGATAACTTTTTCATCTTCTACAACAGTTTTACCGGCTATATAAAAATTCTTAACGCACACTTTAAAATTATTAATGTAGATATCAACTCTTGCTTGCCCGTCTTTCCATATACCTTGATTTTCTGATCCCCATACTTGAACAAAGACTGCTGAATCCCATTCTTTCTTTACATTAAGCTGAAAACTATTTCTTCCTATTTCGAAATCATTTAAATACCAGACAGCAGAACAGTTGAATAATTTATCGGCATCATTATGGAATGTGTTATTAAAAATTACTTCTGCAGCGATTATCAAAATAGAACGGGAAAAACTTTTGCAGTAAATTCTGTTGCCGTGTTTTTTCTCTTCATCAACATCAAAAACTTTGATCGAAATAATTTCGATGTTATCATTCGGGTAAAGTACTGAATCGGTTTTGTAGCTTGATGCGGGTAAAGAAGTTGTAGTTTTTTTTATTTCATTCCTGCTGTGTTCAATTGTTTTTCTTTTTTCAGTAGTACGGCTGACTTCATTTTCCATTTCCATCTGATCGTACTTTTTAAGCGCATTGTATATAATTAAAAAACGATCGTTCTTTTTAAATTTACCTTCTATCAGGTTTGCTTTTTTTAATGCCGGTTTAAGCTGAAAAAGATAAAGCATAGATTCTAATTCGATCAAATCAGCTTCATCGTTTTTATTTTTCTCAAGGATTTTTCTTGAAGCAATTAGTGAGAACCAATACTCTTTAGCTTTAAGAGCTTTATTAGCGTCGCGTAAAATTCTTTCAATATTTTTTGAATTTATTTGTGTTTTACTTTTCAGAATTTCTTGAGCTTTCAGAATCCAATAGTCTAATTCTTTCCAATTATGGTTTTTACCATTATCAATTATTAAGGCAAGATCGAGTGCTTTTTTTGCTTCATGAAATTTGCATAATCCGGCAAATGATTTTGCTTTATTTAGATAAGTCCATGCTAAAATTTCTTTTTGTTCTTCAATCGAATGATTAATATCAGCAATAGCGCCTTCAAAAATGCTCATTCTATAAAGAAGATAAGCTCTATAAACTCTTGCTTTAACAGAATCATTTTTCAACTCAACGGCAAGATTAGCATATTCCATTGCTTTAGTTGGATTGCCGTTTTCTAGTAGAGCCCATGCAAGACAAATTGTTGCTTCGCTGTCATCGGGGCGGGAAAGATATACTTTCTCTGCAGTTGTTAATGCCAGGCGGAATCTACCGTTCCATAAGTGATCGTAAGCTTCGGCTTGTAAAGTATTTAATTCATCATCGAACAATATTAATCTCAACTTCTGTGATGAAATCTATATTTCTAAAAATCAATATAAGAACTTAGATGGATTAACTAAAGAACTATCACATATTGAAAAATGGCTAATAAATAAATTTAGAACTATTTTTAGCTATATACGTCTAAAGCAACAAAGTTTGGAGGCATTATGAAAACAAAAATTACGCTTATAATTTCATTGTTTGCATTTATTGTAAGCGGATGCGGTTTTTGGGGTGTTAGAGGAAATGGGAGAGTAAAGGATCAAACTCGTTCTATTATGGAATTTGATAGGATTGAAGCAGGCGGAGCTTTTACGTTAAAAGTAAAAGTAGGATCATCACCTTCATTGAGAATTTCTGCCGAAGAAAATTTAATTAATTACATCAGAACAAATGTAAAAGGAAATACTCTTGTAATTAATACTAAGAAGAATATTTCTCCGCGTAGAGAAATTTATATTGAAATAACTACACCATCTTTAAGAGCTGTTGATGCATCCGGTGCAAATAATATTACTGTTTATGGAATTAGCGGTTCTGATTTTGAAGTTGATGTAAGCGGTGCGGGAAGTGTAAATTTAAGCGGGGAAGTAGATCGGTTTAGAGCTGATCTTTCCGGTGCGGGAAGTATTAATGCAAGAGAATTAAAAGCCAAAGATGTTAGGGTTTCTGTAAGCGGAGCAGCTAGCGCTGATGTTTATGCAACAGATAATCTTGATGCATCGGTTTCCGGAGTAGGTTCTATTAGTTACTACGGCGATCCGGCTAAAACCAGAACTGATGTTTCTGGAGTTGGTTCAATTACAAGAAAATAAAATTAGAATAACTCAAAATAAGCGGAATTATTTTTACTGATTCCGCTTTTTTTATTTGTTATTTTTACAATCAGAATTTATCTTTGAAATAGATTTTGAATTAAATAATTCACGTTACGCAGTCCACATGAAAAAACTTAGCCACTAAGGCACAAAGACACAAAATCTTCACAAAGTTTATGTTTTTCTTGGTGAAACCTTTGTGCCTTAGAGTCTTCGTGGCGAATCTTTCCTTTCTGCGTAACATGAATGATTAAATAATAGTATTAACAATTGATTTATCGATCTTTAAAAAAATTATTCAGTTAGTAGTGAAAATAAATCTAAACTTTCCTTAACTGCCTCCGATAATATTAGCGAGAAAAACATTCTCACAAAAAACGCTAAGCAAGGAAGCTTAGTAAAATAAAAACAAAATACACGGAGGTACATCATGGCATTCCAGGTAAACACAAATCTTGGCGCGCTTCAAGCTTACAACGCATTGGCAAAAGTCAATGCAGAAACACAAAAAGCTCAGTATCGTCTTGCAACAACCAAAAAGATCAACAGCGTTGCCGACGATACATCCGGCTTCAATATTGGTAAGAAACTGGAAGCTTCCAACTTGAAGTTTCAAGCACGGTTGGGAAACATCAGTTCCGGAAAAAACTACTTATCAACTGCAGAATCTGCTCTTCAGCAAATTAACGACAAAATGAATCAAATTGCAGCTAAAGGTGTTGATGCTGATGATCCATTAAAAGATCAGGCAAGTATTGCAAAAGATATCCGCACTCTCGCAGCTGAAATTTCTTCTATCTTGAAGAGTACAGATATTAACGGTGTACAATTGTTAGCAAGCACTGACGGTTCAACAGCAGTTTCAGCGCCTACTTATGATGTTGGCGGTGTTGCACTAACATTTGATTTTGCAAGCTCTGATTTAGGTTCTGCCGCACTTGCTACAAAAATCGGTACTAGCGGATTACAAAGTACTACAGATGCTACCGCTATTGCCGCAGCTTCAGATACCGCATTTACAACGGCGGCTGGTAAAGTTCGCGATGCTTTAGGTAAGGTAGGTAACTTAGCTCAAGCACTCGCATCACGTGAAGATTTCATAAGTACAGCAATTTCTAATAACACAGCAGCAATTAGTTCACTCTTCGATGCTGATATGGCAGCAGAACAGTTAAGGGCTACAAAGGGTCAAATCTCCGGTCAAATTGCAACTGCAATGTTATCCCAGCTGAACTCAGAGCCACAAAATCTCTTAGCACTTTTCCGTTAATCGAGCATAATTAGAGTTCCCCCGCTATGCGGGGGAGCTCTTTATTTTTTAATAACTAATTTCGGTTATTCAAAATGCAAACAGCAGTTCCATTCCAAAAAAACAGAAGAATCAATCCATATTTAGTAAATGAAATTATGGGTGCAAAGCCGGAACAACTATTAATTAAGATATACGACTTTGCAATTCTCCATTGCCAGAAACATAATATGATTAAAACTAATGAATCGCTTCAGGTATTAGTTAATTCTCTTAATTTTAACGATGAATCGGCAAGGGAAATATCTACCGGGCTTTTAAAATTATATCAATTCTGCCAGGAGCAGATGAGAAAAAAGAATTATGATGAAGTTTATAAAATATTAACCGGATTAAGAGACACCTGGCATGCAGCATTTAATAGCAGGTAATAAAAATGGCATATCTATTAACTACCTCGGGTATAAACGGACTTATTAATGATTTCAAAGTCAATGAAACCAACAAGCGAATACAACCATTATCTACACGCAAAACCCGTTATCAAGATCTTGATACTACTTACTCGACTCTAAGCAGTAAACTCGATACTCTGAAAAGTGTTTTGGGTGAATTGAAACTCTCCGGAACGTCCTCGGTGTTTGCCTCTAAAAAAGCAGATTCCTCAAATTCAATTTTTGTTACTGCAGCAGCTTCCAATACTGCTGTTAGTGGGTCGCAAGCCGTTAGGGTTAATCAACTTGCAAAAAACGATTTAGTTTTATCCCAGGATCTGACTTCGGCTTCGAACTCGACTGTAATAACATCCGCAGGAACTCACAATTTTATAATTACTGCCGGGGATGGCAGTAGTGGAACTTTTACCAGCACTGTCTCTGTTACTTTTGCCGCTTCCGACTTCACCGCAGGCGCGATCTCGAATCAAAAAGTGATGGAAAAAATTCAGAGCGCAATCAACAGCGACAAAGCAACTGTCCTTTCAAATTCTGTAACAGGCAGTACGTTAAGTTCAGGTTCATTCACACTCAACCTAAACGGTACGGCAACACAAATAAATTATTCTGCCGGTACATACAGCGCGGTAATGGATAGCATTGTTACCCAGATAAATTCACTTTCGGGAATCACTGCTGAAAAGATTGTTGATGGCGCTAACTATCAACTAAAAGTTACTGTTACAGATGCATCGAAGTATTTAACGATAAGCGGCGACACAAGTAATTTGGTGAGCGAATTGAACATTGCCGCCACAAAAGAAATGGGCGCTTCGGGATTGGTTTCGGCATCTGTTTTTTCTCCGGTGTCGTTAACCTCGCAATTATCGTTAACCGCAAAACAATCCGGTTACGATTATAGAATATTATCCCTTTCAGATTCGGGTTTGAGCACCGGATTGAATTCTGTAGGTTTAAACCTTGGCAGCACACGACAAACATTTGTACAAAATGCGGGTTTGGATACTCCCGGTTATGTTTATAATACTACTCTGCTTAATTCGAAATTTGAGCTCAATAATGTCAATATCGAAAGGAACTCGAACGTGATTACGGATTTAATAACGGGCGTTACAGTTTCCTTAAAGGCATTAATGCAGTCAACGGATTCAACTGTAAATTTATCTGTTACTAACGACACTGCTGCAGGCAAGACAAAAATTCAAGATTTCATAACTAAGTTCAACGATGTCTTTACCTTCATAAAAAATAGATCTCTAACTACAACACAGGGCAGCCGCGGTCTGCTCATAGGCGATTCAAGCGCATCAACCTTGTTGAGTATTTTTAGTTCAACCGGCTATTCCAGCGTATCGGGTATCAGCACTGCCGAAATAAATTCACTCTCTAAGATTGGAATTACATTTAACTCAACTACCGGTTTAAGCATTTCAGATTCAACACAGCTTGATAATGCACTTAAAGATAAAGCATCCCAGGTTGACGCCTTATTCAGTTCTACAAATGGAATAGCCGGTGTATTATACGATAGAGTGAATCCGTATTTGGGATCAACCGGTTATATTGCTAACTCAAAAACAAATTTTACCGACAGGATTAATTATATAAATGACAGCATAACTGCCCAGCAGAGCAGGATTGATAAAAGTGCATCAGCCCTAAGAGATAATTATTTAAAACTTCAACTTCAGTTAGCCAAACTGCTGACCACACAGAGTATGTTTTCCAGCAGTATATTTTCAACAACTTCAACATAATTATGATAGGATTACAAAATAAAATAAAATCAATGCATCAGCTTTTATTTCAAATCGGTGAATCACTGGATAACTTAACTTTTGATTCATTTGATATTGTTTTCCCGAAAGCCCTAGCTGATATAAAGAAAGTACACCATCTTCGTTCCGAAGCAATTGTCGAATTTGGAAATGACTCAACTAAAATGTTAGAAAAAGAATTGTTTACTAAAGCTAAACTAATTGAGAATAAGTTCGATAATATTGTTAAAGTATTCTTAGATGAAGAAAAGAAATTAGAAAAAGAATTACTAAGTACATTGCAGAATAAAAAACTAACCGTCTATAAAAAGGTGTAATCATGGAAATAAAAGGGATTTCAAATAATTCGTTCTCGGCTGATACACCAAAAAACATAAAGATTGATTCTACTTCAGCTTCTGAGCAAAAAGATAAAATTGTAATTTCCACCGAAGCTAGAGATCTGGCTAAAACAGAATTTTCAACCAATAAAATTGCGGAACTTCGAGAAAAAGTTAGTGCAGGATTTTACGATTCAGATGAAGTTCTACAGAAAGTCGTTGATAAGATATTAAATGATATTCTAAAATAGTTGTATTTCATCGGAGATCTATTGTAGTCCCATGGACGGACGACCTAAAATATTGGTTGTTGATGATGAAGAATTAGCGCAAGATTTTCTACGTTTTTTCCTTTCAAAAAAATATGATGTATATACAGCCGGTAGTGTTAACTCATTCTACAATATTTTAAGCAAAGTAAATTTCGATCTTATAATAATGGATGTCTCTTTACGCGATACTAAAGACGGTATTCAACTCACCAAAGAATTAAAACAATCCGAAAAGTATAAAGATATTCCGATCTATATTTTAACCGCACTAAATACTACCAAAGAACGAGAAAATGCACAGAATGCCGGGGCGAATAGTTTTCTTGTTAAACCTTTCGAGTCTAAATATTTAATGAAATTGATTGAATCGAGTTTAATTACATCAACTTAAAATTGACCGGTATTATCAAAAACACAACCTTCGAGTTACGATACCGCCCACGATGTGTCATTACTTGTAGAACAGAATCGTATTCTGTTCTTTTACACTCAGATTAAAAATCTGAGTTACAAGTGTAGAACAGAATCGTATTCAGTTCTTTTACGCTCAGATTAAAAATCTGAGTTACAAGTGTAGAATAGAATCGTATTCAGTTCTTTTACACTCAGATTAAAAATCTGAGTTACAAGTGTAGAACAGAATCGTATTCAGTTCTTTTACGCTCAGATTAAAAATCTGAGTAACAAGTGTAGAACAGAATAGTATTCAGTTCTTTTACACTCAGGTTAAAAATCTGAATTACAAGTGTAGAACAGAATCGTATTCAGTTCTTTTACACTCAGATTAAAAATCTGAGTTACAAATGTAGAACAGAATCGTATTCTGTCCTTTTACACTCAGATTAAAAATCTGAGTTACAAGTGTAGAACAGAATCGTATTCAGTTCTTTTACGCCCGGATTAAAAATCTGAGTTACAAGTGTAGAACAGAATAGTATTCAGTTCTTTTATGCTCAGATTAAAAATCTGAGTTACAAAAAAGTTCAAATGCATCGGTTAATTTAATTCATGCTGCAACAACCTTCGAGGTTACGATACCGCCAACGATGTGTTAACCTCGAAGGTTATTACTACCTAAAAGTCCGGATGTATCGGTTAGTTTAATTCATGCTTCAACAACCTTCGAGGTTTTGATTTCACCAACGAAGTATCAACCTCGAAGGTTTTTACTACCTAAAAGTCCGGATGCATCGGTTAATTTAATTCATGCTGCAACAACCTTCGAGGTTATAGCTTTGCAACCATCTAAATATTTTTCAACGTTTGAAATATTTATTTTGTTTATTAAGTTATATTATCTTATATAATGAACAACGGCTGTTTTAACACAAATGAAATATACACGGGGTTAATTTAGGAGACAAAGAAAAATGTTAATAAAAATTACCATCGGGCGAAAGTTCTCCTTTGCCTTCCTTATCATTCTCTTGCTGATGGCATTAACTTTTGGTATCACCATAAAAAGCTACAACAATGTTATTAAGAATCTTGAGGCAACCAACGAAGATGCATCAATGCAAGGTGCGGCGGGAAACGTAAGGTTCAGCATCGCACAACTTATCATGTTTGCCAACGATTATATTATTACGGAAAAAGATTACTACCGGCAAATGTTCGAACAACAACGTATGCGGGTAGAAGACTATCAGAAAAAACTCCGTATGTTTTGTTCTTCAAGCAGAGAAATTGCAATTGTAGATTCAATCGCCGCCAATGTAGATTCAATCAATGTGTATGCCCATCGTATTTTTGCAGTTTCTAAGCCGCGATATTCCTCTGAAGCTGCAGCGTTGATGGAAATAATGGATTACAAATTCGGAGATGTTGTAAGCCGGAAAACAACAGAAATTTTTGACATCGTATTCAGCAGAATCGAAGAACTTCGCATCCAGTCGGCACGCAGTAAGGAACAAATGCTGAATACTATTTATACTGTGTTTTCCCTCGCATTGCTTGTAAGTTTGGCTTTTGTGTATCTATCGGTGCAAAGGATCGTTAAACCAATTAAGGCGGTTGTGAAAGCGGCTGATGCAATTGCTAAAGGCGATTACACGCAGCGGCCTGTAGTAAAAACACATGATGAAATTGCGCTCTTAGCAGGATCATTTAACGTAATGGCTGAATCAATTCAGCATGCTCAAAAAGCGCTTGAAGAAAGCAAGCGATTAACGGAAGCTATTGTTGCAACTGTACCGGTCGGTTTATTGGTGTTTGATGCTGAAGGAAAAATTCTTACTGTGAACAATAGTTTCTGCGATATCTTTGGACTAAATAGCAATGTTCTCGTCGGACAAAATATTGAACCAATGTTTGAAAAGTTAAAGGCACCTGAAGAATGCCTCAACCATATTCTTACGCGCGATCCTGTACGTAATGTAGAATGCACCTATTCAGATCCTGTAAAAGGGTCAAGAACCATAAACTTAACGATCTTCCCGATACGGCTCACTGGCAGGGAAAGTCTCCTTATTATTGAGGATATTACCAAGCGGAAACATAACGAACAAATTGTTATTGACAGCGAAAAACATTTCCGTGCGCTTATTGAAAATTCAACCGATGGATTAATCATCATCAGTGCTGACGGTACGCTGCTTTACGAAAGTCCTGCCAGCGCCCGCATAGTCGGGTATGCATACGGCGAGTTGTTGAACAAGAATGTTTTTGCACTTATTCATCCCGATGATTTTGTGCCAACTATGGACATACATGCAAAACTGTTGGAACAACCGTCAACAATCACTAAAACGGAATTTCGTTTTCAACATAAAGACGGAACATGGCGTTGGATTGATTTAACAGCAAAAAATTCTCTTCACGACACTACAATTGGCGGTATTGTTATTAATTTTCGCGACATCACAGAGCGCAGAATTGCTGAAGAGATGATAAAGAAAAGTGAAGACCTTTTACGCACAACTCTTTACAGTATCGGCGATGCGGTTATTACTACCGATGAACATGGTATAGTTCAACGCTTGAACCCGGTTGCCGAACACTTAACCGGCTGGAAGGAATCCGAAGCACAAGGAAAACCTATCGAATACATTTTCAACATCATTAATGAAAAAACCTACAACAAAGTTGAAAATCCCGTTCAAAAAGTTTTAAGAGAAGGGGTTGTTGTTGGACTTGCCAACCACACTTTACTAATTTCAAAATATGGAAGAGAAGTACCGATTGCCGACAGCGGTGCGCCGATTAAAAATGAAACCGGCAGCATTGTAGGTGTTGTGCTTGTATTCAGAGACCAGACGGAAGAAAGAGAAAAAAGAAAAGCTTTAGAGCTTAGCCATTTAAGATTAAAAGAAGCACAGCGCATGGCACATATTGGGAACTGGGAACTTGACCTTCAAAAGAATGAACTTTACTGGTGTGATGAAATATTCTGCATATTTGAAATTGACCCGGCTGAATTTGGAGCTTCGTATGAAGCATTTCTTAATCTTGTTCACCCGGATGAGAGAGAATCCGTTAACGATGCATATACAAATTCAGTTAAAAACAAAACGCCATACAGTATTGATCACCGGCTGTTGATGAAAGACGGCAGAATAAAATATGTGCATGAGCAGTGCGAGACATATTATGATGATCAAGGGCATCCTATTCATTCTGTTGGAACAGTGCAAGACATCACCGAACACAAGCGTGAGGAAGAAGTGCTGCGCGAGAGCGAGGAGAAGTTCAAAACCCTTGTCGAAGACATCACCGATATATTTTATGAGGTAAACGTACAAGGTAAGATCATCTATGGAAGCCCGAATCTCTTTACTGCAACCGGTTACGCACCGCAAGAAATTCTTGGTAAACGCTATTTCTTTTTGGTCGCGCCCGAAGATAGACGAATAGTTGTAGACCATTATTTTACGCAGGCGGCGAGCGGTGTTAATGATACGAAGTGTGAGTTTCGGGCAATACGGAAAGACGGCACACGGATCTGGGCTGAGCAAAACACACGCATCGTTCGTGACACTGACGGTCGCGTGCTAAAATTTCGTAATGTTGTCCGCGACGTCACCGAGCGCAAGCGTGCAGAAGAAGCGCTTGCTGAACGGGAAAAACGTTATCGTGCACTTTTTAATCTATCTCCAAGTGGAATCATACTGGAAGATGTTGAAGGAAATATTGTCGAGGTGAACGAAGCTTCCTGCAAGTCTCTTGGATATTCTCAGGAGGAGTTAGTTGGCAGCAACGTGCGAATGGTTGCCTCACCTGAAGAGATTCCCGGAATAGAAAACCATATTGCATTACTACGATCCGGAAAGACACTCCAACATGTTGTAGAGAATGTCAGAAAAGATGGAACAAGATGCTGGATGGAGTTATACGAGACTCTGATCTTACTACCGGATGGTCGGGAAGGATTTCTAGTTGTTGCCCATGATATTTCAGAGCGTAAGCGTGCGGAAGAAGAACGGTTCCGCTTGGCGCAAGTTTTGGAATCGAGCTTAAATGAAATTTATATGTTTGATCCTGAAACGCTCCACTTTTCATACGTTAATTTTGAGGCAAGACAGAACTTGGGGTATTCTTTAGAGCAGTTGCGATCATTGACTCCGCTCGACATCAAGCCCGAGTATACGGATACATCCTTTCGAGAGATAATTCTTCGTCCTCTTGTGCTTGCCGAAAAGAAGGTTCATGTGTTTGAGACTGTTCATCGGCGTGCGAATGGAACCGAATACCCCGTCGAGGTTCACCTTCAAATGGTGGAGTCGGATGGAATACGTTCGTTTGTTGCATTCATTCATGACATCACCGAGCGTAAGCGTGCGGAAGAAGAACTCCTCAAAATCGGGACAGCTATTGAGCAAACAGCAGATTGTGTGGTAATTACAGATAGAAATGGAATTATACAATATGTTAATACGGCTTTCACAAAAATTACCGGATACTCAAAAGAGGAAGCGATTGGAAAAACCTCAAGGATTTTGAAATCCGGGCTTCACCCCCCGCAGTTCTTTGAAGCGCTTTGGAAGACTATTCTATCCGGAGAGGTCTTTAGAGCAACGTTTATAAATAAAAGAAAAGATGGTGAACTCATCTACGAGATTAAAACAATTACTCCGATTAAAGACAAAGAAGGTAATATCACTCATTTTGTTTCTACAGCTAAAGAGATAACCGAGCAGCGCCGTGCGGAAGAAGCGATGCGGAAAAAAGAGGAACACCACAAAGCCGTGATTGAAAATATTTTTAAGTTCGTTCCTGAAGGAGTTCTCGTGCTTACCGAATCTCTGAATCTCCTTAAGCAAAACAAGGCGTTCGAAGATATTGTCCAAAAATATGCGACATTACTTGGATATACAGAACAGGAACTTGCTGAAAAAATCATTGAGCAGTTGCGCAGCAGAATTGTAAGTGGAGATTCGAACCAGCCAGAGGCTGATGAGCCTCCAGCTCAAGAGATGTATATTGGAAAAAAGGATCAATTGGAAACTGATCCTTCCGGGAGGTATGAACTTATACTTCAATTCAACACTGCAAGAATGTTTCTTGCAGAAGAAGAAGAAGAAGAAGAAGAAGAAGAAGGCATAGTTGTGTCCTTGTTAGATATTACCGAGCGTAAGCGTGCGGAAGAAGAACTCCTCAAAATCGGGACAGCTGTTGAGCAAACAGCGGATTGCGTGGTTATTACTGATCGGGATGGGATTATACAATATGTTAATACAGCTTTCTTAAAAATTTTCGGATACTCAAAAGAGGAAGTACTTGGAAAAACACCAAAGTTTATTAAATCCGGGCTTCACCCCCCGGAGTTCTTTCAGGCACTCTGGAAGACTATTCTATCCGGCGAGGTTTTTACAGCAACGTTTATAAATAAAAGAAAAGATGGTGAACTCGTCTACGAGATTAAAACAATTACCCCAATTAAAGACAAAGAAGGTAATATCACTCATTTTGTTTCTACTGCTAAAGAGATCACCGAGCAGCGCCGTGCAGAAGAAGAAATTATTTCTCAAAAAAACAGATTCGAACAATTGTTCGAGAACTCACCGATTGCAATTGTTTTATTAGACGATCAAGATAAAGTTGCTTTTATCAACGAATCATTTTCAGCTCTGTTCGGTTACTACATAGAAGAAATTAGAGGAAAGTTTATTAACGACTTAATAGTGCCACCTGAATTGAGAGAGGAAGCAGAGACCTATACAAATGAAGCGCTGAGCGGTAATCAGATAAATAAAGAAAGTTACCGTAGAAAAAAAGATGGTACTCTTGTTTATGTTCAAATCGTTGCAGTACCTGTAATAGTAAATGATAAGACTGTTGGTCTATATGGTATGTACGTGAATCTGACTGAGCGAAAAGATGCCGAAGATGCAGTGAAAGAAAGTGAGGAAAAATTCAGAAAATTAGCAGAGACTGCTAATGATTCCATTGTAATTAGTGATAGTAAAGGTAAAATCATCTCATGGAATAAATCAGCCGAACGAACTTTTGGTTATACTTTTGAAGAAATGAATGGTAAAGATATCCAAACTATTATACCGCGAAAGCATAAATTACTTCATAAAGAAAGTTTTAATGAACGTGTATCCGGACGAGAACCAAAATTATTTGGAAAGGCAATTGCTATTGAAGCAGTGCGAAAAGATGAAACAGTTTTTCCCATAGAGCTGTCTCTTTCTTCCTGGGAGAGTAACAATTTGTTTTACTACACAGCAATTATAAAGGATATAACAGAGAGAGTTAATGCAGAACAAGAACTTGAGACTTACCGGAATCATCTGGAAGAATTGGTTAGAAAAAGAACAGAGGAATTGGATAAAGCAAATGAATCCTTAAAGAAAGAAATAGAGAAAGAAAAAGAAATTGAAATGATGCTTCAGCAGTCACTGGAAAAAGAAAAAGAGCTTAACGAAATGAAATCGAGATTCATATCAACTACCTCGCACGAGTTTAGAACGCCATTAACTTCTGTGCTTTCCTCTGCCGAACTTCTTCAAAAGTATGCAGCAAAGTGGAGTGATGATAAAAAAAATCAACACTTAAACAGAATACAAAAATCAGTTGACTATCTAACAAAGCTGCTCGACGGTGTATTAACACTCAGCAGAACAGAAACCGGAAAGAAAAATTATAACCCTGAACCGGTAGATTTGCGTAAATTTGCAGAAGAATGTACCGAAGATGTGAAATCTTTAATGACTGCCCAGCATGAATTAAAGTTGAGCTATAAAACCAGCCAGAAAAAATTTAATTTAGACACCAAACTATTGAAATTTATTTTTAATAATATGCTTTCAAATGCCGTTAAGTATTCACCGGAAGGAGGGAAAATAGGACTTAAAATTTCCACTAATAAAAAATATCTAATTATGGAAGTAAGTGACAATGGAATCGGAATTGCAACCGAAGAATTGGGAAAGATATTCGAATCATTTTACCGTACAAAAAATTCCGGGACAATCTCCGGTACCGGTCTTGGACTTGCGATTGTAAAACGTGCAGTGGAACTTCATAACGGAGAGATCACAGTAAGCAGCGAGATTAATAAAGGAACTACGTTTGTAATAAAGATTCCAAAAAATTAGGATAAAATATGATTGCAAAGAAAATATTAGTAATCGAAGATGATGAAAATGTGAGACAAAACATCTCAACATTATTAGAGGAAGAAAATTACCTGGTCGTTACTGCAAATAACGGCAAAATTGGAATAGACAAAGCGAAGGAATTTTTACCGGATATTATTATATGTGATGTTTTAATGCCCGGGGCATCAGGTTATGATGTCTTAAAAGAACTTTCTAAAAGTAAAGAGACGCGTTCAATACCTTACATTTTTCTAACTGCAAAAGTTGATAGAAGTGATATCCGGCTTGGTATGGAATTGGGTGCGGACGATTATCTTTTCAAACCGTTTAAATTAGAAGAGCTGTTGAATGCCATTAAATCTAGATTGAAAAGGCATGAAATAATAATCGCAGATTATATTGAAGAAGAAAATAATAAGCCGAAGCAGCAAAAGAAAAAGAAATATGACCCGGATGAAAAACTGTTTCTCACTGTAAACGGCAAACCTGTCTTCTTAGGAATTAACGAGATTAAATATATTTCAGCGGAGAACCAGTACACGTCATTAAAACCAATAAATGGTAAATCCATCCTAATCCGTCGTTCAATAAAGAAATGGGAAGATTCTCTTCCCGAAAAAATATTTTTAAGAATTCACCGCTGTACAATTGTAAATATGAATTTTATTGTCAAGATGGAAAAATGGCATAATGCATCTATGGTGATATATCTAAAAGATGTGAACGAACCTTTTATAGTAAGTAAAAGATATACAGTAAAAATTAGGGAAAAGCAGAAGTAACCGGGTTATTACTATCAACCTTCGAGGTTACGATACCGCCAACGATGTGTCAACCTCGAAGGTTTTGCTTTATAAAAATCCGAGTAACAAGTGTAGAACAGAATCGTATTCTGTTCTTTTACGCACAGATTAAAAATCTGAGTTACAAATGTAAAACAGAATCGTATTCAGTTCTTTTACGCACAGATTAAAAATCTGAATTACAAGTGTAGAACAGAATCGTATTCTGTTCTTTTACTCTCAGTTTAAAAATCTGAGTTACAAGTGCAGAACAGAATCGTATTCAGTTCTTTTACGCTTCAGATTAAAAATCTGAGTTACAAGTGTAGAACAGAATCGTATTATGTTCTTTTACGCTCAGATTAAAAATCTGAGTTACAAATGTAGAACAGAATAGTATTCAGTTCTTTTATGCTCAGATTAAAAATCTGAGTTACAAATGTAGAACAGAATAGTATTCTGTTCTTTTACGCTCTCAGAATAAAAAATTCCCGCTAACACCATTTTTTCCCCCGCTAACAACAATATTGATTTATTTTTCCTTTAAGTACACGATAATAACGCACAGAAATTAACAATTGCTGTGAGGAATTAATGTATACAATATTAATTGTTGAAGATGAATTTGATGTAAGAGAAAACTTAAAAGATTTATTAGAGACGGAAGGATATAATGTGTTAACCGCAAATGATGGTGCAGAAGGTTATGAAAAAGCAATGGAATATTTACCGGATTTAATTTTAAGTGATATTCGCATGCCTAATATTGATGGTTTTCAACTACTTGAATTGCTTCAAAAAGAAAAAGATACATCACAGATACCATTTATTTTTCTAACCGCAAAAATTGAAATGGGTGACTTAAGAGAAGGAATGAACTTAGGTGCAGATGATTATATAATAAAACCATTCAGAGTACAGGAACTTTTGAATGTAATTAATTTACGCTTGCGTAAAAAAGAAAATAATAATGAAAGTATTATTGATTTTAAAAAGCAATTAATAACACGTGTTCCTCATGAACTTAGAACTCCATTAGTGGGGATAATCGGTTTTTCCGATATGCTGGCAAATGAGGAATTTGACTTAAGTCCTGATGATATTAAAAGAATGGCAGGTGTTATTAATAAATCAGGGAAACGGTTACATAAAAGAATAGAAAAATTCTTACAGTATTCGGAGTTGCTCTCTTTAAGTAAAAGTGAATTTGCTAATGTAAAGGATATTGAAATAAAATTTGAATTAGACCAGGAATTGTTAGAGAAAGAATTAAAAACATCCTTAAAAGAATATGACCGGGTAAATGATGTAAAGATATCATTCGAAGATTGCGATTTAAAAATTCTAGAGAGGTTCTACAAAACAATTCTTGATGAATTAATTGAGAACTCAACAAAATTCTCGGAGAAGGGAACAGAAATTCGCGTAGAAGGATTTGCCGATGGCAATTACTATAAAACGAAAATTATTGATAATGGATTTGGCATGGATAAAAAATCGATAAAAGATATCGCTTCGTTTAAGCAGTTCGCTAATGAAATTTACCAGCAAGAGGGCATTGGAATCGGGCTGGCATTAGTAAAGCAGACTTTAAAAATGTTTGATGGATTTATAACCATTGACAGCAAAAAAAATCAGTATACACAAGTTGAATTTGGAATTCCATTAGCAAAAATAGAGGTAGAAAAATGAGACCGTCTCTTATCACATTCGATTCGTTTAACAAAATAATGATTTTTATAAATTACCTGGATGAAAGCGCTTCTTGCATGCTCAAAATCTTACTTGATATTCCCGACCTAAGTAAATGCCGGCTCTTCCAACAAGGACATAGTGAAAAAGTTCTTCTTGGAATTCGTGATCGTTCACAAAAACTTAAAACCGACTTGATAGATGCTGTTAAAGAGCAAGGCACATTCTCAGAGAAAATTGAAAATATTAATAACTATTACGAAGACATTCAAAAAGATTTTAAGGAATTGAATGAAATAATCGAGCCGATGCTTGAAGTAGAATATTTTGTTGATCCGCAAGGAAAGCTAAATAAGAAAACAATAGAGTGATGGAAGATGGTTGATGGATGATGGTTGATGGTTGATGGAAGATGGATGATGGTTGGTGGATGATGGATGATGGTTGGTGGATGATGGATGATGGATGATGGATGATGGTTGATGGTTGATGGAAGATGGATGATGGTTGGTGGATGATGGATGATGGATGATGGATGATGGTTGATGGAAGATGAATGATGGAAAATGGAAGATGGAAGATGGAAGATGGAAGATGAATGATGGTTGATGGAAGTGTCAACCTTGAAGGTTTTGCTTACTTGTAGAACAGAATCGTATTCTGTTCTTTTATGCTCAGATTAAAAATCTGAGTTACAAGTGTAAAACAGAATTGTATTCTGTTCGTTTACGCTTCAGATTAAAAATCTGAGTTACAAGTGTAGAACAGAATTGTATTCAGTTCTTTTACGCACAGATTAAAAATCTGAGTTACAAGTGTAGAACAGATTTCCAATCTGTCCTACTTAATAAAAATGCTAAGCGCTTAACCACGACTTCCACACATTTTAAATTATTTCAAATCGTACCCTCATCACAATCCAGATGAATGTATAAACATACAAGGCTATGATATCGCCGCAACGTGAGTTAGTAATACACCTTACGCAGTCCACATGAAAAAACTTAGCCACTAAGGCACAAAGACACAAAATCTTCACAAAGTTTATGTTTTTCTTGGTGAAACCTTTGTGCCTTAGAGTCTTCGTGGCGAATCTTTCCTTTCCGCGTAAGGTAACTTAGTAATATAATTGTTAAATCATTTTTCAAATTATAAGCGCACATAAAAAACCAAATCATAATTATCATCAAAAAACTCTCGTTGAATCACCATATTAATACTTTTACCGCATGGCTAATATTATCCAATTAAACATTTCTATCCATCCTGCGATAATATAATAAGAGAAAATGTATTTTTTATTACGGCACAGTTATTGGCAAATTAATTAGAACAAAATGAAAATTAGGTTGGAGTATTGAAAAGAATAAAGTTTTCTAAGAAAATCTTATAGGAGAGAATTAATGAGCAGCGCAAATCAAACTAAACAAGAGTCCACAAACCTGCTTCAATTAGTCAGCTTTAAGATAGCCAATGAAGAATTCGGTGTTGACATATTAAATGTTCAAGAGATCAACAAGATGGTGCAAATTACAAAAGTTCCGAACTCACCGGAATTTGTTGAAGGTGTTATCAATTTGCGCGGAAGAGTAATACCGGTAGTTAATCTTAGAGTGAAGATGAGTATGCCAAATAAAGAATATGATAAGGATACCCGCATCATTGTTGTTGATCTTCCCGGGAAAACCGTGGGATTCTTAGTTGACTCTGTGAGTGAAGTATTGAGGATTCCGCAAAACATTATTGAACCGCCTCCATCAATAGTAGCGGGAATAAATTCTAACTATATAACCGCTGTTGGTAAATTAGAAGACAGACTGCTTATTCTTTTAGATTTAGATAAGGTTCTATTAGACGAAGAGAAAACAGTGTTAGAGACAGTTAACTGAAATTAAATGGTTGATGGATGATGGATGATGGTTGATGGAAAATGGATGATGGATGATGGTTGATGGATGATGGAAAATGGACGATGGATGATGGATGATGGTTGATGTTTACCCCGTTGGATATACTTTTAAAAAATATCATTGACTATAAAAATAAGTTATCCAACGGGGTGAGTAAATTAATTCATACATAATATTAAAATTGCAAAAAGTAGATATATGTATGTAACAAAAAGTAACAACAAAAAAGGGAGGTACAAAATGTTAAATAAATTTAATAAAATGACTATAAAGAAAAAAATCTTGATCCCATTATTAGTAACATCTCTTCTGGTAGGATCAATTAGTTACTTTTTCTTTAGGGATTTATATAAAGGAACCCTTGTTTCAGAAAAAATAAACCAGGCACGTACACTTATACTATCTTCAGAAGCTGTACGAGAATTCACATCAAAACAGTATAGTACCGGAATATTCAAAAAAGATCTTAAACGGTTGGATGATATATTATTAACTGTTCCGATAGTTGCCGCTATGCAAACGGCGAGAAGTAAAGCTAAAGAACTGAATTTTGAATTCAAGGTACCGAAATTTAGTCCGCGCAATCCGGATAATCAGCCCGATGAATATGAGTCTGATATTCTGAAAAAATTTGAGACCGAAAATCATAGTGAACAATTTGAGATTGATGAAAAAACAAACAGAATTAGATTTTTCAGGCCGGTTAAATTAACCGAAGAATGTCTGCAATGTCACGGGGATCCGAATAGATCATTCGAATATTGGGGACGCAATGATGGCAAAGATATAACCGGTACAAAGATGGAGGGCTGGAAGGTCGGCGAAATACACGGCGCATTTGAAGTTATGATTGATATGAAACCAATACAAGCCACAGTCTCAAATCAATCATTAATTATTGCCGGTATCACGGGAGCTGGAGTTATTCTAATAGTATTGATCTCATTATTTGTAACTAATATGATAGGTAAACCGGTAATTGCATTAAACAAAGCTGCTCAAAAAGTTAGCGAAGGTCAAACCGACGTCCATGTTGATGTTATTGCCGAGGATGAATTAGGTAGTTTATCTAAGAATTTTAATCTGATGGTTGCAAGTATAAATCAAAAGAATCAAGAATTAATGAACGAGAAAAAAGATATACAAAGAAAAGTTGAAGAAGCTGTTAAAGAATCGGAAGTTCAGAAAAATTATTTAGAAAGAAGCGCCCAAAAGATGCTCGTTGAAATTGATAAATTCGCTAACGGCGATTTGACTGTTCAACTTGAAAAAGAAAAAGATGACGTTATGGGATCGCTCTTTAGCGGATTCAATAGTGTGGTTCTGAATATAAGAAAAATGATAGAACAAGTAATCGAAGCAGTTCAAGCTACTGCAAGCGCAAGCAGTGAGATCTCATCAAGTACGGAAGAATTAGCTGCAGGCGCACAAGAGCAGAGCGCTCAAACTACCGAAGTTGCCGGTGCAGTTGAAGAAATGACTAAAACTATTTTGGAAACATCAACAAACGTTACACGTGCATCGGAAATAGCAAAAACTTCCGGAAATATTGCACGTGACGGGGGAAAGGTTGTAAGCGATACCATCGGCGGAATGAATAGAATTGCGGAAGTAGTTACACAAGCCGCAGAGACAGTTAAAGAATTAGGAAGCAGCAGCGATAAGATAGGCGAAATTGTACAGGTGATTGATGATATAGCAGATCAGACGAACTTGCTTGCACTCAACGCAGCCATTGAAGCCGCACGGGCCGGCGAACAAGGAAGAGGTTTTGCTGTTGTAGCAGACGAAGTTAGAAAATTAGCCGAGAGAACAACAAAAGCTACAAAAGAAATAGCTTCTATGATCAAGGAGATACAAAAAGATACAAACAACGCAGTTGTTTCAATGGTAAAAGGAACCGAAGAAGTTAACAGTGGAAAACAGCTTGCACAAAAAGCGGGAGAAGCTCTTGATCAAATTATAAGCAGTTCGAAAGAAGTAGTTGATAATATAGCGCAGGTAGCTGCTGCAAGCGAAGAACAATCAGCTGCGGCAGAACAGATAAGCAAAAATATCGAAGGCATAAGCAGTGTGGCAAATGAAAGCGCCACAGGTGTTCAGCAAATTGCCAGAGCTGCTGAAGACTTAAATAATTTGACTGTTAATTTGCAGAACCTTGTTTCTCAATTTAAAATCAGTAAAAACGGCGAAAGCAATACCTCAAATCTGGCAGTAAGACAGAACGGGAAATTGGTACATGCTTAAATCTAATAATACCAAATAAATAAGAGAAAGGAATTAGTATGAAATATCATATCGCTCCTACAGACAAAGTCCGTGAATTGAGAGAAGAAGATTTTCTTGTTTCAAAGACAAATTTAAAGGGAATAATCACTTACGGCAATAAGATATTCATCGAGTTTTCGCAATACAGCGAAGCGGAGTTATTAGGAGCGCAGCACAACATCGTTCGCCATCCTGATATGCCGCGTGCTGTATTCAATCTTTTGTGGGATACAATTGCGAAAAAGCAGGAAATTTTTGCGTACGTCAAAAACATGTCGAAAGATGGAGGTGCATATTGGGTGTTTGCCAATGTTACCGCATCGCTCGATGAGCAGAGTAATATTATCGGATACTATTCTGTACGTCGTAAACCGAAAGCAAGCGGCGTAAAAGCGGCAGCTGAATTGTACCGCGAGATGATCGAAATTGAAAAACGTGCCGGCACAAAAGACGGTATTTCTGCTTCTACGGAATACTTGCTTGGAATTTTATCGAAAGGAGGAATGAGCTATGAAGAATTCGTACTTGGGCTATGAAATAAAAAAAATTTTCGTCCTGGCAGTAAGTATTTCAATAATATTTTTTATTTTATTCAAATTAGTGCATATGCCATTTTGGTTAGAAGTGCTATTGTTTGTAAGTGTGCAATCCGGTGTGATTGTTTATGGAATTCGAGCAATTACAAAGCAAATAGAGTTGTTACCTAAAATATTTTCATTGGCAAAAGAGATTAGTCATGGAAGATTTGAGCAGCGAATCACCGGAATTGACGAATCAACCGAATTAGGAAAGATAGCGTGGGCGCTGAATGAGGTGCTTGATCAAATGGAAGCGTTTTGCCGTGAAATAAAAACAATAGTGGAATGCATCAGCCAGGAAAAATATTTCCGCAAGCTGCAATTTGCCGGTATGCATGGGCAATTGCTTCAATCAATGCAAGCAGTAGAGAAAGCAATTGATGTTACAGAAAAAAAATCGTTATCGAAACAGGAATACCTTATGCGCAATGTACAAACGTTGCTTATTAATATGGATAAATTTTCGCAGGGTGATTTAACGGTCTCTGTTCAAGCCGAACAAAACGATGAAATCGGAAAATTATTCAATGGTTTTAATCAAGTTGTAGCCAATACAAGGGACATGATTATTTCTGTCTCCGAAGCCGTAGCAGCCACAGCAAGTGCAAGCAGTGAGATCTCATCAAGTACGGAAGAATTAGCTGCCGGCGCACAAGAACAAAGCGCTCAAACTACCGAAGTTGCCGGTGCAGTTGAAGAAATGACTAAAACTATTTTGGAAACATCAACAAACGTTACACGTGCATCGGAAATAGCAAAGACTTCGGGAAATATTGCACGAGACGGAGGAAAGGTTGTAAGCGATACAATCGGCGGAATGAATAGAATTGCGGAAGTAGTTACACAAGCCG